>Ga0209415_10001757_pt1 | contig 41087 bp, 39 predicted proteins | sample PeaSoiSIISIP2007_FD_187696 | JGI IMG/M metagenome (GOLD analysis project Ga0209415, IMG submission 187696) | Peat soil microbial communities from Weissenstadt, Germany - SII-SIP-2007 (SPAdes) (version 2) | ecosystem: Environmental > Terrestrial > Soil > Wetlands > Peat | place: Germany...
TTGACCGGACACCCCTTTTACCCGCCGTAAATTCAGATCCTGATTGGCAACTTATGGTGATTTTCCTGCAGATCGATGCATTTTGTCTACTTTTATAGACTTTACCCGGCATTTTCAGGATCGATTTGCCGATTCCAAGTCAATGTCAAGCGTGGGCCGCACACACACTATTTAAGGTGTGCTAGGAAACCATCAAACCGGGGGTATGTCAACCTGACGCAATCGGTCAAAATGCCGATTTTACGGATTTAGTGGTATTTTCGACGAAGTTCGGCGAAATTAGATACATAATTTAAGCAGACTTTGCAGGTTAAAGCAGTGGTTTGAGCAGGATTTCGAGCTTTTCGGGACGCAGGATCCCGATTTCCGTAGTGGCGACCTTGCCGGTACGGTCGAGCACCAAAGTGAACGGAAGCACACCGCGCCGGTTGCCGACCTGGCGCGCGAACTCCATGGTCTCGAGCCCGCCCACCAGCACCGGGTAGTTGATGCCGATTTCCCCGGCATAAGGGCCGACCCTCTCCTTCTGGTCGATCGCGATGCCGACGAACTGCACCCCGCGCGCCCGGTAACGGTCCTGAAACTTGATGAATCCGGGAATTTCCTCGCGGCACGGCGCGCACCAAGTCGCCCAGAAATTGACCACCAGCACCTTGCCGCGCCACTGCTCGAGCGATTGCGGCTTGTCGTCCAACCCCATCAACTTCGCTGCCAGCACCATTTGACCGGTGACCACGGGGTCGGGCAAACGGTCACTGCCGAACCGCCACTGATAGAACAGGAAGCCGGCGCCGGCAAATAATACCGCGAGCACGCCGACCAGCAACGCCCGCAGCGGCCGGTTCATTGCAGTATCTGATCGAGCGAGGCGACGAATTTGTCGGCAGGCTGGAAGCCGATCACGCGCAGGCCCTTGATCTCGTTGCCCTGGCGGTCGAAGAATACGATGCCGGGCGGGCCGAACAGCCCGAAGCGCTTGAGCAGCGCCTTGTGATCGTCGAGGTTCGCGGTGACGTCAGCCTGCAGCGTGAGCATGCCGTCAAGCCGCGCCCGTACCGCGTCGTTGGTGAATGTGTAGCGCTCCATTTCCTTGCATGTCACGCACCAGTCGGCATAAAAATCGAGCATTACAGGTTTGCCGGCGGCGGAGGCGATTGCCGCTGCGAGCTGCGTCAGATTGTCGACCCGCTGGAATAGCGGCGGCTGGTATGCCGGCGCCGCCTCGCTGCGCAGGCCTGAGAGCGGCTGCAGCACATCACGCCCGCCCGACAGAGCGCCTATGATATAGGCGATCCCGGCGAGCAATGCGATTACGCCGACGCCCTTGAACAATTTGCGATAGGCGGGCGCGCCGTGCGGCAGCGGATCGATCGCCTGCAGGAAGATCGCGCACACGATCAGCAGCGCCGCCCACATCAGCATTTGCACTACCGCCGGCAGCAGGGATGACACCAGATAGATCGCGACGGCGAGCAAGACCACGCCGAAAAAGCGTTTGACCGTTTCCATCCACGGCCCGGCTTTTGGCAGCAGCGTGCCGGCCGAAGCGCCGACCACCAGCAGCGGCACGCCCATGCCGAGCGCCATTGCGAATAGCGCTGCGCCGCCGAACGCCACATCCCGCGATTGGCTGATATAAAGCAGTGCGCCGGCAAGCGGTGCCGCTACGCAAGGCCCGACGATCAGCGCCGACAGCACACCCATCGCAAACACGCTCGCGAAATGCCCGCCATGCAGCTTGTTGCTCGTCACCGCGAGCCGGCTTTGCAGCGCGCTCGGCAATTGCAGCTCATAGAAACCGAACATCGACAACGCGAGCAGGACGAACATCAGCGCGAAGCTCGACAGCACCCATGGATTCTGCAGCGCGGAGGACAGCATGGTGCCGAGCAATCCAGCGGCAACGCCGGCGAGCGCATATGCGATTGCCATGCCGAACACATAGGCAAGCGACAACGCGAAGCCGCGCGCGTGCGTCAAATGCTCGCCATGCGGCACCAGGATGCCCGACAGGATCGGAATCATCGGAAACACGCATGGTGTCAGCGCCAGCAGCAGGCCAAAGCCGAAGAAGCTTGCCATCAGCACCCAGAATCCGCCCTTGAACAGCGCGGCGATCCGCGCATCCTCCGACTGCGGCTTGCTGCGCGGCGCCAAAGCTGGCGCCGTGGCGCCGGGCGCGGGCTGCAGAAACGGCGTCGCGCCGGCATTGGGTGCTGCCGGCGAAAACGCTGCGAACCCGATTCCCGCAGTCTGCTCCAGTGGCGGGTAACACACGCCGATATCGGCGCAGCCCTGCGAGACGGCTTTAAATGTAAAGCGCGATACCGGTACGCCCGCGACCTTGAGCGGCAGCACGAAGCGCACATCACCACGATAGGTCTGTACCTCGCCGAAAAACTCGTCCTTCTTGATTTTCCCGGGCGGCAGCTGCGACGCATCGAATGAAATGTAGGCGGGTTCGGCGCTGAACCTGAATTTGTCGCGGTACAGATAGTAACCGGGTGCGATCTCGTAGCGTACTTCGATCCGGTCGGCGTCGAGAAGGCGCGCCGAAAAGCCGAACGCCTTTTCGGGCTCGAGCAAGTCCTCGTCGGCACGCGCGGCGCATGAGAGCAAGAGCAGCAAAGCGAATATCAAGCGCGTCAACATCGGGGGCTTCTTCAACCGATCTCGGTAACGGTTTCGGCGTTTATCCATTCCAGGTAGCCGGGCAATCCGCGCTCAATAGGGACAGCGACGATTTCCGGAAGTTCGTAGGGATGCAGGCTTTTGATCGCGGCCTCGACATCGTCGTAAATCGCGGCGCGGGTCTTGATCAGCAGCGGCACTTCGGCAGCGGTCTCGAGCTGCCCTTTCCAGCGGTATATCGAAGTGCATTCGGCCAGGATATTGACGCACGCCGCAAGCTTGCGCTCGATCAGCGCACGGGCGATTTTCAGCGCAACGTCGCGGTTGGGTGCGTTGGTGACGACGATCAAAGCGCTCATCGACCTGTTCCTATGCCTGGCGCTGCGGCCCGACCGCGGCTATGCCGTCGTACACCGTAGGGTAGCGCAGCCTGAGCCGCAATTCCTGTTTGATGCGGCGGTTCGACAGGCGCCGCGATTCGCTCATGAACGACAGCAGATTGGACGGGATGCGCCGGTTCGCCTCGACGCGCGATACACGCTGCGGACGGGGCAGTCCAAAGCGGTCGGCTATGAGATCGAAATAATCGCCCATTTTAAGCAAGCTGTCGTCGCTCGCGTTATACATGCGCCCCGGATGGCCGAAGCGCAGCGCGGCGACCGCGATGCGCGCGAGATCGTCGGCGTGCACATGATTGGTGTAGGCATCGTCTTCGGGCCTGAGTGCCGGCGTTCCGGCCTGCAACCGCTCGAGCGGCAGCCGCTCACCCGAATAAATTCCCGGAGCGCGCAGTGTGCATACGCGCACGCGGCTGCGTTTCCCCCATTCGCGCAACTGGCGCTCGGCATCGACGCGGCGTTGCGCGCGTTCGGTCTGCGGCTTGACCGGGCGCGTTTCGCTGACAAGTTCTCCTTCGCAGTCACCATAGACACCGGTGGTGCTGATATACACCAACTGCTGTGGTAGACTTTTGCCCTTTGCCAGCGCCGCGATCAGGTGTGCGGTACGGGGGTCGCGCGTGCCGCGATTCGGTGGCGGCGCGCAATGCAGAACGTCGTGAGCGATGCCGGCCAGTCCGTCGAGGCTCGCGGCGTCATCGAGGTTTCCCGCAATCGGCACCATGCCTTGCGCGCGCAACGCCGGCATCCGCTCACGGCTGTGCGTCAACGCATAAATGCGGTAGCGGTCGCGCAACTGCGGAACCGCGCGCAGAGCCACATCGCCGCAACCGATGATCAGTAAACGTCGCATAAGTGTAAATTTTAACCGAAAAGCCCGCTGCTCCGCCCGCATCCGAATTCCCGGCGGTTCGCCATGCCCAGCCAAGTCACGATCAAACCCAGCAATCACGTTTTCACGCCGCAGGACGACGAGACGATACTCGACGCCGCGCTGCGCGAAGGCTTTGTGATCTCATACGGCTGCCGCAACGGCGCGTGCGGCACGTGCAAAGGCAAGGTGCTCGAAGGCGAAGTCGATTACGGCGTGTACCAGGAGACCGCGTTGTCGGAGGCCGAAAAGCAGCTCGGCATGGCGCTATTCTGCCAGGCGCGGCCGCGCGGCGACGTCGTGATCGAATGCCGCGAGATCGGCGCCGCGAAGGACATCCAGATCAGGACTCTGCCATGCCGCGTGCAGAAAATGCAGCGTGTCGCGGCCGATATCATGGTGCTGTACTTGAAGCTGCCGGCATCCGAGCGGCTGCAGTTTCTCGCCGGGCAATATATCGACATCCTCCTCAAGGACGGCAAGCATCGCAGCTTCTCGATGGCGAACGCACCGCACGATGACGAATACCTGCAACTGCACCTGCGCAACTATGGCGGACCGTTTTCCGAGCACGTGTTCAACAGGATGAAAGAGCGCGACATCCTGCGCTTCGAGGGCCCGCTCGGCACATTCTTCCTGCGCGAGGACAGCGACAAGCCGATCATCCTGCTCGCGAGCGGCACCGGTTTTGCGCCGATCAAGGCGATCGTCGAGCACGCATTTTACGCGCGCAACCCGCGATCGCTGGTGCTTTACTGGGGAGCGCGCGTACGCGCCGACCTTTACATGAGCGAGTTGCCCGAGCGCTGGGCGCACGAGCACAACAACTTCAAATACGTGCCGGTGCTGTCCGAACCGCGCACAAGCGACCACTGGAGAGGTCGCACGGGGTTCGTGCACGAGGCGACGATGAAGGATATCGCCGATATGAGCGGCTGCCAGGTTTACGCGTGCGGCACGCCGTTGATGGTCGAAGCCGCGCATCGCGATTTCACCTCTCAATGCGGGCTGCCCGAGGAAGAATTCTTCTCTGACGCGTTCACGCCGTCGGTGCCTGGAGCTTGAATCAGGCTCGATCGCCAGGACGCCCGGGCCGCCAGGAAAACCGCTACGGATCGATGCGAAACGAACCAGCCTTCAATGACGCCCGACGCACGATTCCCGGGATTGCTTCTCGTTACGGCGATGATGTGCGGATGCGTCGCAATCAACGTCGAACGCCGTTCTGATATGCCCATTGCCGCAGCACGCGCCCAAGCGACAGGAGCTCGAGTCACCGTCGAGGGCATCGTCACCGTTGCCTCCGGCACGCTGAATGACGGTTTCGTGCTGCAAGATGCCAGTGGCGGGATTTATGTCGTGCGCACGACCGGGGCGGCAATCAAATCCGGCGAGCGGGTGCGTGTCAGCGGGAAAATCGTCGCGCCCAACCACCAGATTGCAATCGAGCCCGTGGCCATCGAATCGCAAGGAGCGGATAGCATGCCGGTCCCGCTTGAAGTCAAAACCGGCGCAGTCGGTCCTGCGACCGAAGGCAGGCTGATCGCGGTGCGCGGCAAGGCGGCCGGCGATGTCGTCGACGACCAGCCGTGGGGCTGGAAAATCCATCTCGACGATGGCTCGGGTCCGCTGCTGGTCTTCATAGCCGCGACGACGAAAATAAACCCGCATGTTTTTCGCGCCGGACAATCGCTGCGCATTGTCGGCTTCAGCGGCCGCTTTGAGCAACACACCGAGTTGCTGCCGCGCCAGCAGGCTGATCTCGAAATCCTTTCGAACTGACCCGAAATCTTGAACCGCAAAGGACGCGAAGTAAGACCGTAAAGTAAGAACCCATCCCCCATGATGACGAGGGTTGCTGCGGGTTTTTGTTGGCGTTTCGTATTTCTACATTCGCTCTGCCTTCCCTTTGCGTCCTTCGCGTCCTTTGCGGTTCAGCTTTAGAGGGGAGTGCGGCGCCGCCCGCCGGTCATTTGTTTCAACTGGGCGACGGCCAGTTCCAGGCTTTCGCGATAATGCCGGCGCGCGGCGTCGGCGTTGCCGAGCCGGTCGTTCAGCTGCGCCAGTGCGAGGTGCGCCGAGTAAGTAGGCTCGACCGAGATACTCGCCTCGAGATAGCTCTGCGCCTTGCCCCACAATTCCTGCAGCGCGCACAACTTGCCGAGCGTGAGCAACAGCACTGCGTCGCGCGGGTTGGTCTTGAGCCACTTTTCGGCGCGCTCGATCTGGCGGATCGCCTCGGTGCCGACGCACTCGGCGTATAGCCCGACCAGCTCCGAATCCCATTCCGTCTCCAGCGCCTGCTCGATGATCTGGTTAGCCTGCGCGCAACCGCCGAGCGTCATGAAGCACTGCGCCGCCGCTGCCGCAACCTTGAAATCGCGCTTCTGGTCGGTCGGAATTTTTTGCCAGCACTCCTCGAGCGCCTGCCTGTCGAGCGCTTTGCGCTTCAGGTTCTCGGCGTGCGCGTAGCGCCTCAACTGGCCCGCCTGCGTCGCGTCGAACACGCCGCGCCGTTCGAGCTGGCCGATCAGCGGCAGCGTCTGCTCCCAGTTCTTCGCCTGCTGTTGCGCTTTCAATTCCAGCCGGAGCGCCGCGGTGTGCTTTTCGGGCAACGCTTTCAACGCAAGCAGCGCATCCTGAAAACGGCGCTGGTCGAGCAACATGTCGGCCTCGGCGATGATGCGCATCGCGGCATCGGCGGGCGCGAGCTTTTCCGCGCGCGCGAGGTAGCCGTCGCGCTGCTCGTAATGGCGCAACTCGTGCGCGGCGCGCGCGGCGAGCACGGCGCCGAGCGCCGGCGATTCGCCGGACTCCATCGCGCTGGCCGCGGCTTTCTCGGCCCGCCCGTAACGCTCCTCGAAAAATGCCCGCAGCGCCTCGAGCATAGTGGTCCGCGCACTTTCACGACGGCGACGCGCTCGGAATTCGCGCACTTTCGCCGGCAACCCGATGGCGCCGAAGATGAAGCGCAGCAACAGGTACCCCACCGCGAATCCCGCAATCAGCAGCAGCACCAGCAGATTGAGCGACAGCTCGACGCGATACGGCGGCCATACCAGCAGCGCATAGCCGGTGTTGTAGCGCAACGCGAGCGCCAGCGCGACCGCCAGCGCGAACAATCCGAGTATCCAGAACACCCAGCGCATATGGTGCCCGGCTAGTGCCGTTCCAACTTGACTGGCCTAATGACCACGAGGATCCTCCTGCTGAATATCGTGCCTCGATCACGCATCACAGATAGCTCGGAACAGTTGGAACGGCACTAGCGGCGCTCGCGCGTCAGCCGGTAATTGCGCACCGCATCGAGGCTGGCCGCGACGTCGGGCAGCTCGATACTGATCTGGCTGTCGTACAGCTGGCGCACCGCGGCGACCGCATTGGCGACCGCCTTGTCGCGCATGTCGTAATAGCGCGCGAGCCACTCGCGCGCCGCCCCGAGGTCGGCCCTGAAGCTTTTCTCGTCACGCGCGAGCAGCGCGAGCCGCGCGCCGAGCAGGCGCAGCTTGAGATTCTCGCGCAGAAAGTACATCTGCGGCGGCGTCAGCAACGGCAGGTCCGGACGGTCCATGTTCTGGATGCGCACCAATTCGCGCAAATCGCGCCACAACTCGCGCGTGAAGCGCTCCCACGCATTGCCGCCGGCACCGGCGGCATCCTTCTTCGCAGGCGCCGTTTCGGGCGCGCGTACTTCCATTACCAGCGGCAGGCTGTCGATGAGACCGATCAGATTGTCGATGCGCGCGCTGATGCCGATCACGTCCACGTACGGCGCCTGCTTGAGCCGCTCGATGTCGCGCGCGATGACCTTGCGCAGCCCGACGAGCTGCGGGCGATCGAGCCGCGCGAGCCGCGCATCGGCGGCCTGCAGCGCGATCAATGCCGATTTGACGTTGCCCGCGATCTGCAGTTGCTGGTTGGCGACCAGCAGCGTCTGCTCGACGTCGGCGAGCAGCGATTCATCGCGGCTGCGTGACAATTCCTGATACAGCGCCTCGAGCGCAATCTGCTGGTTCTGCGATTCCTGCAGCTTGGCTTCGAGCACGCCGAGCTTGACCTGCGCTTCGCGCATCGCTTCGCGCACCTGCTCGGCGACGCCGCGGCTCTCCTTGTTTTCGACATCGGCGGCAGCGAGCCGTTGCGCGAGTTCATGCTGCAGCGCGTTGATCTGCTGATGGCTGTCGTACCACTGCCACGCCAGCAACACCGTCGCGATCACGGCAATCATTGCCACCGGCTGTCTGTACAACGGCCGCCGCGCCGTGCTCGGCGTGGCATCCGCCGCAGGTTTTGCATCGGATTCGCGGATTTCGGGCTGGAGGGGGCCTGCCATGAGCAAAACTCTAATCAGTGGCCGTTACGCTGTAAACAGGCGCGCGCTTCAGCTCTCGCCGGCAAACCATTGCGCCAGCCCCCGTACCAGACCCTCATCGCCCTGAGCGGTCAGCACCACGCTGGCAAGACCGAGCTCGCGCGCGGCCTGCTCGATGCGCGGATGCGGCACGAACAGCGGGGTCTTCCTGAGCCATGACTGGCCGAGCTTGCCGACCAGATCGAACAGATTGTGCAGGCCTTCGTTGCTGGTAACGATGATCGCGTGCAGCTCATTGCGTGCCCACGCCTTCAGCAGAGGCGCCGCATCGATCTGCGGCCGGCCGCGACGATAGCATTCGGCATACTCGATCGCGGCGCCACGCGCAGTCAATGTATCGCCAAGCAGCTCGCGCCCGCCGTCGCCGCGAAAGATGACGATGCGCTTGCCGGCGACGTCTTTCATTTCGGGCAGTTCGAGCAGCGCTTCGCTGTCGAAGCGCGCCGGCGCGATCACCTCGGTCAAACCGAAATGCTTGAGCTCGCGCACGCTGCCGCGCCCGATCGCCGCGAATTTCAAGCGGGGCGGCAGCTCGCGCCGCGCCTTGATCAGGTTCATGGCCTTGTTGACCGCGTTGGGGCTGATGAAAATCGCGAGCTCGAATTCATCGAGCCGTTCGATCAACCCGATCAGCGGTTGCAGATCGTCGACTTCGACGATTTCGATCACCGGGAACAGGACGGGTTTGCCGCCCGCAGCCGTGATCAGCTCGACAAGATGGGCAGCCTGATGCGCCGGGCGCGTGACGACAATGCCGCGTCCGGCGAGAGGTTTGTCCTGCGCTTCGCTCATCTCCGCCCCGGGAAGCAATACGCCATCAATGTCCCAGCGCAGCGAGTATCTCCGCCGCGCCCTGCGCTTTGAGGCGGGATGCCAACTCGGCGCCGAGAGCTTCGGGGTCGCGCGCAGCGCCCGTCAGCTCGGCGCGCACCAGCTGTCTGCCGTCCTGGCTCGCGACAAATCCGCGCAGCCGCAGTTGACTGCCTTCGGTTTGCGCGTATGCGCCGAGCGGAAGCTGGCAGCTGCCAGACAGCGCGCGGGAGAGCGCGCGTTCGGCGCGCACGCATGCCGCGGTCGAGTCGTGATTGAGCGCGCTCATCATCGCGATCACGTCGGCACGCCCGGCACGGCACTCGATGCCGAGCGCGCCCTGCCCCGGCGCCGGCAGACTTTCGTCCGGCGTGAGTATCGCGGTGATGCGGTCGGCAAGTCCGAGCCGCTTGAGGCCGGCGGCGGCCAGAATGACCGCCGCATACTTGCCGTCGTCGAGCTTGGTGAGGCGCGTCTGCACGTTGCCGCGCAACGGCTCGACCATCAGTCGCGGGAAGCGCGCGCGGATCTGGCTTTCGCGGCGCAGGCTCGAAGTGCCGACGCGGCTGCCTGCAGGCAGCGCGCCGGGATTTGCGTAATGATTCGACACGAAAGCATCGCGCGGGTCCTCGCGCTCGGCGATTGCAGCGATCAAGAAGCCTGGCGGCAACACCATCGGCACATCCTTCATCGAATGCACCGCAATGTCGGCGCTGCCCGCGGCGAGCGCTTCTTCGAGCTCTTTGACGAACAGGCCCTTGCCGCCGATTTTGTCGAGCGGGCGGTCAAGAATGCGATCGCCCTGCGTCGTCATGCCGAGTATCGTCACCCGGGTTTGCGGATACAGTGCCGCGAGGCGCTGCTGAATGTTGCGCGCCTGCCACATCGCCAGCGCGCTTTCGCGCGACGCGATGACTATGCCCGCCAGTGGTTTGATCGCGGCGGCGCCCGTCACGCTCAACCGCACTGGAGACTCTTGCCGTCGCGCTTGCGCTTCACCGCGTCGGGATAGGCCGCGAGCTCGAAGTTGACGAACACCAGGTCCTTGCCGCGATAAGCCATAATCTGCGCCGTCCCGTCCTGCCACTTGACGCTGGGCTCGTCTCCCGTGTTCGACGGAGCAACGGTTTGCGGCTCGCCGTAGCGCGAGCGCAGGTAGCCGATCACCGCATCGTAATGCTGCCGCTCCGCCGTCACTGAAAATTGCTGCAGGCGGCCTTCCAAAAAATTCAACCGGATTTCGCGCGTCTCGACACCGTCGAGCTTCTCCACATGCGAAACGCAGCCGACGTCGGCGAGCGGATCTTCACGATTCATGCACCCATAACCGCGCTTGCCAAGATCGAGCTTGCCTTCCTTGCGCGCGGCGAGCGCCGCATTAATGTCGCGAAAATCGAGGTCGCGCGCGAGCCGCGCATAGCTCGCGCCCAGCGCGATGTCGAGCACGCCGAACGGCTGGTCCGCCGCCAGCGCGGCTGCCGCCGATGCAAGACCCCAAACCACGATGAGACGCGCGATCATCATAGTACCCTCCCGAATTCGCGTACGATGTGCTGCTGGCGCCGACTGACGGCGAGCTTCTCGGCGACATCTTTCAACACCACCGCCCAATGCCCTTCGCCGTCGGCGTCCGTAGCGCGCTCAAAACCACGGATCGCCGCCTTCGCGACCAGGCAGTTGCGATGAATGCGCACGAAGCGCCCGAGAAACTCCTGCTCGAGCTTCGCCAGCGACTCCTCGAGCAGAAACTCGCGCTCGGCGGTGCGCACCGTCACGTATTTTAGCTCGGCCTTGAGAAACACGATGTCGCCCACCGGTATCAGATGGATGCGCCCGCGCTCGTTGACCGACAGGTGGGTGCGCGCTTCGGGCTTGAGTTCCCGCAGCACGTCGAGCCTGAGCGGCGCGAGGGTCCGCGCGCGTGTCAGCGCATCGAACAGCCGGCTGAGACGGATCGGCTTGAGCAGATAATCGACCGCGTGCACTTCGAACGCCTTCAGCGCGTAAGCATCGTAGGCGGTGGTGAATATCACCGCCGGCGGCTCGTCGAGCTTCTGGATGTGCTGCGCGACTTCGAGCCCGTCCATTTCCGGCATACGGATATCGAGCAGCACGACATCGGCCTCGCAAGCCGGCAGCATCTCGAGCGCCTGCCTGCCGGTCGCGGCTTCGCCGGCGATCTCGATCGGCAGCTTGAGCGCGCAGTCGCCGATCAGGTCGCGCACGCGGCTGCGCGCCGGCGCCTCGTCGTCGACGATCAGCACGCGCAGCGCCTGGCCGGCCGCCATCAGGCGACGCCTTTCAGATACGGGATCACGATGTGCACCTGGTAGGAATCGTCGGCCGCGGTGGTCTTGATGCTCGCCTCGGCGTCGAAATGCAACGCCAGCCGCTCGCGGATGTTGCCGAGCGCCATGCGATTGCCCGCATGGTGATCGCTCTCCTCGTGGTACGGATTGCGCAACACAAGGTGGACCCGGTCGCCATCGCGGCGGATCCTGATGGTGATGACGCCGGGCTCGCTGCGCGGCTCGATGCCGTGATACACGGCGTTTTCGAGCAGCGGCTGCAGCACGAGCGGCGGGATCAGCGCATCGGACGGCATATCGGCGGTGTCCCATTCGACCTGCAGCCGCTCGCCGAGACGCAGTTGCTCGATGCTCAGGTATTGCCGCGCGAGATCGATTTCGCTTGTGATCTGCACCAGCTGCCGGTTATCGGCCATCAGCACGCGGAACAAGTCGGAGAGATCCTCCAGCGCATGCTCGGCGCGCCGCGGATTCTGGCGGATCAGGCTCAGCACGGCGTTGATGCTGTTGAACAGAAAATGCGGCCGGATGCGCGCCTGCAGCGCCTGCAGCCGCGCTTCGGTCAGCGCCGGCGACAGCGCGCGACCGCGCAGATCGAAGTAGCCGATCAGGATGCCGGTCATAAGCAGCGTGATCAGCCAGTAGCGCTCGAGCGCGCCCATGCCCTTGAACACGTGGATCCCGAGATAATACACCGCGGTGGTGACCGCGAGCTCGATTGCGATCAGCGCCGCGATAGCATACAAATAACGCAACCGGTGCAGCAAGTCGTTGGCGGCCGCGAGCGTGAGCAAGCTCAGTATGAGTATCGGCTGCACCAGCGCCGACAAATCGATCAGCTCCTCCATCAGCGCCAGCGGCTCGCTGGTCTTGAGCAGCGCAGCGGCGAGGCACGCGCCGTCGACGATCACCAGAATACGCAGCAGAATCCCGAGGTTGCGGAAGTTCGGCAGAACGCTGGCGTTGGCGTTTTGATTTATACTCACCGTTCCGATTATGTGAGAGCGCAACACGTGACGCAAGAGAAACCGCAGGACGCCGCAGCGCCGTGGTCGGGACGGTTCAACGAGCCGATAACCGAGCTCGTCAAGCGCTACACCGCGTCGATCGCCTTTGACCGCCGGCTAGCTGGATTCGACATCGAGGGCTCGGCCGCGCACGCGCGCATGTTGCGCGCGGCAGAGATACTCAACGCCGAGGAACTCGCAGCAATCGAGCAGGGCCTGGCGCAAATCCGCGACGAAATCCGCGCCGGCAAGTTCGAATGGTCGCTCGATCTCGAGGATGTGCATACCAACATCGAAAAGCGGCTCACCGCGCTGATCGGCGATGCCGGCAAGCGGCTGCACACCGCGCGCTCGCGCAACGACCAGGTCGCAACCGATGTGCGGCTGTACCTGCGCGCCGCGATCGATGAGATAGCCGACCTGATCAAGGCGGCGCAGCGCGCGCTGCTCGACCTCGCGGAGCAGCATACCGACACCATCATGCCCGGCTTCACGCACCTGCAGGTCGCGCAGCCGGTATCGTACGCGCACCACCTGATGGCGTATTTCGAAATGCTCAATCGCGACGTGCAGCGGCTCGCCGATTGCCGCAAGCGGGTCAACCGGCTGCCGCTCGGCGCTGCGGCCCTCGCCGGCACCACGTTTCCGATCGACCGCATGATGGTCGCCAAAGAGCTCGGCTTCGAAGGCGTGTGCGAAAACTCGCTCGACGCGGTGTCCGATCGCGATTTTGCAATCGAGTTCTGCGCCGCCGCCGCGCTGATGATGATGCACCTGTCGCGCTTCTGCGAGGAAATCATCATCTGGCTGAACCCGCGCTTTGGGTTCATCGACCTCGCCGACCGCTTCTGCACCGGCTCGTCGATCATGCCGCAAAAGAAAAATCCCGACGTGCCCGAGCTGATCCGCGGCAAGACCGGCCGCGTCACCGGCAGCCTGGTCGCGCTGCTGACGTTGATGAAAGCGCAGCCGCTCGCCTACAACAAGGACAATCAGGAAGACAAGGAGGCGCTGTTCGATGCCGTCGACACGCTGACCGCGAGCCTGCGCGTGTTCACCGAAATGCTCGGCGGCATCAAGGTCAACGCCGATGCGATGCGCACGGCCGCGCTCGAAGGCCATGCCACCGCGACCGATCTTGCCGATTACCTCGTGAAGAAAGGCGTGCCGTTCCGCGAAGCGCACGAGGCGGTCGCGCAGGCGGTGCGTTTCGCCGAGGGTCGCGGCTGCGGCCTTGCCGACCTGAAACTGCCCGATCTGCAGCAGTTCTCGCCGCTGATCGGCAAGGACGTATTCGCAGCGCTGACGCTGGAAGGCGCGCTCAAGGCCCGCAGCCATATCGGCGGCACGGCGCCTGCCCGCGTCAAAGCTGCAATCGCCAAAGCCCGCAAGTCCCTCGCTTGAACCCCGCGGCGTGGCCGGACGTCTGCGCCGGCATCTCCGGCGCAACCGGAGCACCGTTCGAGATCGAATCGCGTTTTTCCGTCGGCGGCGGCTGCATCAACGAGTGTCACCGCATTGCCGGGCGCGGGCGCGAATTTTTCGTCAAAGCCAATGCGCCGCAGCGGCGGATTATGTTCGAGGCCGAAGCCACCGCGCTCGCCGAGATCGCCGCCACCGGCGCCATCCGCGTGCCGGCGCCGGTGTGCTGGGGAGCGAATCGCGACGCGTCCTGGCTCGTGCTCGAGCATATCGAGTTCGGCAACGCCGCAGCAGACGGCATGGCGCGGCTGGGCAAACAGCTCGCCGCAATGCATCGCGTGACGTGCCCCCGCTACGGCTGGGTCGCCGACAACACCATCGGCGCCACGCCGCAAATCAATACGCAGTGCGGCGACTGGATCGAGTTCTGGCGCGAGCGCCGGCTCGGCTATCAGCTCGCGCTCGCGGCCGGGAACAGCGCGCCGAAGTCGCTGCTCGCCAAAGGCGAGCGGCTGGCGGGCGGCTTCGCCGTGCTGCTGAAGGGTTGCGCCATCAAACCCGCCCTGCTGCACGGCGACCTGTGGGGCGGCAACGCCGGTTTCGACCATACCGGCGCGCCGGTGATTTTCGATCCGGCGGTTTACTACGGCCACCGCGAGGCCGACTTGGCGATGACCGAGTTGTTCGGCGGGTTCAGCGCCGATTTTTACGCCGCCTATCGCGAAGCGCTGCCGCTCGACGCCGGCTATGCCGTGCGCAGGCAGCTCTATAACCTGTACCACGTGCTCAATCACTACAACCTGTTCGGCGGCGGCTACGCGCGGCAGGCCGAGGCCATGGTCGACCGGCTGCTGGCGGAAATTTAGAAGTCCTTAACACAATTAAACACGTGTGCGTTGCTGCCAGAATTGGTGATGGCAAGGCGCCCGGTGAAGCGAATATTCAACATATTCGCAAGACGAGCAACGCGGCGTCGCGTGGAAGGCGGAGCAGGTTCCAAGCGTCTTTTGCTTGGATGCGACCCCGGAGCGCGACACTCGGCGCGCCAATTCCACGCGACTCACACTCACCTGCGCGGTCGCATCCCCGCAAGCGGGGCCCCTGCTCCACGCTGCGGTGCGCCGCCGATTCTGGCTGCAACCCTTCGGGCTGGCACGAGTTTTGGCCCATAACATTGTCGCAAGCCACTAGCATAGAATAACTAAGCGTCGTGCCTTGCTTCGCGTTCTGAGCCAAAATCGTGACAGCGCATCACGCGTTTCATCGTGTTAGGGACTTCCAGCGCAACATCCGGATAGATTGCGCCGCGCGCCCGACTTAATATGCGATCCATGAATTCCGTCGCTGAGCAAACCCGGAAGTGGCGCAGCGTGCTCGAACGCGACGCGCGCGCGGATGGCGCATTCGTCTACGCCGTGCGCACCACCGGCGTTTACTGCCGGCCGTCGTGTCCGAGCCGGCGCCCGAAACCGGAATCCGTCGAATTCTTTACCGCGCCTGCAGTAGCCGAGCGCGCGGGCTACCGGCCGTGCAAGCGCTGTGAGCCGCACCAGCTCGACCGGCAGCGCGCGGCGGCACTCGCGGCATGCCGCTATATCGACGAACATGGTGACGAGCGCCTGACGCTGAAAACATTGGGCCGCCGCGTCGGCCTGAGCCCGTTTCATCTGCAGCGCCTGTTCAAAAAGGTGGTTGGCGTGTCGCCGCGCGAATACCAGGAATCGCGGCGCATCGCCCGCTTCAAGTCCGGAGTGAGCAACGGCGGCACGGTCAGCGGCGCGACTTTCGACGCCGGTTTCAGCTCGAGCAGCCGGCTTTATGAAAAATCAGCGCGCCACCTTGGGATGACGCCGGCGCGCTACCGCAGCAAAGGCGCCGGTCTGGATATCGCGTTTACGACTTTCCGCTCGCCGCTCGGAGCCGTGCTGCTCGCCGCGACCGCGCGAGGGGTTTGCAGCGTGAGCCTCGGCGCGAATTCCGCGCAACTAGAGGCCGCGCTGCGCGCGGAGTTCAGCGCTGCCGCCGTCCGGCGTGATGATGACGGCTTGCGCGGTTACACGCGCCGCATCGCACGCTATCTTGCCGGCGGTAAATCCGATTTCGATTTGCCGCTCGACATCCGCGCCACGGCGTTCCAGCGCCGGGTATGGAAAATGCTGCAATCGATCCCTTACGGCACTACGCGCTCTTACAGCGAGATCGCGCGGCGCACCGGCAAGCCAAACGCGGTACGTGCCGTCGCACGAGCAATCGCCACCAATCCGGTCGCACTGCTGATTCCGTGCCATCGCGCGATCCGCAAAAACGGCGATCTCGCCGGCTACCGCTGGGGCGTCGAGCGCAAGGCGGCGCTGCTGAAACAGGAACGCAAGGAAACAGGTGATGGGTGATGGGTGATGGGTGATGGGTGATGGGAATAGACCCCCTCAGTCCTCAGTCCTCAGTCCTTTGACCATCGTGAGCAGCGCGCGACGCGCTTTCTCCGACACGCCGCCGCCGTGCTTGAGGAAATTTTCCACCGCGCGCTCGACCGGATATTCGATGCGCTCGAACTGGCGCACGTTGAAGAACTTGACATCCGGCAGCGACTGCGTAACCAGCCTGCCCTTCTTCATCTCGACGAACGAGAGCTTCGTTTTCCCGACTTTGTAGACGATCGCGTGGTGCGCGTTCCTGTCGCGATACACGCCGCGGAGCTTCATGTTGTGCCTGATGTCCTCTTCTTCGAGGGGCAGATGCAACTGCTCCAGTTGCAGGCTCCGGCGGCGGTTGGATTTTATTCGCATCGTGCCGCTATTGCGATCGGCTTCCTGGGTAAAACAAAATTTGGGGCTGGTCGAAGTTGCGTCTCAGTATATTCAGCGTAGCGCGCGCCGCAATTGCGTGCGCGCCGGCGGCGCGGTGGTGCCGCGCACCTTGAGTTCGACCGGCAGCTCGTGCTGCCACGCGACTTTCCTGCCCGCCAGCCGCGACAGCAGATTCGCCGCCGCGAGCTGGCCGAGCTCGGTGGTCGGAAAGTGCACCGTCGTGAGACCCGGCGACAGCAGCGATGCGATTTCCATGTCGTCGAAACCGGTGATCGAAACCTGCTGCGGAACGTTGATGCCGAGCGTGTTGCACTCGGCGATCGCGCCGATCGCGAGCACGTCGTTGCCGCACATCACGGCGGTGGGCGGGTTCGCGCTCGCCATCAGCGCGCGCAAACCTTCGCGGCCGCTCGCCAGCGAATACGGCTTTTCGATCACGCGCTCGGGCGCGAGCTTGATGCCGCGCGCAGCGAGCGCGTCGCGCATGCCGCGCAGCCGGTCGCGCGCGCGCTCGTTGTTGGCGGTAATGCCGGAGATCATCGCGAACTCGCGATGGCCAAGGTCGAGCAGGTGATTGGCGAGCTGCAGCGCCGCGGCGCGGTTGTTGAAGCCGACGCACGGGTGCTTGCCCGATTCGTCGAGCGCCCACGTCAGCACGTACGGTATCTGCCGCCCGCTCATCATCGCGTAGAGCTGCGGATCGTGCGAAGTGCCGAGCAGCACGAGACCGTCGACGCCGCGCTCGATCAGCGCGCGCGTGACGCGCACTTCGACTTCGGCATCGAACTCGTGGCACGCGAGCAGCAGCGTGTAGCCGGCCTCGTCGAGCGTCTTCTGCAGCGCGTGCGTGGTGTTCGCGAAAATCGCATTGTCGAGCGTCGGTATCACCGCGCCTATGGTGTGCGTGCGGCGCGAGGCGAGAGCGCGCGCGGCGCCGTGCGCGACGTAACCGAGGCTTTTCACCGCTGCCTGCACGCGTTCGAGCGTGTGCGGCTTGACCTTGTGCGGCAGCGTCAGCGCGCGCGACACCGTCGCGGTCGATACCTTCGCGAGGCGCGCGACGTCGCTTAACTTGGCGGTTTTCCTGGGGGTTTTCACCGGTGCCGGCGTGGCGGAATCTGGTCGCTTCGAGCGTAGCAACTCCACGCCGCCGCCGCAAGCGCTCTCATTGGCGGGCCGCGGGTGGCGGCGCCGTCGTGCCGCGCACGATCAGGTCGACCGCGAGCTCGGTCACCGGTGCGCCAGCTTCACCGTCGAGCCGCACCAGGATCTGTTGCGCCGCGGCGTGACCGAGCTCGTGCATCGGGACCCGTACGGTCGTCAGCGCCGGCACCAGTATCGACGCTGCTTCCATGTCGTCGAATCCCGTAATCGACATCGCCGCCGGGACCGTGACGCCGTGCGCGTGGCATTCGAGCACCGCGCCCATCGCGAGCACATCGTTGCCGCAGATCACCGCCGTCGGCCGTGGCGCAAGCGCAAGCATATGCTGCATGGCCTCACGCCCCGCCGCTATTGAATAAGGCGCTTCGATCACGCGTTGCGGCAGCAGCTCGATGTCGTGCGCCACCAGCGCATCGCGTACGCCGGCGAGGCGTGCGCGCGAGCGGTCATTGCCGGCGGTGATGCCGGTAATCATCGCAATCTCACGGTGCCCGATGTCGATGAGATAGTTGGCGACGCGCATGGCCGCGACTCGGTTGTCGAAGCCGACGCATGGGTGGCGGCCAGACTGGTCGAGCGCCCAGGTCAGCACGTACGGGATGCCGCAATCGGCGAGCAGCGCGAACAGCGCCGGGTCGTGCTCGATGCCGACCAGCACCAGGCCGTCGATGCCGCGCGCGATCAGCGAGCGCGTGATAGCGAGCTCGGCGCCGAGATCGAATTCATGACACGCGAGCAGCAGCGTGTAGCCGCTTGCCTCGAGCGTTCTCTGCAGCGCTTGCGTGACCCTGGCGTAAATCGCATTGTCGAGCGTGGGAATCAACGCGCTGACGGTATGGGTACTCCGTGAACGCAACGCCCGCGCGGCGCCGTCCGGCACATAGTGCAGCTGCTGCACGGCGGCCTCGACGCGCTTCAGCATCGCTGCGCTCACCAGTTGCGGCTGCGACAACGCGCGCGACACGGTCGCCGCGCACACCCCGGCCAGACGTGCGACGTCGGCGAGCTTGACGGTGGGTTTGGTCAATGGATGCCTGACGATGGGCGGCGGTCGCCATCACCGCCGGTTTCGAGTATAGCCGTTGTTCGCGCCCGATTGCAGCACGGCGCTCCGCCGCTCGCGGCACGCAAGCAAGCGGGCCTGAAAAGCCGGCTTGCTTGCTGGTTACCGGTCGCGCAGCGCTACGCGCCCCTGGCGCTGTACTTCCGGTATTTCGGCAGCAGGCGCTTCGGCTGCCGGAACGCATCGCGGCGGAACGGGTCGCCGAGCTCGCGCGTGAGCATCAGATTGATCACGGTCGGCTTGTTCGATTTCACCGCGCTTTTCAATGCGTCGCCGATGGCGTCGACTCGATCGACGGTAATGCCCCTGGCGCCCATCGCCTTCGCAACTTCGGCGAAATTCGGGTTCTCGAGGTTGGTGCCGAGGAAGCGGTTATTGAAGTAATCGACCTGGTTCTTCTTCTCCGCGCCCCACTGGCCGTTGTTGAACACCACCGCGACCACCGGGATGTCTTCGCGCACGCAAGTCATCACTTCCGCGAGGCTCATGCCCCAGGCGCCGTCGCCGACGTAGGCGATCGCCGGGCGGTCGGGGCGGCCGACTTTGGCGCCGATCGCGGCCGGATACGAGTAGCCGCAGTTGCCGAAGCTCATCGCCGCGAGAAAGCTCGGCGCCATGTCGAAATGCAGGTAGCTGTTCGCGACCGAGCACACATTGCCGATGTCGGTCGACACCATCGCGTTTTTCGGCATCGCTTTGGCGAGCGCGGCGAGCGCCTGGCGCGGCCCGATGCGGCCCTTCTCGTTGGGCGACGGCCATTTCGCGAGTTCCTGCGCCCACGCTTCCTTCTCCTTGCGGACTTCGGCGAGCCGCGCTTTGTTCGGCGCCATCTTGCCGAGCGCTTTCAAGCGCTGCAGCAGTTCGCGCGCGGCGAGCCTGGCGTCGCCGCAGATGCCGATCGAGACTTTCTTCACCAGCCCGAGCATCCGCGGGTCGGCGTCGATCTGGATGATCCTGGCGTGCTTCGGCCAGTAGTCGAGGCCGTGCTGCGGCAGCGTGCCGAAGGGACCGAGGCGCGAGCCGAGCGCGAGCACGACGTCGGCGCGCGCGATGATTTTCATCGCCGCTTTCGAGCCCTGGTAGCCGAGCGGACCGCACGATAATTCGTGGCTCACTGGGAATGAGTCGTTGTGCAGATAAGAGTTCACTACGGGCGCGGTCAGATACTCGGCGAGCGCGGCGCAGTCCTTGATGCCGTTCGCCATGATCACGCCGCCGCCGGAGAGAATCACCGGGAATTTCGCTTTGGCGAGCAGCCGCGCCGCGGCATCGAGCGCGTCGGGCCCGCCCGCTCCGCGCTCGATCTTCTGCGGCGCCAGAATGTCGTAATCGCCTTCGCCGTAGTAATAGTCGCGCGGAATGTTGACCTGCACCGGGCCGCGCTCGTGCATCGCGATCGTAAACGCGCGATGCATGAGTTCCGCCATACGCAGCGGCGAATTGATGTGCACCTGCCACTTGGTGATCTTGGAGAAAATCGGCATCTGCTCGGTTTCCTGGAAACCGCCGAGTCCCATCGTCAGGCTGCCGGACTCGGGCGTGATGCAGATCACCGGCGAATGCGCCCAGTAGGCGGCGGCGATCCCGGTCACGAAATTGGTGATGCCGGGGCCGTTCTGCGCGATGCACACGCCGTGCTTGCCGGTCACGCGCGAGTAGCCGTCGGCCATGTGCGCGGCATTCTGCTCGTGCGCGACCGAAATGAAGCGGATGCCGGCGGCGGGAAACAGGTCGTGCGCGTCCATGTAGGCCGAGCCGACGATGCCGAACGTGTCTTTGACGCCCTGCGCGACCAGCGTTTCGACGAACGCCTCGGACGGCGTCATGCGCACCTTGCTCGAAAGCGCGAGGCTCTTGAGTTCTGTCATCGTGTTCATGGTTTTCCCCTCTGCGATGGAATCGAAATTTCAGATTTGCCGAGCGCAGTTTAACGCGCGCAAAATCATTTTGCAAGCGCTTACATTCCGGCTGGGCCGATTGAATGCAACGCCATTGGAAGGATGGGCTTATGCCGTGACATGGCGGCGTCCTCAGCCGCGCTCAACAACGCCGCGATCGATCACGAACACGTCGTCGAGCAGCTCGCGCACGTGGCCCAGGCTCGACTCCGCAAGCACCACCGTCAGCCCGGCGCGCTTGAGCCCCGCGATCACATCGGCGAGCCGGCGCGCCAGCACCGGCGCGACGCCTTCGAACGGCTCGTCGAGCAGCAGCAGCTTGTCGCCGCACATCAGCGCGCGCGCGAGCGCCACCAGCTTCTGCTGCCCGCCTGACAACTGCAGCGCCTTGCGCTGCGCGAAATTGGCGACTTCGGGAATCATGGCATAGACGCGTTCCAATCGCGCGTCGGCATCCGGCGCACGCGTCGACCATGCCGGCAGCAGCACGTTTTCCTCGACTGTCAGCTCCGGGATCAGGCGCCTGTCTTCCGGCATGTAGCCGATGCCGAGTTGCGCGCGCGCGCAGGCCGGCACGCCCGCGAGCGGCCGGTCATCGAACTCGATGCCGCCCGCGCGCCACGGCAGGATGCCCATGATGCTGCGCATCAGCGTGGTCTTGCCGGCGCCGTTTCTGCCGATGAGACCGGCGAACCGGCCTGCGCCGACGGCAAGGCTCACGCCGCGCAGTATGCCCACCGACTCGATCGATACGTCGAGGCCGTCAACGCGCAACATGCAGCTCTTCCCCGATCACGTACTTCCGCACCTCGTCATCCTTGAGCACCGCGCCCGGCGCACCGTCGGCGATGATGCGCCCGTCGTAAAACGCGAGCACGCGCTGCGCGTAGCGGTTGACGATGTCCATATCGTGCTCCACGAACAACACCGTCACGCGGTCGGATTTCACCGCGCTCATGACGACGTCCATGATGCCGAATTTCTCGTCGGCGGACACGCCGCTCGTCGGCTCGTCGAGCAGCAGGATCCGCGGCTTGACCACCAGCGCCATCGCGATGTCAAGCAATTTGCGCACGCCTTCGGGCAATACGCCGGCAGGCTTGTCGCGATACGCGTCAAGGCCGAAGCGTCCGAGCATTTCATCGGTGACGGTTTCGGCACGTTCGCGCGTGATCGCGCCGTGCGCCCAGCGCGACGCGGCGGCGGCGACGATGCCGACCGCCGCCAGCAGGTTGTCGCGGACCGCCAGCGAATTGAAGAGCTGCGGAACCTGAAACGAGCGCGCGATGCCGAGCTGCGTGATACGGCGCGGCGCGAGCGGCGTGATGTCGTGCCCTTCGAAACGTATCGTGCCCGCGCCGGGCTTCATATATCCGGTGACCATGTTGATGAACGTGGTTTTGCCGGCACCATTGCTGCCGATCAGGCCGACCACGCTGTCGCGCGCAACGCTGACATTGATGTCCGCCGCGGCAATTACCGCGCCGAAGCTTTTGCTCAAACCCCGTGCTTCGAGGATGGCGCTCATGCCGCCCGCGCCTTGCGTCTGAACAGCGCCCACAACCCGGCCGGCAGAAACATGATGATGGCGAGCATCGTGATGCCGAGCGTCATCTGCCAGATGTTGGGCGCGTACTGATTGGCGAGCGTGCGTATCGCTTCGAAAATCACCGAGCCGAAGAACGGCGCCAGCACGCTGCCGGTGCCTGACAGCACCGCGACGAACACGAATTCGCCCGAGGTCGTCCAGTACGCCATATCAGGATCGATATGCCCGACCGCGAGCGCGGTGAGCCCGCCGCCGATGCCGCCGAGCGCGGCGGCAATCACGTAATTCAGATGGACGACGTTGCGCACCGAGGCGCCGAGATATTCGACGCGAAGTTCATTGTCGCGAATGGCCGCCGACAGCCGGCCGAGATGCGAATTCAAATAGCGGTGCAGCGCGCCGGCGGCGATGACGGACAGGATCGCCGTCGCCGCCATGAATACGCGGCCGTTGTAACCGTCCGCGATTGTGATCCCGAAAATCGACCGGGTCGCGACATTGAAACCGTCGCTGCTGCCCAGGGACGAAGTCTTGATCAGCAGACCGAAGACGATCATCGAAAACGCCAGACTGAGCATTGCGAAAAATATGCCGCGGTAACTCGCGAGCAGCAGGCCGAGCACCAGCGCGACGACAACGGGGATCAGCAGCGCAGCGAGCAGCATCAGCGCGGCGTCGTGGATGCCCGCCGCATGATCGAGCAGCGCGGCCGCATAGGCGCCGAGACAGTAGTAGAGCCCCTGGCCGAACGACACCAGGCCGGTGCGCATCAAGAGCGCCAGTCCCAGCACCACCAGGCCCCTGGCCAGCGCGAGCGTGATCAGAAACGCGAGCCACTGCGGCATGAACGGCAGGCCGGCCAGCAGCAGCGCGGCGACGCCCAGCAGCACGCGTAAAGTGTGGTCAGTCATATCTTGCGCGCCTCGGCAGCGGAAAATAGTCCTTTCGGCCGCGCGATCAGCACCATTGCCATCACCGAGTAAACGCTGAACAGCTCGACCGCGGGCAGGTAATGCACTGCGGCCGAGCGCACCATCCCGACGATCAGCGCGCCAAGCGCAGCGCCGCCCAGGCTGCCGAGACCGCCGATCACCACCACCGCGAACGACAGCACAATCACTTCGACACCCATGCCGGCCGACACCGCGAGCGTCGGCGCGGTCACGGCGCCGCCGATGGCAGCGAGCGTGGTGCCGACCGTGAACGTCATCAGGTAAAGGCGGTCGACGTTGATTCCCATCGCGCCGCTCACTTCGCGGTCGTGGATCACCGCGAGCAGCATCTTGCCGTGGCGCGTGCAATTCAGCGTCCACGCGGTCGCGCTGCCCGTGGCCACCGCCACGCCGACGAGCACCAGGTTGTACACCGGATAACTCAACGCGCCGATGTCGAAATTGCCGAGCAGATCGTATGGTTGCGAAACGTAGAGCGAATCGACTCCCCATACGAGCTTGATCACGTCTTCGAGTATCAGGAACACTGCGTAAGTGATAAGCAGCAGCACGACCTCGTCGCGGCCATACATCAGGCGCAGCAATCCGCGCTCGAGCAGCGGCCCCATCACGAGGCCGACCAGCAGCGCGGCCGCCGCGAGCATGGCGTAACTCCCGTACGGGTCATGTCCGCCGGCCAGCCACCAGCCGACGAGCGACGCCGACAGATACGCGCCGAGCGCGTAGAGGCTGCCATGCGCGATATTGAGGATTTTCATCACGCCGTAGATCAGCGTGAGCCCCGTCGCCATGATGAACAGCCATGACGAATAGATGATGCCGTCGATGATGACGGCGAGCAGGTCGGACATTAAAGCGGAGGCGATCCCTGGGTGTCAGCCGCAAAGACGCCGGGACGCAAAGAAATTTCCGCTTTGCGCCTTCGCGCCTCTGCGGCAGGATCCGTTATTTGGCCTTGAAGCCGGACTTGATCCAGTCCTCGCTCTTCACGCCGTCCGGCGGATTGACCTTTTCAGCCGGGTAGTACTTGACGTTGGTGAGTGTGATCCGCCCCTTCACCAGCTTGGTCGTGCCGTACGCCGTGCCTTGCACCGCCTGATGACCTTTGCCGAGCGCCATCTGCACCTTGCCGCTCGGCGCCTCGAACGTCAGATTCTCGAACGCGGCGATGATCTGGTCCTGGCTCGGCGGATTGCCGCCGTTCGCCGCCTGTGCTTTCTCGTAGGCGGCCTTGGTGCCGAGTATCGCCTGCGCCATGTGGTAGGCGGGATACACCGGCGGCAACTGGTAGCGGTCCTGGAACGCGGCACGGAACCATTTGTTCAGCTCGCTCGCCGGGGCCAGCACGCCATGCATGCCGCGCGCGCCGAGGACGGTGCCGTCGGGAATCCGGTCGGCAAGCTTGAACATCGCGGTTTCGCCGGCGGTCAGCACCACCGTGCTCTTTTTGAACAGGTTGCGCGGCGCGGCCTGCAGCACGAACGCCTCGAGGTCGCCGCCCCAGAAACTCGAGTGGATGAAATCCGCGTTGCTCGACAGCAGCGTGGAAATCTCGGCGCCGAACTGGCCGGCGAAGAGCTTCGGCATCTGCGAGGTCTTGACATCGATGCCCGGCTTGAGCACCTTCATCGCGCCTTCGAAGTCGTTCCACGAATCCTGTCCCCATGCGTAATTCTGGTTCAGTCCGGCCACGCTCTTGACCTTCGGGTTGCGGTCGAGCACGTAAAGCGCGGCGCCGATGCTGTCCATGGTCGCGGTCGCCTGCGTGCGGAACACGTATTTGTAGTCCGCATCCTCGAAAATGCGCGGCGTGCCGCAATCGAAGAACACGGTAAGCTTCTTCAGCTCCTCCGCGACCGGCGCGACCGCGAGGCAATTGCCGCTCGAGATATAACCGATCACGAGGTCGACGCGCTGGGCAAGATTGCGGAAATCGGCGACCTGCTTGGTGCTCGGCCCGGCTTCATCGACAAACACGATTTCGAGCGGCGCGCCGCCGAAACCTTTCGTCGCATACGGCGCCGGCAGTTTGCCCGCGTTGAGACTCTCGGTCATGACCTCGGCGGAATTGCGCGCCGGCACGCCGAACGGTCCCGCCGCCGGACCCGACAGAAAAGTGACGATGCCGATTTTGAGCGGCTGTTGCGCCTGCGCGATTGCCGCTGCCGTCATGCCGAACACCGCAAGCGCGGTCCATATCCAGACTTTCACCAGCTGTTTCATGGCTGCTCCTCCTTGAACAAACAAATTGACGCGGCTCGACAGGCGCGCATCACCAATACGCCAGCGCACCGCCGAACAAACCTTTCAGATCGTCGCGCGACACCTCGCGCGGCGCGTTCTTCAGTACTCGCTGCTGCGGGAAGGCGCCTTCGACCAGCGCATCGAGATCGCGCTCGTTGAAGCCGACCGCGTTGAGCCCGTTCGGAAATTTCGTCGCCTGCATGAACTCGATGATCTTGCCGGCGAGGATTTCACCCGCGTCCCCGGGCGCCGCCCCGCGCAAATCGGCGCCGAGGCTGCGCGCGCCGTCGAGGTGGCGATCGGGACACGCGGCGGCCGTGAAGCGATATACCGACGGCGCGTTCAGGATCACCGACATGCCGTGCGGGATGAACGGCTCGTCCTGCGGATAGTGCGGTGCGCGAAATTCGCGCACCAGCCCCGACACCGCGTACGACATGCCGTGCGGAAGATGGCAGCCGGCGTTGCCGAAGGCGATGCCGGCGAGCGTCGCCGCGTACATCATCTCGCTGCGCGCCTCGACGTCGGACGCATCGTTGACCGCGCGCACCAGATACTTGCCGATCAGGCTCAGCGCTTCGAGCGCGACCATGTCGCTGAACGGGTTGCCGCCCTGGCTCACCGGACGCAAGCTGGGCCGCGCGGATTTCGCGCGCCGCGAATAAGGAATCGCCGTCAGCGTTTCCAGCGCGTGCGACATCGCGTCGAATCCCGTCGAGGCGACGATCGTCGACGGCAGCGTGCGCGTAACGTCGGGATCGATCAGCGCGGTCGTCGGCTTCATCAACCGCGACACCATGCCGGTCTTCGCTTTCATCGGCAGATAATCGAAAATCGCGATACCGGTGCATTCGGAGCCGGTGCCGGAAGTCGTCGGGCACGCGATGTGCGGCTTGAGCGGGCCGGGCAGCGGCTTGCCCGCGCCGACCGGCGCATTGACGTACGTGAGAAATTCCGCCGGGTGGGTCGAGTAGACGTTGGCGGCCTTGCAGGTGTCGATCACCGAGCCGCCGCCGACCGACACGAAGCCATCGGCTTTGCTTTCTACCGCAAACCGGGTCGCTGCCTTGAACGACTCGTCGGTCGGCTCGACTTTGACTTCGTCGTAAATCGCGACGTCGAGCCCGGCGGCGCGCAACGATTTCATGACTGTCGCTAGATGCTCGAGTTTCGCGACGCCCCTGTCGGTAAACAGACCGACGCGCCTCATGCCGAGCGCCTTGGCGTGATCGCCGGCTTCCTTCAGGCAGCCGGCGCCGAACGTGACGGTCGCCGCGTCGATGACGAATGCGTCATCGCCGAGCTCGGTCTGGGCAAAATAAACGTGGCAGCAACCCATGCTTCTCTCTCGAAATATGCGGTTCAGGGAATATTGCGGAACGCTCAGTGTAGCGTGGCGCCGCGCGCTCAGCCGGGGAAAAAGATATCCCGATAGGCAGTGTAAACCGACGCCACGATCACGGGCACCAGCACCAGAAAGCCGAGGCCTAACGGAATCGCGGCGATAAAACTCAGCGCCAGCATGATGACGCCGTAGAGCAGAAACGGAATAATGTTCTTGAGGCAGGCGATGAAGCTCATTTTCATCGCCGCGACCGGCGCCATCTCGTTGAACACGATCAGAGAAGGCGCAAACCACAGCGCCATGTAGACCGGGACGCTGAGCGCAAGCATGACCAGCATGCCCAGCACGAACGTCAGGCCAAGCGCGCCGATAGCGGCCGCGTCGCCGCGCATCATCGCCAGGAAGCTGCCGCCGCCGATGATCAGAATCGTGGGGATCACCACCACCACCCACGCTACCAGCGCGAGCAAACCGAGCACCATGAGGTTGCTCGTGTTCTGCTTGAACCCTGCGAACACGTGCCCGATTTCGAGCTCCCCGCCGGAGTCGAGCGCGCGGCAGCCGAGCATGACGCCGCCCACGAACACCTGCATCAACAACAGGTCGGCGAGCCCGCCGATGATCGGCACAAGGCCCATCAGCACCCAGCACACCAGCAGCACGATCAGCATCAGGATCCAGGTGCCCGGCTGCTTCTTGAACAGCGCAAAGCCATCGGCGATCCACTCCCAGCTGCGGCCGGCATCGACCGCGCGACCATCGGCGATGAAATCGCCATCGGCAGCCGCGGGCGGCGCAACCGGTGGCATATAAAGATTCGTTTCACTCATGACGGCTCCTCCCGAAACCCGTTTTCACGCGTCACTCGACGGGGCGTTTATCGTAGTTTAACCCCGCCGTCGTGACAATTCCGCAGTTTCTACCCTCGTCCGGCGTCCTCCAAAACCATGTCGGCGGCCTTTTCGGCAATCATCACGACGGGCGCGGCGGTGTTGCCCGATACCAGCGTCGGCATTATCGAGGCGTCGACCACGCGCAGGCCCGCGACGCCATGCACCTTGAGCCGCGTATCGACCACCGCCAGCGGGTCAGTCCCCATCTTGCAGGTGCCGACCGGATGAAAAATCGTCGCGCCGTAGTTGCGCACGAACTCGAGTATTTCGTCATCGCCTTTCGCGCCGGCGCCGGGCCGGTATTCGTCGCCGATCAGTTCCGACAGCGCGCGGGTGCGCGCGAGCCTGCGCGCGACCTTGACGCCTTCGATCATGGTGCGGCAGTCGAACTCGGTCGACAGATAATTCGGTCGCATGGCGGGCGGCGCAAACGCATCGCGCGACTTGATCATCACCGTGCCGCGCGAGGTGGGCCGCAGCTGGCACACCGAAAACGTGCACCCCGACCACGGATGGGTCTGCGCGCCCGCCATCTCCGCTGACAGTGCGGCGAAATGGAACTGGATGTCGGGCGTCGCGGCCTGCGGCAGCGCGCGTGTGAACATGCCGCCGTAATTGATGCCGATCGCGAGCGGGCCGGTGCGGCGCACAAGCCACTTCCATCCCATCCCGATACGGCGCCGGACGCTCATCAGGTCGTCGTTGATGGTGATCGGCTGCCTGACCTTGTACATGACGCGCGCCTGCAGATGGTCCTGCAGGTTTTCGCCGACGCCGGGCAAATCGCGCACCACGGAGATACCGTGCGATTGCAGGAACGGCGCGCTGCCGATACCGGACAGCTGCAGCAGTTGCGGGCTTTGCAGCGCGCCCGCTGACAATATGACTTCGCGCGCCGCGCGCGCTTCGCGCTCGGCACCGTGCTGCCGGTAGCGCACGCCGCCCGCCCGCGCACCTTCCATTACGAGCGAAGTCGCCTGGGCCCCGGTCTCGACGCGCAGGTTGGCGCGCCTGCGCGCCGGCTTCAGGTAGCCGGTCGCAGTCGAGCAGCGCCAGCCTTTACGCGTGAACAACTGGTAGTAGCCGACGCCCTCTTGCCGGGCGCCGTTGAAATCGTCGTTGCGCGGAACACCGAGCTCGTTCGCGCCGGCGATGATCGCGTCCATCAGCGGATGCCGCTCGACGATGTCGGAGCAGGCGAGCGGGCCGTTGCCGCCATGAAATTCGCCCGCACCGCGCGAATTGCCCTCGCACTTGATGAAATACGGCTGCACGTCGCGCCAGCCCCAGCCGGCGTTGCCGAGCGCTGCCCAGTGATCATAGTCCTGATGCTGGCCGCGAATGTAGATCAGCCCGTTGATCGAGGATGAACCGCCGAGCCCGCGGCCGCGCGGCCAGTAGACCTGGCGATTGTTCATCATGGGCTCGGGTTCGGTATAAAAGCCCCAGTTGTAGACCTTGTGGAACATGGTCTTGGCGTAGCCGATCGGGATGTGGATCCACAGGTAGTTGTCGCGCGGGCCGGCTTCGAGCAGCAGCACCGAATACCTGCCGTTTTCGGTCAGCCGGTTCGCGAGCACGCAGCCGGCGGTGCCTGCACCGATAACGATGTAATCATAGCGATTTACTTGCACGGGGATCGGGATCTGTCGCGTTGACGAACAGGGTTGACCGCATCATAGCACCGTGCCGGCGCAACTTGAGCGGGTTAGAATACGGCCGCGACTTTCCCTGCCCACCGAATGAACGCCCCTGTCCCCGTCACCGCGCTCGCCGCGCGGCTAACGCCGCTTATTGACATCGCCGCGCTGGCGCGCGAAAGGTAAATCGCAGCGTGGCTGGGTTTGAATCATTTTCGCTCGTGGCGGTGCTGTGGATCGTCGCGGCGATCGCGATTGCCGGCTTCATTCAGGGCGCGCTCGGTTTCGGGTTTCCGTTCATCGCGACCCCGGTCGTGGCGATGCTCACCGACATGCACACCGCCGTGATCACGGTGCTGCTGCCGACGCTCGTGACGACGATCGTGACGCTTTTCAGCGGCGGGCCGCTGGGCCCGGTGCTCGCGCGCTTCTGGATGATGCCTGTCTACTCTATCGCGGGCGCGCTGGTCGGCACGTCGATCTTCGTGGCGGCACCGGGATTTCCGTACCAGCTGCTGCTCGCGGTGATCATCCTCGTCTACCTCAATCTCGACCGCATCGCGCGCGGCAACTGGCCGGCGATCCGGCGGCACGAGCGGGCGTTCGGCCCGCTCGCCGGCGTGGTGGCGGGCGTTTTCGAGGGCACCGCCAACGTCGCGGCACCGCCGCTGATCATTTACTACCTCGCGCTCGGGCTTTCCCCGGCGATGCTGGTGCAGGCGCTGCAGCTCTGCTTCATGGTCGGCAAGACCACCCAGTTCTCGGTGCTCACCCTGCGCGGAGGGGTCGCGGCTTCGCAATGGATTGCGACGCTGCCGCTCGTCGTGTTCGCGGTGGCGGGCGTTTTCGCCGGCACGCGCGTGCGCGGCCGCATCCATGCCGATGTTTTCCGCGTCTGGGTCAAGCGCGCGCTGTTCGCGATTGCGATCATATTGCTCGCGCAATATGGTTACGCCGGCTGGATCAAAGGCTGACGCCGCAAACAGGAACGGCCATCCGCAACGGATGGCCGTTCAATCAAATCGGGGCGCGGCTACTTCTGAAGCAGTTTCTGCAGCTCGCCGTTCTGGTACATCTCGGCCAGGATGTCGGAGCCGCCGACGAACTCGCCGTTCACGTACAGTTGCGGAATGGTCGGCCAGTTCGCGAATTGCTTGATGCCTTGGCGGATGTCGGGATTCTCGAGCACGTTGACCGTAAACAAATCGTCGACGCCGCACTCGCGCAGGATGCCTACGACATTGGCGGAAAACCCGCATTGCGGAAAGTCGGGGGAGCCTTTCATGTACAGCACGACCCGGTTCTTGGTGACCTGCTCCTTGATAACGTCTTGAGTGTTCATGCTTTTCCTTGATTACCTGACTAAATTGATAGGTTATTTTACCGACTGAGTCATACGCCGTCAAGACTCTGCGCTTCGCCGCCCGCCGCTCACCCGCTCGATGCCCGCGAGATCGGCGCGCGAAAACACTTCGCTAAACCCGGCCCGCGTAAGCAACTCGCGACAGCGTGCCGCCTGATCGTAACCGTGCTCGAACGCGAGCCAGCCGCCTTCACTCAAATATTGCGGCGCCGACGCAATGATCAAGCGGATGCAATCGAGACCGTCGGCGCCGGCAACGAGCGCGGCCGCGGGCTCGAAACGCAAGTCGCCTTGCTCGAGATGCGGATCGCCCGCGGCAACATAGGGTGGATTGGCGACGATCACAGCGAATTGCCGGCCGGCGAGCGCGCCGAACCAATCGCTTTCCAGCAATTCGAGATTAGTCGCTGCGTGTGATGCTGCGTTGTCGCGCGCGATCGCCAGCGCCGCCGCGCTGCTGTCGATCGCAACGACATGGGAGCGCGGCCGGTGCCTGGCAATGCTGATCGCGACGCAACCGCTGCCGGCGCCGAGATCGAGCACGCGGCACGCCCCTTCCTGCGCAATGCGTTCGAGCGCAACCTCGACCAGCAGCTCAGTTTCGGGACGCGGAATCAGGACTGCCGGCGTGACCTTGAACTCGAGGCTGAAAAATTCGCGCGCCCCGACGATATATGCAACCGGCTCGCCGGCGCGGCGGCGCGCCACCAGCGCGGAGAACAATTCGCTCTGTGCGTCGCTCAACGCCTGCCCGGAATGCTTGATCAGGTAGGCATCGTCGACGCCGAGCGCGCACCGCAACAATGCGCGCACATCGACGGGATCGAGCCGCGCCGCGGCGAGCGCCTGGACTATCGTGTGATTCATTTCGAAAAAACCGGGGCCGCGCGGCGCGACGCAACGCGGTCAGGCTGGCTGGGCTTCTTCGCCAAGCGCGGCGAGCTGCTCGGCCTGGTGCTCGGAGCTCAACGCGCCGGTCAGCTCGTACAGGTCGCCGTCCATGATGTTGCCGATTTTGTAGAGCGTGAGATTGATGCGATGGTCGGTCACGCGGCCCTGCGGAAAATTATAGGTGCGGATGCGCTCCGAGCGGTCGCCGCTGCCGATCAATGACTTGCGAGTGGCCGCTGTTTTCTGCTGCTGCTCGCGGATCTGCTGATCCTTGATGCGTGCGGCGAGCACCGACAGCGCACGCGCCTTGTTCTTGTGCTGCGAGCGGTCTTCCTGGCATTCGACCACGATCCCGGTCGGCAAGTGCGTGACGCGGATTGCGGAATCGGTCTTGTTGACGTGCTGCCCGCCGGCGCCGGAAGCACGGAAGGTGTCGATGCGCAGATCGGCAGGATTCAGCACTACGGCAGCGATTTCGTCGGCTTCCGGCATCACCGCCACCGTGCACGCCGAAGTGTGGATGCGGCCCTGCGTCTCGGTCACCGGCACGCGCTGCACGCGGTGGGCGCCGGACTCGAACTTGAGCCTGGAGTACGCGCCCTGCCCGATGATCTTGGCGATGATTTCCTTGTAGCCGCCGAGCTCGCTCGGGCTTTGCGAAATCACCTCGACCTGCCACTTGTTGCGCTCGGCAAAGCGCGCGTACATGCGGAACAGCTCGCCGGCGAACAGCGCCGATTCGTCCCCGCCGGTGCCGGCGCGGATTTCGAGAAAAATATTGCGGTCGTCGTTCGGGTCTTTCGGCAGCAATTGCTTCTGCAGCTCGGCCTCGATTTGCGCGAGCCGCTGGCGGGTGTCGCGGATTTCGGCTTCGGCGAAGTCGCGCATCGCCGGGTCGGACGCCATTTCCTGCGCCGCCTCCATGTCCTCTTCGCTCTTGCGATATGACTGATAGAGCGCGACCACCGGCGCGATCTCGGCATGCTCGCGCGAGAGCTTGCGGTAGCTGTCCATGTTGGCGGTGGCGCTTTCCGAGCTCAGCAGCTGATCGAGCTCGTTGAGGCGACGCGTCAACTGCGCCAGCTTGGCGGCGATGCTGCTCTTCATTCGGTGCGTTTCAACTGGTAAAGGCGCCTGAGCATCGTCACCAGCTGTTCGCGGTCATCGTCGTTGGCGTGATTGAGCGCATGCGTCGGCGCATGCAGAAACTTGTTGGTCAGCGAATAACTCAGCTGCTCGAGCACTTTCTGCGCGTCATCGCCGCGCCCGAGACGGCGCAGCGCGCGCACGACTTCATGCCGGCGCGCGCGCTCGGCTTCGTCGCGCAGCGCGCGGATGGTCGGCACCAGCTCGCGGTTTTCCAGCCACTGCATGAAATCGCCGACCTGGGTCTCGATGATCACCTCGGCCTGCGCCACCGCCGATTCGCGCATGTCGAGCCCTTCGCGCGCGATGTTGCCGAGGTCGTCGACGCTGTAGAGAAACACGTCGTCGAGAGCGCCGACTTCGGCTTCGACGTCGCGCGGCACCGCCAGGTCGATGATCAGGAACGGCCGGTGCTTGCGCGCGCGCAGCGCGCTTTCGATGAGCCCTTTGCCGATGATGGGCAGCGTGCTCGCGGTACAGCTGACGATGATGTCGTGCACCGCGAGCTGCGAGGCAAGATCGTTGAAGGTAATGGTGCGGCCGCGAAAACGCTCGGCGAGGTGCTGCGCGCGCTCGAGCGTGCGGTTGGCGAACGTCATGTGCCGCGGGTGGCGCGCGCCAAAATGCGTGGCGGTGAGCTCGATCATTTCGCCGGCCCCGATGAAAAGCACGTTCTGCTCGCCGATGCCCGGATAAATGCGCTCGGCCAGGCGCACTGCGGCGGAAGCCATCGATACGGTGCTCGCGCCGATCTCGGTTTCCGAACGCACCGCTTTGGCCACCGAGAACGTGCGCTGGAACAGCTTGTTCAACAGCAGGCCGAGCGTTCCCGCCTGCTCGGCAGTGCGCACCGCGTCCTTGAACTGGCCTAGGATCTGCGGCTCGCCGAGCACCATAGAATCGAGACCGCTCGCGACGCGGAACGCGTGCTTGACCGCGCGGTCCTGCGGCAATTTGTAGAGATGGGGCTCGAGGTGCTGCGCCTTCAGCTGGTGGTAATCGGCGAGCCAATGCATCGCCTGCCACGGCTCTTCCGTGTGGCAATAGACTTCGGTGCGGTTGCACGTCGAAATGATCGCGGCTTCCTTGACCGGATGGCGGTCGACCAGATCGCGCAGCGCCTGCACCAGATTTTCGGCGTGAAAAACCACCTGCTCGCGCAGCGTAAGCGGCGCGGTCTCGTGGTTCATGCCGAAAGCGAATAATTGCATGGAATCCGGGGCCTAAATGGGGGCTATATTATAGCCGCTGGAGCCCCGCCACAATGCGGCGGGCAACAGACTCGCTGCCGACGGGGACCCCGGCTACGCCGTGTGCGGATTGACCAGCGCCTCGCCGCGCGCCCATTTCTCCAGATTCAGCAGAAACATCTCGGCGCTGCGGCGGTCGTTGCCCGACGACGCCGAGGCATTGTGCGGCGTCAGGATCAGATTGGGCATGTCCCACAGCGGCGAGCCGGCGGGCAGCGGCTCTTTTTCGAACACGTCGAGGTGCGCACAACGGATCCGGCCGCTCTGCAGCGCGGCGATCACCGCCGGTTCGTCGCACACGCCGCCGCGCGCGACGTTGATCAGCCCGGCATCCTGCTTCATCGACGCCAGCGTCTGCGCGTTGATGAGATGCCGCGTCTCCGGGTTAAGCGGGCACGCGAGCACCACCCAGTCGCAGCGCGGCAGGAGCCCGGGCAATTCCGCCAGCGCGTGCATCTCGTCCACCGGGTCGTCGGGCGCGCGCGGTTTGCGGCGGATGCCGATCACATGCATGCCCAGCGCCTGCACGAAACGCGCAATCGAATTGCCGATATTGCCCATGCCCACGATGAGGATGGTTTGACCCCGCAAGTCGCGCGGCTGCACCGCGCCGCGCACCGGCTCCCAACGCTTGCGGCGCTGGGCGTCCAGCCAATGCGGAAACCCGCGGCTCAGCATGAGCAGCGTGGTGATTGCCGTTTGTGCAACCGGTTCGCCGTTGCTGCCCGCCGAGGTGGTCAGCTTGACGCCGCGCGCGAGTAGCAGCGGCACGAATGGGTGCTGCTCGATCGCGGTGCTGTGAAAATGCGCCCATTTCAGATTATTGGCCGCGATCAGCGTGTCGCCGAAGCTTTTGTAGAGATCGGAGAAACGGACATCGCGCGTCGACATCGCCACCTCGATGCGGTCGCAATCGGCCTGAGATAACCGCGCCAGCGGGTCGTCCGGCAGATGCACGATCTCGGGCTCGAGCCCGACGCGCTGCGCAACTTCGTTCAGTTGCTTGCCGTAAGCCGCAACAAACCCCTTGGACAGCAGCATTCCGGTCACTAGGTGTCCCCTGCGTGAAGGGCGATGGGGAATGGGGAATGGGTGACGACCCTATTTCCTGTTTCCCACTTACTTCTGCTTGCCCTTGGCGAACAGCTGATCGAGCTTCTGCTCGTAGGCGTGATAGTTCAGGTAATCGTAGAGATCGTTGCGCGTCTGCATGGTGTCGAGCACGTTCTTCTGCGTCCCCTCCTTGCGGATCGCCTGAAAGACCTTGAGCGCGGCCGCGTTCATCGCGCGGAAAGCCGATAGCGGATACAGCGCCATTGCGACGTTCGCGCTCTTCAGCTCCGCAGTGGTGAACAGCGGCGTCGCGCCGAATTCGGTGATATTGGCGAGGATCGGCACTTTCACCGCGTCGGCAAATTTCCTGTACATCGACAATTCGGTAATTGCCTCCGGAAATATCATGTCGGCGCCGGCCTCGACGCACGCGCATGCGCGGTCGATAGCGGACTGCAGGCCTTCGACCGCGAGCGCGTCGGTGCGCGCGATCACCACGAAACCGGGATCGGTCCTGGCGTCGGCCGAAGCCCTGATGCGATCGACCATTTCCTCTTTCGACACGAGTTCCTTGTTGGGGCGATGGCCGCAGCGCTTGGCGCCGACCTGGTCCTCGATGTGCATCGCGGCAGCGCCGGATTTGATCAGCGACTTGACGGTGCGCGCGACGTTGAACGCGCTCGAGCCGAAACCGGTGTCGACGTCGACCAGCAGCGGCAGGTCGCACGCGTCGGTGATGCGCCGGATGTCGGTCAGCACGTCGTCGAGATTGCTGATGCCGAGATCGGGCACGCCGAGCGAGCCCGCGGCGACGCCGCCGCCCGACAGATAAATCGCCTTGAAGCCGACGCGTTCCGCCATGCGCGCGTGGTAGGCGTTGATGGTGCCGGCGATCTGCAGCGGCTTCTCGGCGGCGAGCGCGGCGCGAAAGCGCGCGCCGGCGGAAGCGAGGCGTGGCGTACCGGAGGAAAGGTCGGTCATGGTGGCGCTCCTGGAATCGGGCGGGTGCCCGCGGGCTGATGTGAAACGCGATTTTAACGCACGCGGCCCGGGAGCGGAAACGGCGCGGGCGGCGGATTGCACCCCTCTGCGATTGCTGTTATGTTTTCGCTCTCCCCAGCCGACATTCCCGCTCCGCAATCGGGATCGTGAAAGACGCCGAGCATCAGTCCGAATGACGAACACGCTCCGCACAAAATCGTACCAGCCGGACGCCGCGGGATCTCTCGGCGGCGTGCGCGTGCTCGACATGTCGCGGCTCGTCGCCGGCAACACGCTGACGCAGGTGCTCGCCGATTTCGGCGCGGAGGTGATCAAGGTCGAGCCGCCCGCCGGCGACACGCTGCGCGCCTGGCGGACGAAAGGCGTGGCGATCAACTGGAAAATCTACGCGCGTAACAAAAAGAGCCTCAGCCTCGAATTGCGCAAGCCCGAGGCGCGCGAATTGTTGCTGCGCCTGATTCCCTCCGCCGCGGTTTTCGTCGAGAGCTTCCGTCCCGGCACGCTTGAGGAGATGGGGCTCGCGCCCGGCAAGCTCCTCGAGTTGAACCCCAAGCTCATCATCGTGCGCATCTCCGGCTGGGGCCAGACCGGGCCGTACAAGCGGCGCCCCGGCTTCGGCACGCTGGTCGAGGGCATGTCGGGATTCGCCTCCATGAATGGGTTCGATGACCGCGAGCCGGTGCTGCCGCCGATGTATCTCGCGGACTCCTACGCCGGGCTGTACGGCGCGGCGGGCGTGCTGATCGCGCTGCGCGAAGTCGAACAAAACGGCGGGCGCGGGCAGGTGATCGATCTGCCGCTGCTCGATCCGCTGTTCGCGGTGCTCGGGCCGCAGGCCGCCAACTACCGATTGACCGGCAAGATCAAGCCGCGCACCGGCAGCCGCTCGACCAACGCCGCGCCGCGCAACGTGTACCGGTGCAAGGACGGCAAGTACGTGGGCCTGTCGGCCTCGATCCAGAAAATGGCCGAGCGCGTGTTCCGTTCCATCGGCCGGCCCGATCTCATCGACGACCCGCGCTATCGCACCAACGCCGACCGCGTGCTGCGCGCCGCGGAGCTCGACGCGATCATCGGCGCATTCGTCGCCCGGCGCACGCAGGCCGAGAACGTCAAATACTTCGCAGAGGCCGAAGTCACGATCGGGCCGATTTACGACATTTCGCAGATCGTCGAGGACCCGCATGTCCTCGAGCGCGAACTCATCGCCGACTATCCCGACGCCGACATGGGCGCGTTTCCGATGCATCACGTCGTGCCGCGGCTGTCGGGCACGCCGGGCGCGATCCGCACGCCCGCCCCGCGCCTGGGCGAGCACAACCGCGCCCTGCTCGCCGAGCTCGGCGTGAACGAAGCGGCTTATACGCAACTGCTCGCCGCGGGCGTAGCGTGCGAAGGCGTCCCATCAACGAAGGAGGAAGAAGAATGAAACGTGAACTGCCGGTGTGGCGCTCGCTCATGTACGTGCCCGTCAACGTCGACAAATACGTCGACAAGGCGCACACGCGCGGGGCCGACGTGATTCAGCTGGATCTCGAGGACAGCGTGCCGGCGGCCGCGAAGGACAAGGCGCGCGCGCTGGTCGAGAAGGCGGCGGCGAAAGTCAAACGCGGCGGCGCCGATGTCGTGGTGCGCATCAACCGGCCGCTGTCGATGACCGTGCGCGATCTCGAACATTCGATCTGCCCCGACGTCGACGGCATCGCGATCACCAAGGCGGACAGCGGCTCGCACGTGAAGATGCTCGACGAGCTCGTGACCGAGCTCGAAGAAAAGCGCGGCATGCAGATCGGGCACACGAAGTTCATCACGATGATAGAAACGCCGGACGCGTTTTTCCGCATCCGGGAGATCACGCAGGCATGCGAGCGCACCGTCGCCTGCAACATCGGCGGCGAGGATTTCGCGCTCAACTGCAACATGCAGCCGACCGGCGAGGCGCTGTTCTATCCCAAGCAGCACATGATCATCGCCGCCAATGCCGCCGGCATCATTCCGCTCGGCTTCGTCGACAGCGTGGCGGGATTCGGCGACTGGGACAACTTCCGCAAGATGGTGCGCCGCTCGCGCGACTTCGGCTTCATGGGCGCGGGCTGCATCCATCCGGGCCAGGTGACGATCGTCAACGAGGAATATACGCCGACTGCCGCGGAGGTCGAGTACGCAAAGAAGGTGATCGCGCTCGACAAGGAAGCCGCCGCGGCGGGCCGCGCCTCGTTCCAGCTCGACGGCAAGATGATCGATATCCCGATCATCGTTCGCGCGCAGAAGCTCATCAAGCGTTACGAAGCGATCAAGGCGCGCGAAGCGAAAACGCTCGCCGCGGTGAAAAACTGAGAACTTCAGTCACAGAAATCACGGAGTGACACAGTGAAGATCAAAAAACTGGAAACCAGGATCGGGATTGAATCACAGCGCTTGTTGGTTTCTCGCGGTCATGATCGGTAGAAGTCGGGACTTGTTCTTACGGACAATGTCCGCTAACGGCGGCGGTTTCAACCGGTGGATGCAACACACTAGACACTGCGTAAGCAGAGGGAGTGTTGCAGATGACGCAAAGAGCGCGGATTTATTACACCGAAGGCCAGAAAGCACTGATGTGGGAACGCTGGCAGAAAGGAGAGTCTCTCCAGCAGATTGCCCAGTTGTTCGACCGAAACCACTCATCGATACAACGCATTCTGGCAGAGACTGGCGGGATACGTCCGGCGCAACGATCCCGTTCCAGGTTGGCGCTGACTTTGGCCGAACGCGAAGAGATCTCGCGTGCTGCGGCTGTGGGTCACTCGATGCGTTCGATTGCCGCGTCACTCGGGCGCGCGCCCTCGACCATCAGCCGCGAGATCGAGCGCAACGGGGGTCAAGGATGCTATCGGGCAAGTCAGGCCGAACAGGCCGCCAGGGACAGGGCGCGTCGCCCCAAGAGCTGTAAACTGGCTGAGAACAGAGCGCTGGCGCACCTCGTGGCAGACAAGCTCCAGATGCAGTGGTCGCCGGAGCAGATTGCCGGGTGGCTGCGGCGTACTTACCCGGGCGACGAGACCTACCAGGTGTCACACGAGACCATCTATCGCAGCCTCTTCATTCAGGCCCGTGGCGCCCTGAAGAAGGAACTGCTGGAGCATTTGCGGCGCACGCGCGTCATGCGCCGTTCGCGTCATCACACGCAGAAAACGGACAATCACGGCAGAATCACGGACGCGGTGTCGATCAGCGAGCGTCCGGCCACGGTTGACGATCGGGCGCTACCCGGTCACTGGGAAGGTGACCTGCTGTTCGGAGCCAAGAGTAGCCAGATTGCAACCCTCGTCGAGCGTCATACACGCTACGTGATGCTGGTGAGGGTCGCCGGAAAGGATACCGGGACGGTCGTCAACGCGCTGATCAAAAACACGCGCCAGTTGCCGCAGGAGCTCTACCAATCGCTGACTTGGGATCGGGGCAAGGAGATGGCCGACCACAAGCGCTTCACCTTGGCGACTGACATCAAGGTCTACTTCTGCGATCCGCGCAGCCCCTGGCAGCGCGGCAGCAATGAGAACACCAACGGTTTGTTGCGTCAGTACTTCCCGAAAGGAACCGACCTCTCCGGCTACTCACAGTCGTATCTGAACAGGATTGCGCTGCGCTTAAACCAACGTCCCAGGAAAACCTTGGGATTTGAAACGCCTGCCGATAAACTGGCAGCAGTGTTGCAATGACCGGTTGAAACCGCCGTCGTGAACAGCCAGTCCTTCCATAATGAATCGCATGTATCATGCGCCCCCGCATGTGAAGGTCGCCTTATGCTTGAGGTGGGTGCGGCACCCCGGTTTAGATGAGGAGTTTTGAGATGCAAGAAATCCTGCAATACCTGATTAAGAACGAGGGTGAACGGCTCGATTCGGAGATTGCTGCAGCGACAGGCATCTCGCTGGCAAAAGTGCGTATCGGCATGTCAGACCTGTCAGCCAGGGGGGAGGTCATGATGTGCCGCGTGACTCGATTCAAGGACGGCAAGCAAATCGATGGGATGCTCTGCCGTCTGAGCGGGTATGTTCCGCCTCTCAGCCCCGGCAGGAAATCAAAAGCGCAGGTGTTGTAGGGAGGGACGATTCTGCCGGGGTTTTGCGTTCCACAGCCACTGTGTCACCAGCTTGCAGTAAAACTCGCCGCAGAATGAATGTGCCGCGCTCGAATGTCCGTATATGCTTTGGGTCGAAAGCCACGGACGCATCGGAATCGATAGTTATCAGATTCCAGTTCATGAATCCCAGTGTGGGTTGACGTGGATCAAATCATTAAATTCGCAAGGCCCATATCTTTACCGCGCCGTCGACAAACAGGGCCGAACAGTTGATTTCCATCTCAGTGCGACCCGAGGAATCGAAGCTGCCAAGACATTTTTCCGCAAGGCGCTCGCAGCACACCCGGCTCGGCCTCCCCGCAAGATTACGCTGGATGGTCATGTGCCGAGCCACCGAGCAGTCCGGCTGCTGCGACGGGAGCATCCGGCGTGGCGTCGAGCCGAGTTGCGGTGCTGTCAGTACCTGAACAATATCGTCGGGACCATCGGGCGATCAAGCGACGATGTCATCCCATGATGGGCTTCAAGTCGTTCGCGATGGCCGCGGTGACGATCGCCGGAATCGAGCTAGCGCGTCATATTCACAAGCGCCAGTATTCATTTGGGCGAGGTCGCCCGCGTAACGGTGGCTCATTGCATACTGCGTGGACGCGGGCTCTCAGATGAAATAATATTGCGCCGATCCAATGGATGTCTCGCTCGGCCTAGATATCCTTGGTTGCACCAGAACCAGTAGGGGCTGCTCGCGGCGCGCACCCGGTCAATTCACGCGTTCACGGATATTTGCGGAGCACACGCCCGTCCGGTTATGCGGCCAGGATGACTAGAGCAGCGACACTTCATAGCGCCGAAGCAGGCGATAGACCAAGGCGACCGGCACTACTGTGAACAAGATAAGAACCGTGGCCGTCGCGGCAGCGAGCCCCGCGCCAGTGCCCTC
>Ga0209415_10001758_pt1 | contig 41027 bp, 35 predicted proteins | sample PeaSoiSIISIP2007_FD_187696 | JGI IMG/M metagenome (GOLD analysis project Ga0209415, IMG submission 187696) | Peat soil microbial communities from Weissenstadt, Germany - SII-SIP-2007 (SPAdes) (version 2) | ecosystem: Environmental > Terrestrial > Soil > Wetlands > Peat | place: Germany...
AAGCCCGGGTGGATCGCCTGCGCAGGTTCACCGAAGCATCGCGGCTGCTGCACCGGATGGGCAAGCCGACAATTGCGATGGTGCGAGGGCCGGCGGCGGGCGCCGGATTATCGTTCGCGCTCGCGTGCGATTTCCGTTTCGCCGACGCGAGCGCGTTCTTTGTGACTTCGTTCGCCCGGATCGGATTGTCGGGGGATTTCGGCGGCAGCTATTTCATGACCAAGCTGATCGGTCCGGCCAAGACGATGGAGCTGTACATGTTGAGCGAGCGCATCGGTGCCGAGGAGGCGTTGCGTTTGGGACTGCTCACGCGGCTCGCCGCGGAGGAGGAGCTAGAGGCGCAGACGTACGAATTCGCGCGACGATTGGCGAAGGGACCCGCGGTGGCATTGCGCTTCGTCAAGGACAACGTGCATGCGGCGCTCGACGAACCGTTGGAGCAGGCCTTCGAAATCGAGATTCGCAACATGGTCCGTTGCCGCATGACGCAGGATTCCATCGAGGCCATTGCGGCGCTCCAGGACAAGCGCGAACCCCGGTTCAAGGGATACTAGGAGGTTCCATGCGTCGCGCCGCCATCGTTGCTCCCTTGCGTACGCCGGTTGGCACCTTTGGGGGCAGTCTGCGGTCCTTGAGTGTCGAGGCGCTGGGCGCAGCCGTGGTCAAGGCCGTGCTGGAGAAGACCGCGCTCGATCCGGCGTTGATCGAGGACGTGATATTTGCGCAATCCTACGCGAGCGGGGAGACGCCCTGCGTCGGACGGTGGATTGCGCTCGAGGCGGGCCTGCCGGTGGCGGTGCCCGGCATGCAGCTGGACCGGCGCTGCGGCGGCGGTCTCCAGGCTGTCATCAACGCCGCCATGATGGTGCAGAGCGGTGCGGCGGATGTGGTGCTCGCCGGCGGCGTGGAGAGCATGAGCAACGTCGAGTACTACACCACTGACATGCGCTGGGGCACGCGGGCCGGGAGCGTGAAGCTGCATGACCGTCTCGAGCGCGGACGCGAGCGCTCGCAGCCCGAGGCGCGTTTCGGGCGCATTTCCGGCATGATCGAAACAGCCGAAACCCTCGCCAGACAGTTTGGCATCTCGCGTGCGGATGCGGATGCGTATGCCGCCCGCAGCCAGCAACGAGCCGCCCGAAGCTGGTCCGAGGGGCGCTTCGCGGAGGAGATCGTCCCTCTGCAGGTCGCGCAGCGCAAGGGCGATGCGCTGCGCGTCGACCGCGACGAAGGAGTCCGGCCCGACACCACGCCGCAGTCCCTTGCGGCGCTACGGCCTCTATTGCGCGACGGGACCGTGACCGCGGGGAACTCGAGCCAACAGAACGATGCCGCTGCGTGCTGCCTGGTGGTCGCGGAGGACCAATTGGCGAAATTGAAGCTCGAGCCGCTGGGGTTTCTCACGGGGTGGGCCGCGGCGGGTTGCGAGCCTGGGATCATGGGGATCGGCCCGGTGCCGGCCGTGGCACGGCTGTTCCGCCGCACGGGCCTGAGCTTCGAGCGGATGGATCTCGTGGAGTTGAATGAGGCGTTTGCGTGCCAGGTCCTGGCGGTGCTCAAAGGCTGGAATTGGGACGACCCGGAGCGGCTCAACGTCAACGGATCGGGCATCTCGCTGGGCCATCCGATCGCCGCGACGGGCGTGCGCATTCTCGCCACCCTGCTTCACGAATTGAAGCGGCGCGGTGGACGTTACGGACTGGAGACGATGTGCATCGGCGGGGGGCAGGGCCTTGCTGCCGTATTCGAGAGCGCAGGCAGCAGCGGGGGCGGCGCCTGATTTGCAATAGGCGTCAGACCGCCCGGTCGCGCACCAGTCCGTCGTAGATCTGCTGGGCGAGGGCGAGCGCGGCATCGAAATCCTGAACATCGATCCCGGCCTGCACGGCGGCCAGCAGCGCCGTCCGCGCGGCACTTTCCGGCTCGCCCGGCCGCCGGGCCAGCACGTCGGCGACGGCGGCCCGCGGATCAGCCTCGGGAAACGGCCGGTTGCGGACCAGGGCGCGCTCGACACGCCCGGCCGCCGCGGAGGCACGGGCAAGCTGTGCGGCGTGCGCCAGCAGCGCGGCGTGGGATTCCAGCGGCCCGCGTGGATCCGCCTCGATCACGGCGTCGAAAACCGCCGAGCCGCGAAATTCCGCCGCGCTCAGCCGGGACGAGTCGAGCATCATCGGCAGGGCGCGTGCGATTCCCCACAGGCGTGGCAGGCGCAACGAGCCCGACAATGGGATGAGGCCGTGCGTGAGTTCCGGCAGCGCAAGGACCGCATCTTCTAGCGCGATGCGGTGGTGGCAGGCTAGGGCAAGTTCGAAGCCGCCGCCGATGGCTGCCCCGTGAATGGCGGCGACCACGGGTTTGGTGCTGCGCTCGATTGCCGGCAACAGATGCGCGGACAAACGGGGCTCCGCCGCCCCTGCCGCGGTGCCCAGCTCTCGCAAATCGCCGCCGGCGCAAAAATGGCGGCCGGTGCCATAGAGGACGATGCCCGCGACCGATGCATCCCGGCAAGCGGCATCCAAGGCATGGCCGAGCTCGCTCCTGACGCCGAGCGAGAGGCAATTGACCGGCGGGTTGTGCATTCCGAGCAGCAGGATGCCGTCCGAAAGGCTGGCGTCGACACGCATGGCGGCAATGATAGTGCGGACAGTGCGGATACGCCATTCATATAATGGAACACTGTGCATAAAATGGATTTTGATTCGGTCCGGCCGTAGAATCGGTCCATGGCGGACGGCGCACGCGGGTATCACGGGGAGAGCATGGATTCGATCGACATCGAGGGGCTTCGACGCTGGGTGGGCCGTACGCAATCGGTTCACGACCGCGCGGCGCCGTCCCCCCTCGCCGGCCTGGCGGCGCTGCTCGACCATCGCGATCCACCCCGACCGGAGCGCGGCGTGCCGCCGCTGGCACATTGGATGTATTTCCTCGAACGGGAGCGCCAGTCGAACCTGGATCTCGACGGGCACCCGAAGCGCGGTGGGTTTCTGCCGCCCGTGCCGTTGCCCCGGCGCATGTGGGTGGGCGGTCGGATCGAATTCCTGGGGCCCATTGCGGTCGATGCTGCGATGGAGCGACGGTCGACGATCGTGAGTGTCACCGCGAAGTCCGGTCGGACCGGCCCGATGGTGTTCGTCACCGCCCGCCACGAGATCTGCGTGGGCGGCGATACCCTTCTCAGGGAGGAGCAGGATATCGTCTACCGTCACGCGTCGAACGACAAGACCGCGGCGACGACGTCGGGGGACCAATCCGCAAGTCCGACCGTCGAGGCGGCCGGTGCCGGTGTGACCACGCGGCGCGTTGCGCTCGACCCGGTGATGCTCTTTCGTTTCTCGGCGCTCACCTTCAACGCGCACCGCATCCACTACGACCGCGATTATGCGCGGCAGGTGGAGGGCTATCCGGGACTCGTCGTCCACGGGCCCTTGACGGCGACGCTGCTGATGGACCATTTCCTTGCGAACCAGCCGCACACCCCGGTGCGTTCGTTCCATTTTCGCGCCCGACAGCCGCTGTTCGATACGATGGATGTCGAACTGGGCTTGGAGCCGACCGCGGGCGGCGCCACGCTCTGGGCACGCGCCGCCGGCGGACCCGTCGCCTTCACCGCCGCGGTGAACGACCCGTGACCCTGTCCAGCCCGAAGTGCGCCGTGGTCACGGGCGGCACCCGCGGCATCGGATTCGCCATTGCGCGCCGGTTCGTCGAGGATGGCTATTCGGTGCTCATCATCGGGCGCGATGCACGCGCATTGTCGGACGCCGCTTCCCGGCTCACCGGCACTGTGCGGGTTGCGGCCGGCGACGTATCGATCCGCGCCGACGTCGAGCGGATGGCGGCCGAGGTCGCCAAGGAGTTCGGGCGGGTGGATGTCCTGGTGAACAACGCCGGAATCTTGGAAACCGTCTCCGTGGGCGCTCCACTCGAGCAGGCGGAGGCGGTATTCGACCGCGTCATCGGCGTCAACCTGAAGGGCGCTTTCCTGATGTCCCACGCGCTGGCCCCGTTCATCGCCTCGCCTGGCGGTAGAATCATCAATCTGGGTTCCATCGTGGCCCAAAGCGGCGCCTCGGTACCGGGGTATACGGCCTATGCGCCGTCCAAAGCGGGCCTGCATGGATTGACGCTCGCGCTGGCCCGCGAGCTGGCGCCGCGCGGCATCAACGTGACCACGGTCGCGCCCGGCATGACGGCGGAGACGGGGCAGACCGCAAACTGGGATGCGGCGCGCACGGCGCCGATCCTCGCGCAGATTCCGCTGGGCCGTTTCGGTGCCGTGGCCGACGTCGCGGATGCGGTGGCGTGGCTGGCGTCTGCGAACTCGTCGTATGTGACGGGAATTTCGCTGCCGGTCAACGGGGGCTGGCGTTTCAATTGAACCGCGGAGGTCCGCGCTTCGAACTCTTTTCGACCGAGGTGACCATGATAGTGCAGAACAAGTTGGAATTTCCCCACGCCATCGAGCGCCCGGACATGATTCCGGCGAAGCGGTATTACGATCCGGAATTCTATGCGCGCGAGTGCGAGCGCCTGTGGCCGCGCGTCTGGCAGATGGCGTGCCGGCTCGAGGAAATTCCGAAGCCGGGCGACTACGTGGTCTACGACGTGCTCGACCAGTCGGTGATCCTCACGCGGGTGGATGAGAAGACGGTCAAGGCGTACCACAATGCATGCCGTCACCGCGGCGTCCAGCTGGTCAAGGACCGCGGCCACTGTGACGGACTCTTCACGTGTCCCTTTCATGCTTGGCAGTACGGACTCGACGGCAAATGCAAGACCGTCTATGCCGCGCAGCTGTTCCAGCGGGACGTGGTTCGCGGCGACGATCTGCGCCTGCGTGAATGCCGCGTGGAGCTGTGGGGGGGATGCGCGTTCATCAACTTCGACGACAACGCGCCGCCGCTGCGGCAATCGATCGAACCGTTCGCGACCATGCACGATGCGTGGCACGTCGAATCGCTGCGCACCGAATGGTGGCTCGCGGCACGGCTGCCCGTGAACTGGAAACTGGCGATGGAGGCCTTCATGGAGGGCTACCATGTGCTCGCCACCCATCCGCAGCTGCTCACCGGCCCCTCCGATCCCCTCGCGTTCACGTACGCCGAGATGCCGCGTTCGATTTCACCGATGACCCGATACATGACGACGCCGGTGCAGAAGATGCCCGACGAAATCCCGGCCCGCGATTTCATCGACCTCAACATTCATTTCATGAAAGTGCTCAACGAGGGCATGGCGGGCATGACGCATCGCAAGGACATCGCCGTGGCGGAAGCTTTGCGCGACGAGCCTCTGCCACGGCCGCTGCCCGAGGCGATGGTGGCGTGGCGGCGCAAGCTCAACGACGCGGTGATCGCCGCGCACAAGGCGAAGCAGATGGACATCGGCGAGCTCAACGACGTCGACGCCAAGGGCTATGCCACCTCGGTGAATTTCTGTTTTCCCCACTATTTTCTGCTCCCGACCTATGGCAGCGCCTCTTCCTACCGCATCCGGCCGCTGGGGCCCGAGGAATGTCTGTTCGAGCTCTGGTCCCTGACGCGGTTTCCGGAGGGGGAGGAGCCGCCGCCCATCAAGACCCCCACGCCGATGGAATGGAACGATCCGCGGTGGCCGCCGATTCCGACCCAGGACTTCGCCAACCTGCCGCTCCAGCAGCGAGGCCTGCATACGAAGGGGTTCGACCACATGCGTCTGTCCAACCAGGTCGAGGGACTCATCAGCAATTATCAGCGGTTGATCGATGGGTATCTCGCCGGACGGCCGTATGACGAGCTCCTGCGTGCCGCGCACCAGGTCTCGGGAACGATCGACGTGCCGATCAAAGATCTTGGGTTCTGAACCGAGGGGCGACGCCGGGCATCGCTGGCAGGTGCTCGGCGTGGTCGCCGTCGGCTTCATGGCCGGCATCCTGCCGAGCGGAAGTTTCGTGGTGGCGATTCCCGCGCTGCTCGCGGAGTTTCACGCGGCTCCCGGCAGCGGCCCCTTGGTCATGACCATCTTCATGGTCAGCAACACGATCGCGATGCTTCCGACGCCCTGGCTGATCCAGCGGTTCGGCATCCGGCGCTGTTTCCTTGGAACCATGACGCTGCTGGTGCTCACCAGCGTCCTTGGCGCCGTGAGTCCGGATTTCGGGTTCCTGATCGTGGTCCGGGCGCTCCAGGGCATCGGTACGGGGACCCTCATGCCCTTGAGCGGCATTCTGATCGTCGAGCGCTTCGAGTCGCGTGACCGCGGTCGTGCCGCGGGCATCATGGGTCTCGCCATGACGCTGGCGCCGGCGATCGGTCCCACGCTCGGCGGCTTGATGGTCGACGCCTGGGGTTGGCGCAGCGTGTCCCTGCTGCCGCTGCCACTCGCATTGATCGCGTGGGTCGCCGCATGGCGCTGGCTGCCGGCGCGGGACGAGGACGTTGGGCACCGATTCGATTTTAGGGGTATGTTTCTGCTGTCGGTGCTGACCTTAAGCTGGCTGGGACTCGTGAGCTATGCGGCGCAGCCGGGTGTGGCGCAGGCGTGGATCATGGGATCGTTTGCGCTTCTGCTGGGGCTGTCGATCGCGGCTTTCGCCCGGCATGCGCGCCGCGTCGAGAAGCCCCTCATCGGGCCCGGCGTCTGGCGCCACCGCCGGGTCGTCATGGGTGCGCTGGTGGCATTCGTCCTCGGCTTTCACAGCTACGGCGCCGTCTATCTGGTGCCGATCTACCTTCAAGTCGCCCAGGGAATGAGCGCCACGCGTGCCGGCGCTGCGCTGATGCCCGGTACGGTGGCGCTGGCATTGACCTCGCCGATCGTGGGGTTCCTGCACGATCTTCTGTCACCGAGGCAGCTCATGGCGGCCGGCATGGCCGTCCTTGCCGGGAGCTGGCTGTTCCTCGGCGGGTTTGCCACGCGGCTGTCCTATGCCGGCTTCATCCTCTGCCTTCTGCTGAGCCGCGTGGGCTTCGCCTTCGTCAACACACCGATGACGCAGGCGGCGCTCTCGGAGCTGACCGGAGACGTGCTCGGGCAGGCCGCTGCGCTGCTGGGTTACGTCCGGCAGCTGGGGGGCGTGTTCGGTATCGCCGCTTTGGCGGTCTTTGTTCAATGGAGGAGCTCCCAACTGGCCGGCGCGGAAGCCCTGCTGATTACGCCCTACGCGGAGGGGTTCCTTCTGGTCGGCGTCATGGCCGCCGGAAGCCTCGCGGCTGTCTGGCGCCTGTAACTCCGTAGAGGTCATTGACCGCGGCTCCGGCCTCTGTAAAAATGAACACCATTCACATAAATGAATGATAAGTGGCTCGGTATGATACGCCGATTTCAATTAGTGGCGATTCATCAATCCATCGCGGCCGCCGTCTGAACGGCGCCGCGACGAACAGCAGGATCCGCGCATGGACTTTTCAAAATACAAGGCAATTGTATTCCGGCGCGAGGGACGCGTCCTGCATGCCACGCTCAACCGTCCGGAGTCCATGAACGCGGTCGACGCCGACATGGACCACGATCTGGGCCGGCTGTTCACCGATGCCGCGAACGACGAGGAAACCAGGGTCATGGTGCTGACAGGCGCAGGCCGGGCGTTCAGTGCCGGCGGCGACGTCGAGCACATGCAGCAGGTCATCGATCACCCGGAGTTGTTCCTGAAGGGCATGGCGCAGGCGCGCAACATCGTGATGTCCCTGCTCGAGTGCCCCAAGCCGGTGATCGCCAAGGTCAACGGGGCCGCCATCGGTCTGGGTGCCACCATTGCGCTGTTCTGCGACCTGATCTATGCGACGGAGACCGCAAAAATCGGTGATCCTCACGTCAAAGTCGGATTCGTCGCGGGTGACGGGGGCGCCGCGATCTGGCCTCAGTTGATCGGCTATGCCCGGGCCAAGGAGTATCTCCTCACCGGCGATCCGCTCACCGGAGCCGAGGCGGCCCGGATCGGGCTCATCAACCGGGCCGTGCCGGCGGCGGAGCTGGACGCGGTGGTGGATGCGATGGCGCAGCGCCTGGCGGCCGGCGCGGCGCGCGCCATCCAGTGGACCAAGCAATCGGTCAACATTTCGCTGCGCCAGGTGGCGAGCCAGGTACTCGATGTGTCGCTCGCTTTGGAGGCGCTGTCGAATCTCAGCAAGGATCATCAGGAGGCGGTGAATGCGTTCCGCGACAAGCGCGAGCCTCGGTTCACCGGCGAATAGCGTCCGATGATCCCCGCGAAGCGCCAGCTGTACCGGCATGCCGATCTCGACCGGGTGCTCAATCCGAAGAGCATCGCGATCGTCGGTGCCTCGGCACGCCCGGGTTCGTTCGGTGAACGCATACAGGCCAATCTGGCCTGCTTCCAGGGCACGGTCCATTTGGTCAATGCCCGCTACACCGAACTGGGCGGTCAGCGATGCTATCCGTCGCTGGCGGCGCTGCCGGACAAGCCCGATTGCGTGGCCGTCGCGGTGCCCCGCGAAGCCGCCGAAGCGGTTGTCAGTGAAGCGGGCGAGGTAGGCGCCGGCGGCGTCATCCTGTATGCCTCCGGTTATGCCGAAACGGGCAAACCCGAGCGGATTGCGGAGCAGGCGCGGTTGACGGCGCTCGCGGCGAGCCACGGCCTGCGCATCCTCGGACCGAATTGCCTGGGCATCGCGAACTATGCCCGCTCGGCCCGCATTACCTTCTCGGACTATCCCGCACCGCGTCCGGCGACCCGCTTCGCCGTGGGCATTGCGAGCCAGTCGGGCGCTCTGTCGCAATCTCTGGCCCAGGCCATGGAGCGGGGCACGTCCGTCAGCCATGCCTTTTCCGCCGGCAATCAGAGCGACGTGGACGTCGCCGACCTCGTGGCTTATCTCGCCGACGACCCGGCGTGCCGGGCCATCGCCTGCGTCTTCGAGGGCATGGCGCATCCCGAGCGCCTGTTGGAGGCGGCGCAGCTGGCCTGGACGGCCGGGAAGCCGCTCCTGATCCACAAGATCGCGACGGGCATACTCGGCGCCCAGGCGGCCATCTCGCACACCGGATCGCTCGCGGGCTCGGACGCGGCCTATCGGGCCGCTTTCGACCGCGTCGGCGCGATCGTGATCGAGGATTTCGAGGGCTTGATGGAAGCTGCGGCTTTCTTTGCGAAGGCTCCTCCGCCGCTTGCGCGAGGCGTGGCGGTCGCCGCTACGTCGGGGGGCGCCGCGATCATGGCGGCGGACAAGGCCGAGATTCATGGCGTGGCGCTGCCTCAACCGAGTGACCGGGTGCGCGAGGTGCTCGAAGCCCACATCCCCGATTTCGGCTCCGCGCGCAATCCCTGCGATGTGACGGCGCAGGTCGTGAATAACCCGCAATCGCTCTGGGCCTGCGGCGAGGCGCTGCTGTCGGACGAGGCCTTTGGCGCCCTCGTCATGCCGCAGCCGGTGGCCTTCGATTTTCACAAGCCCCGGATCACCGCCTTCAGCGAGTTGTCGCATCGGCACGGCAAGATCACCTGCAACGTGCTGATCTCCGACTGGCTCCAAGGACCGGCGGCATGGGAGGCGGAATCGGACCCGCACGTCGCCATGTTCCGTTCCATGGACCGGTGCTTCCGCACGCTCGCAGCCTGGCACCGGCGGGAGGACCGGCGTCAGGCCGGTCCGCGGACGGTGCCGGCGGCCGTCGATGCCGGGGCGCAAACGCGGGCAGCTCAGGCGATCGATTCCTCGGCCCACGTCACGCTCACGGAGCGCGAGGCCAAACGCGCGCTCGCGGAATATGGGGTGCCCGTCGTCAAGGAGTCGCTGGTGCAGGATGCGAGCGCGGCTTTGGCGGCCGCTTCGGAGGCCGGCTATCCCGTCGTCATCAAGGTCGAGTCACCCGACCTGCCCCACAAGACCGAGGCGGGTGTCATCCGCTTAGGGCTCCGGTCGCCGGAGGAGCTGCGCGCCGCCTTCGACGAGGTGTCGGCAAACGCCCGCAGGGCCGGACCGCAGATCCGCGTGCAGGGCGTGTTGGTCCAGCCGATGATTCCCGCGGGAGTCGAGGTGATGGTCGGCGCACGCATCGATCCGCAGCTCGGACCCCTGGTGCTCGTGAGCCTCGGCGGAATTTTTGTCGAGCTGTTGAAGGATGCCGCCGTCGAGCTCGCACCGGTCAATCGGGCCGAAGCGCACGGCATGCTCATGAGACTCAAGGGACGCGCCATTTTCGAGGGATTTCGCGGATCCGCGCCGGTCGACATGAACTCGCTTTCCGAGGTGATCGTACGGTTGTCGCAGTTTGCGTCCGACCATCGGGACCGGATCGCCGAACTCGACGTGAATCCCCTCATTTGTTCCGGCCAGTCGGTGGTAGCCGTCGACGCCTTGATCGTACGCCGGTCATCCGCCGGTTAATGCCCACGCCATTTCAGAGGTAACGCCCATGTCAGACCCCTACGCTCACTTCGAGCAGCTCAATTTTGACCGGCCGCATCCCCGGGTGCTGCGCATCCGGATCGCCTCGCCGCTCAAGCTCAATGCCATGACCGCCACCCTGCATCGGGAGTGTTCGGAAATCTGGAAGGTCGTCGATGCCGACCGGAGCGTGTCGAGCGTCATCATCACCGGATCGGACAAGGCGTTCTCCGCCGGCGGCGACCTCGTGCACGAGCGCAAAGTATGTGAAGACTACGACCTTCGCATGCAGGCGATGAAGGAGGCGCGCAGCCTGGTGCTCAACATGATCGACTGTTCGAAGCCCATCGTGAGCGCGGTACGCGGCTGGGCGGTGGGCGCCGGCATCGCCTGTGCGCTGCTCGCCGACATTTCGATTGCGGCCAAGGATGCGAAGTTCTCCGACGGTCACGCGAAGATCGGCATCGCTTCCGGGGACCATGCGACGATCTTGTGGCCGCTGCTCTGTGGGATGGCCCGCGCCAAGTACTATCTGCTGCTCGCGGAGCCGTTCACGGGCGCCCAGGCGGCCGACATGGGACTCGTGTCCTTGGCCGTGGAGGATGCGGAACTCGACGCCAAGGCCGTGGAGATCGCCGTCCGGCTCGCGGAGCTCGCGCCGGCGGCGGTGCGCTGGACCAAGCAGACGCTGAATCATTGGTTGCGGCAGGCGGCTCCGATATTCGACGCCTCGCTCGCGCTGGAATTCATCGGCATGGCGGGTCCCGAGGGACGCGAGGGCATCGATGCCTTCCTGGAGAAGCGGCCGCCGAGCTTCTCCCCCGACACGCCGGTCTGACGCTGCAAGGGAAGTTCACCATGCGCAGCACCCGTTCGGCGTTGCAGTCGATGGCGGATCTGGTTGATCGCAACGCGCGGCTGCATGCCGGCGAGTGTTATCTCGTGTTCGGCGATCATCGCGCGACGTTCGGACGGTTTGCCGAACGCGCGCGCCGGCTCGCAAGCTCGCTGCACGCCCTGGGAATGCGCCGCCAGGATCGATTTTCGATCCTGGCCATGAATTGCCCCGAATATCTCGATGCCTACGGGGCGGCGGAAGTGTCCCCCTACATCATCAATCCGGTCAATTTCCGCCTAGCTCCGCCGGAAACGGCGTGGATCGTGCGCGATGCCGCGCCGCGCGTGCTGATATTGGAACAACAGTATGTGGGTGTGATCGACCGCCTGCGCGGCGAACTGCCGAGTGTCGAGCATTACGTGGTGATTGGCTTCGACGTCCCCTCGTGGGCGACCCCGTTCGCCGATCTGGTGGCCGCCGGCGATGCCGCGGGACCGCCGCTGCGTCCCGAGGCGGATGACGTCCACGCCATCATGTACACGAGCGGCACGACCGGCCGTCCCAAGGGGGCGATGATCACGCATGCTGCGATGCTCGCGTTGTGCGAAGGCTGGGCGCAAGAACTCGGCACCGATCTCGGCCACAAGATCCTGCTCTCCATGCCGTTCTTCCACATCGGGGCGCGATCGCAGGGGGCGGCCGCCACGGTGCGCGGCGGCACGCTCGTGGTGCTGCGTGCCTTCGACGCCCGCGAGGTCCTCGAGACCATTCAGCGCGAGCGCATCACGCAGTTGCATCTCGCGCCCACGCTGGTGCAGTCGGTGCTGGACCTGCCCGACCAGGAGCACTATGACCTGTCGTCGCTCAGGACCTTGAACTATGCGGCCGCGCCCATGCCGCTCACCACGCTGAAAAGCGCGATGAAACGTTTCGGTCCCATCCTCATCAATGGTTACGGCCAGACCGAAGGGGCCGGTACCGTGCTGCGAAAACATCAGCACCGGCCCGACGGCGGGACCACCGACCTCGCGCGCCTCGGCTCGGTGGGGCAGGCCGTGCTGGATGCCCAGGTGCGCATCGAAGCGCCCGACGGCTCGGAACTCCCGCCCGGATCGGTCGGGGAGATCTGCCTGCGGTCGCCGCAGAACATGATCGGCTATTGGAACAACTCGGTGGCGTCGATCGAGACCCTGCGCGACGGATGGCTGCACACGGGGGATCTGGGCCGCATGGATGACGAAGGCTTCGTATTCCTGGTCGACCGCAAGAAGGACATGATCATCTCCGGCGGCGAGAACGTTTACAGCCGCGAGGTCGAGGAGGCGTTGATGGCCCACGGCGATGTGGCTGACGCAGCCGTGATCGGAGTCCCCGATCCCAAATGGGGCGAAGCCGTCAAGGGTATCGTGGTTTTGAAGCCCGGGCGGGCGGCGAGTCCGCAGGAATTGGTCAGTCACTGCCGCACGTTGATCGCGGGGTTCAAGTGTCCCAAGAGCATCGACTTCCTGCCGGAACTGCCGCGCCTGCCGAGCGGCAAAGTCAGCAAGGTGGCGCTGCGTGCCGCCTATCCGGGAGACGGCGCATGATGAAAACACGGATTACGGAAAAGCTCGGAATCCGCTATCCGATCATCCAGGGCGGCATGCAGTGGGTTGGACGTGCGGAGCTGGCGTCCGCCGTGTCGAACGCCGGCGGCCTCGGAATTCTCACGGCCTTGACGCAGCCGACGCCGGAGGCATTGCGCGCGGAAATCGAGCGCTGTCGTGGACTCACCGACCGGCCGTTCGGCGTCAATCTCACCATCCTGCCGAGCGTGACGCCGCCGCCGTACGAGGCCTATCTGGATGCGGCCCTGGGCGCCGGCGTCAACATCATCGAAACCGCCGGTAACAACCCGGAGAGGTTCATCGCCAAGATCAAGGCGGTGGACGGCCTCGTCATCCATAAGTGCACGGCGCTGCGCCACGCCCTGTCCGCCGAGCGCCACGGTGTCGACATGGTCAGCATCGATGGGTTCGAGTGCGCGGGACACGCCGGCGAGGACGACGTGCCGGGCCTCGTGCTGATCCCGCTGGCGGCCCGCGCACTGAAGATCCCCGTGATCGCCTCGGGGGGGATCGCAGACGGGCGGGGATTTGCTGCTGCACTCGCGCTCGGCGCCGAGGGCGTCAACATGGGTACGCGCTTCTGCGCCACGGTCGAGGCTCCGATCCACGACAACATCAAACGCGCGCTGGTGAAGGCCAGCGAGCGGGATACCAATCTAATTTTTCGCACGCTGCGCAACACGGGGCGGGTGCTCAAGAACGCCGTGTCGGACGAGGTGGTCGCCACCGAACGCCGTCCCGGGGGGTGCCGGTTCGAGGACGTGCGCCCTCTCGTCGTGGGCGCGCGAGGACGCGGTGCGCTCGAGAGCGGCGAGGTGAATTCCGGCTTGATCTGGGCGGGGCTGGCGGTGGGTCTCATCGACGACATCCCCACCTGCGCCCAGTTGATCGAGCGCATGGTCGGCGACTGCCGTTCACGGATTCTGGCCTGCCTGTCCGCCGTCGGGCCGGCGGCGGATCCAGGTCATTCAACGCAGGAGGGATGACAGATGGAACGCGACCCTGATGGGCGGGTCAAGAGCGATGTTCTCGGACACCTGCTCCTGATCGGAATTGACCGCCCCGAGAAGCGCAACGGATTCACACCCAAGATCTTCGCCGAATTGGCGGCGGCGTACACCCGGCTGGAGACAACTGCGGACCTGCGCTGCGGCGTCCTGTACGCGGAAGGAGACCACTTCACGGCCGGGCTCGACATGCCGAAGATCGCCCCGCTGCGCAGGGAGGGTCGCCCGCTGATCCCGGATGGGGAGGTCGATCCGTTCAATCTGCGTGCGCCGATCCGCACCAAACCGATGGTGATCGCGCTGAAGGGGATTTGCTTCACGGTCGCCATCGAGCTGATGCTGGCCGCCGATATCGCGGTGGCGGCCGACAACTGCCGGTTCTCCCAGCTCGAGGTCAAGCGCGGCATCATGGCCGGCTGCGGCGCGACCTTCCGCATGGCCGAGCGCGCCGGCTGGGGCAACGCCATGAAAATCCTGCTCACGGGCGACGAGTTCACGGCGCCGGAGGCGTTGCGCTGCAATTTCGTGCAGGAGGTGGTGCCGGCGGGACGGGAATACGACCGTGCACTGGAACTGGCGGAGAAGATCGCCCGTCAGGCTCCGCTCGCGGTGCAGGCGACGATGGAGAGCGGACGCATCGCGCTCGACGAGGGCTGGAGGGCGGCGCATGCGCGCACCGCCTCGACACAGCAGCGGCTTTACAACACCGAGGATGCCCGCGAGGGCGTTCAGTCGTTCATCGAAAAGCGCGACGCGCGCTTCGTCGGCCGCTGAGACCATGGCGGCGCAGCCCATTCCTAAGGGCCTGCGCACCTACATGCTCACCGTCCTCACGTTGATCTACGTGATCAACGGAGTCGACCGGAGCGTGATGTGGGTGGTGCTCGAGCCGATCAAGCGGGAACTCGTCCTCACGGACACCGAGCTTGGCGCATTGTCCGGGTTCGCGTTCGGCGTGTTCTACGCCCTGGCCGGCATTCCGCTCGGCATGCTCGCCGACCGGGTGCAGCGGCGCCGGGTCATCGCCTTGGCGGTGGGCGTCTGGAGCGCGATGACGGCGTCCTGCGGCCTGGCGGGCAGTTTCTGGCAGCTGTTCATGGCGCGGGTGGCGGTCGGTGCGGCCGAATCCGGCGCGCCGCCGGCGTCCATCTCGCTGATCACCGATCTGTATCCAAAAAAATCCCGCTCCGGCGCGATCGCGGTGTACATGAGCGGCAGCTCGCTGGCGCTCGTGCTGACCTATGCCATGGGAAGCTGGATCGCCTCTCGTTTCGGGTGGCGCGCCGGCTTCTACGCGGCGGGCATACCGGGTGTGCTGCTGGCGTTGCTCGTGTGGACGACTTTTCGCGAGCCGGCCCGAGGGGGGGCCGACGCCGAACAGCCGGCCGCCCGCGAATCGCCCGCGGGACTCGGAGCGACGCTGCGGCTGCTGGCGTCGATCCCGCCGGTACGCTGGATGTTCTGTGCCATGACGTCGACGTCCGTCGCCGCCGTGGGACTATCGACATTCATGATGTCGTTCCTGCTGCGCAGCCATCACATGACCCTGGCGCAGGCGGGGATGCTCATCGCGCTGGGTCATGTATTTGCTGCGTGCGCGATCACGGCCGTCGGCCGGCTCGCCGATCGCCTGATCCTGCGGGATGAGCGCTGGAATTTGCGCCTGCCGGCCCTCATCGCCTGCCTGGGGCTGCCGCTGACCCTCGTCCTGACACTGTTGGATTCCCCGCTTGCCGTCTATGTGGCATTGCCGCTCGTGAGTGCAGTGCCAGGCAGTCAATACGGTCCGGTCTACTCCTTTCTTCAGAATCAAGTGCGTCCCACGATGCGGGCGACGACGATGTCGCTTGCGTATGTGATTCAAAACCTCTTGGGCATCGGACTCGGTTCCCTCGTCGTCGGGGTCGTGAGCGATCGCCTCAAGGCGAGCCAGGGCGACGACTCCCTGCGTTACGCCATGGCCCTCGCCGGGATCCTCTATCTCGTCGCGGCGCTGTGTTATTGGCGATCCGCGCACTGCGATGAAAAGTACCGATTGCGGACGATGCTCCCGGAGGCGACCCCTTGAAAATACGCAAACTCAGGATGGATTTCGCGATGGTCGGGCCCCACTGGACGCGCAATCCCGAATTCGCGCAGAGCCAGAATGCCGCCTCGCTGATGCCGGTTCACGTCGAGCCATGTCTATTGCTGCCGACGTGTGACCCGCGGCGAACTTGGGCGGAGCCGCGAGGGATCCAGGAGTTCATGCGGCGCATCGAAATCGACTATGCAGCCAAACCCGCGAGCGCTGATTCCGTGGGACCGACCGCATGAGCGCCGCGCTGCGGCCCTTCCGCTTCGCGGTGCCCGACGAGGCGGTGACCGATTTGCACGCCCGGATCGACCGCACGCGCTGGCCCGACGAGGTGAACGATGCGCAGTGGGGCTACGGAGTGCGCGGTGATTATCTCAAATCGCTGGTCCATCACTGGCGGGATCGTTTCGATTGGCGCGCGGCGGAGCGGCGCATCAATGCCTTGCCGCAGTATGTGACGGGTTTGGGCGGTACGGACATTCATTTCGTGCACTGCCGGTCGCCGCACGAGGCGGCGACGCCGCTGATTTTGACGCATGGATGGCCGGGCTCCATCGTCGAATTCCTGGACGTGATTCCGTGGCTGGTGGACCCCGAACGCTTCGGCGGCAGGGCGGAGGACGCATTCCACGTGGTCGCGCCGTCATTGCAGGGCTACGGAGGATCGCCGCCCGCCGCGGCGGCCGGCATGTCGCCCTTGTGCATCGCCCGGCGTCACGTCGAACTGATGGCCCGTCTGGGCTACGGACGCTACGTGGCCCAGGGCGGCGATTGGGGAAGTCTCGTTGCCCATCACACGGCGACTCTCGACCCGGCGCATTGCGCCGGATTGCATCTGAACTTGTTGACGCCGCAGCCGCCGAAGGACGTGGCCGATCCGATGGACCTGGTGCAGGATCACGAGAAGGCTTGGCTCGCCGCCGTCGCCCGCCATGTCGAACTCGGCGCTGGGTACTATCAGATTCATCGCACGCGCCCCCAAACCCTGGCCTATGCGCTGACCGATTCTCCGGTCGGCTGGTGCGCCTGGGTCACGGAGAAGTTCCATGGCTGGACCGATTGCGAGCGCGATGGGGTGCGCGACCCGAGAAATGCCGTCTCGTGGGATGCGATGCTGACCAACATCTCCCTCTATTGGTTCACCGGCACCATTGCCTCGTCGATCCGGCTGTACCGGGAGCAGGCGCTGGCCGAAGCGCGACGCGACGAAGTGCCCGGATCCGTCACCGTGCCGACCGGAATCGCGGTCTATCCGGCCGAGATTTTCCGCTGTCCCCGTGCGTGGGCGGAGCGGCGCTATCCCATCGTGCATTGGTACGAAGCGCCCCGCGGCGGCCACTTTGCCGCGATGGAGCAGCCGCAGATTTTTGCGGAGGATCTGCGCGCTTTTCGCGCCGCGCTACCCAGCCTCAGACGTTGAAGCGGCGTCCGATCTGGCGACGCCGCCAGTCGGCCTGCCCCCTGCGCTGTTCGGGCGAAATCGTCGGTGTGTCGGACGGCAGATGCCGTCTGACATCCGCGACCGGCAGGAGGGTGGCACCGGGCACGGGGAAGGCGTCGCTCAAATACCAGCGCCATTGGGCAAAACCGCGCAGCAGTCCGGAGGTGTCGAGCCAGTTCGGTATGCCGGGATCCTGCGCGGAGAGGACGAGGCGCACCCGCCCATCCGCATCGATGCGGGCCTGACGGTTGTTGATCGAAGACTGGTGGAACCGGTAGTCCGTGGTTTGAAAGAAAAAATCCGCGAGTTGCAGGCTCCAATGCTTGACGTTGGGTATCTCGCATTCGATGACGACGGCCTCGTCCGGCTTCAGGTCGTACAGCATCTTCACGTATCCCGCGAGCGGATTGCCGCCGATGCGCGTGACGTTTTCCGTGGACTGCCAGAACCGGTTGAACCCCACGGCGTCGTACACCTCGTCGACCATCCGCATCCAGGTCTTGAGGGAGAAGTCTGTCTGAAAGGCAATTCCCCTCAGCCGTTCCGCGATCTCGGATTCCGTGAGCAACAGAGTGTCGGTCGGGAGGGCTTCCAGCGACTCGATATGAATGGTGGCACCTTCCTCGACCTCCCAGTCGTCCCAGATGTCGCGCACCAGCAGGCAGATCTGGCGCGCGCTGCGGTCGAGCTTCATCCAGTTGCCCGGCTGTTCGTCCGGTGCGGCGATGATCTCGAAACTGCCATCGGCGGCAAGATGGAATTCGTCGACGTCCCAGCTGCCGAGATTGCTCTGATCGGCATCTCCCCACCAGCCACGCTGGGCTTGGATGTGCAGCCACGGGGTTTTGCCGCGGCGGCCCCAGATGCGGTACCGGCGCGCGCCGTCGATCTTGGTCCAGTGGTACCGGAAATCGGGGCTCGGGGCGCCCCAGTTGTATTCGACGGGCGTGAACATCAGATGAGAAAAGAAGCTGGGGTAGGCGGTGCGCGGGCCCATGTAGGTGTTGAAGCCGAATCCCTGCATCATAGAGATGAAGTACATCGCCTGGGCGCGCATCTCGGGCGTGGTCGCCCAGCGCCAGTCGAGTGCGGTCTTGCGCGCCGCATCGATCGCCTCGGCGTACGCGGCCCACATATCGTCATATCCGGTGGATATGTCGTTCATCGTTTCGTACTCCCGTGGTGCGCAACCCGGCGCCTCAGCGCAGGCCGCGGTCCTCGGCACTCTGGCCCGGCTTGAGCAGCCCCAGTTCCTGCAGGACTTCACCCGCGGCACCCAGCGCAATTGCCGCCGCGGGAAATCCGACGTACGGAATGGTTTGAATGATGACCTCCTCGACCTCGGCCACGGTACAGCCGTTGTTGAGCGCGGCCCGCACATGATTCTTGAATTCGTGCGGCGTGCGCAGCGCGATCAACGCGCCCATGACGACCATGCTCCTGTACTTACGTTCGAGGCCCGGCCGGCCCCAGACGTCGGCGAAGGCGCTGCCGAGCGCCAGGCGGCCCGCAGTCGATCCGAACCCGCCGGATTCGACCTGTTCCTGAAAGGCGGCGAGGAATTTGTCCCCGAACATCTCTCGAATGACCTTGCGGCCCGCATCAAAGCGCTCTTCCATCGGCTCGCTCCTCGAAGTGTCGGTTGGGTGGGCCTTTGCCCGGCATGAGGTTCACATAGTAGAACATCGTACAAAAAATCGCCATCGGAGGCATCATGGAGTATAAGAACCCGGGGGAGGAAACGCCGATGACTCCATTGCGTCAACAACTTCTGGACATGATCGTCGAGCCCGATGCGTACGACCATCCGGCCGGTGAACTGCTGCCGCTGCAGCTTGCCGCTGCGCGCGAACTCGTGGCGCAGCGGCTCGACCAGATCAGCGTCCTGCGACGCCGCGCGGACGACACTGGCGTGCACGAGATCCGCACGCTCGATGATCTGGTCCCGCTCCTGTTCGCGCATTCGGTGTACAAGTCCTATCCGGCCACCTTCGTCGAGAACTGCCGTTGGGACCGCCTGCTCCAGTGGCTGCAGACGTTGTCCGTGGATAAGGTCACCGAGGTCGACATGGGGGGCGTCGAGGACGTGGACCAGTGGATCGAACGGCTGGGTGCGGCGGGCCACCGCATCCTCGCGACCAGCGGCACCAGCGGCAAGTGCTCGTTTCTCAACGCCACCGAAGGCGACTACCGGCTCAAGGTGCGACATTTCGGCAATTCGTTGGGCTGGCCGGTCATGAAGCCCAATCGCGACCGCGCGGTATTCGCGTTGTTTCCCCGCTCGGGCCCGAACAGCGGCATCGAGGCCGGACGCATCGGAGCCGAGGTCTGGGGCCGGCCGGACTCCGCCCATTTCCTGACCGCCGAACCGCTGCGGATCAAGGACGTGAGCGCTCAGGCGGCGCTGCGCAAACGCATGGCCGAGGGCAGCGCCACGCCCGGCGAAGTGGCCGCCTTTCAGTCGCAGAACGCCGAGCGCGCGGAACGCGCCCAGGCGGGGATGGCGCGTCTGATCGACAAGATCCTGGAACACCGCCGTGAGCCGATCGTGCTGACAGGCCTGTGGGCGCAGCACCTCGCGATCCTCGAGCGAGCCCGGACGCTGGGTGTCCCCGACGGCGACTTCAATCCTCAGAGCGTTGTTTCCGCGGGCGGCGGCGTGAAGAACGTGGCCCTCCCCGAAGATTACAAGGAACGGGTGGCCCAATTTTACGCAGGTGTGCAGCGCGGCGGGGCCTATGGAATGACCGAGCAGGCGCAGATAATGCCGGTGTGCCCAGCGCGGCGCTATCATTGTCCGCCCGGCCTCATCATGCTGATTTTGGATGGGCCCGGCGAGAGGCTCTTGAACCCGCCGGGCAACCTCGGCGGGATCGTCGAGGGGCGATTTGCCTTTCTCGACCTGCTCTACGACGGCCGATGGGGCGGTCTCATCAGCGGGGACCGGGTCACCGCCGACTTCGGCGAGCGCTGTCCCTGCGGTCGCCCGGGTCCCACGATTCTGGACACCATCGCCCGCTATGCCCAGGTGGGCGAGGAAGATCACATCGGGTGCGCGGGCACCATCGACTCCTATGTGAGCGGAGCGCTGGCCTCATGAACGCCCGGATGGAGCAGCGACCGGTTCCCCTGTGCCACGTGGTCAAGGGCGTCACGATCACCGGTGCGGACCTCGAATTCGGAGGAGCCGGGGCGCGGTTCACCACACCCTCCCTGCACCTCGACGACCTGGTCTGGCTGCGCACGCAGCCGGGACCCGCCTTCGATGTCCCGCTGGCTGAGATCCTCGACATCCTGGTTGCGACGGGGCAGTGGTTGACGGCGGATCCAAAGGGGTGGGTCGCCGAGGCACTGGAATTCACCGTCCGGTCGAGTCCGCTGCCGCGCGACGTGCTCGAAACCTCCTATGCGGGTCTCGGGCGGATGTTCAGCGACCGTGCAGGCATGGAATTTCAGGTCGATCAGGAACTCGGCGGCGCCGCCTCCGTGGACGGCTGGCGCGAGGTCGTCACACCGGCCGGCCGGCGCGTCGGCGTGCGCGCCTTCCCGCCGCGGCTCGTGCACATCATCGCGGGCAATGCACCGGGTGTTGCGGCGCAGACCGTGATCCGCGGGGCGCTCACCAAGGGTGTGCATCTCATCAAGATTCCCTCGAACGATTTGTTCACGGCGACGGCCATTCTTCGTGCCCTGAGTGCGGTGGCGCCCGGTCATCCCCTCGCGCGGTCGTTCTCGGCGGTGTATTGGCGCGGCGGCGATGCGCAGGTGGAGGCGCGTCTGTTCCGCGCGCAATATTTCGACAAGCTCGTGGCGTGGGGCGGCGAGAGCACGATCCGCACCGCCCAGAAATACGTGGGACCCGGATTTGAACTGGTGTCGTTCGATCCGAAGACCTCGATCTCCCTGATCGGGCGCGAGATCTTCGCGTCCGAGGACACGCTGGCGGACGCGGCGGAGCGGGCCGCGGTGGATGCGACGGCGATGAATCAACAGGCCTGCGTGTCGAGCCGTGTTCAATTCATCGAAGGCAGCGTCGAGGAGATCGACCGCTTCTGCGCGCTGCTGCAGGTGCGGCTCGGCGTTGCGCGTCCCGGCTGCTCCGCCTGCGGCAACCCCTTACCTGCGGACATGCGCTCCGCCATCGAGGGGTTGCGGGGACTCGAGCCCTACGCCCGCGTGTGGGGCGGTTACGAGGGGCGGGGGGTGGTGATCCGGTCGGAGGAGCCGGTCGACTTTCATCCGGACGGACGCGTGGTGAACGTGGTTCCGGTCGATGACCTCCGGTCGGCTTTGCGATACGTCACGGTTGCGACGCAGACCGTGGGCGTTTACCCGGCGCCGCGCAAGACGGGGCTGCGGGATGCGCTCGCCTCGGCCGGCGTGCAACGCATCGTCGAACTGGGCCGTGCCATGCAGATCGTGGCCGGGCTGCCGCACGACGGATTTCTGCCGCTGTCCCGCTTCGTCCGCTGGCTGAATGACGAATAGCCTGGCGCGCGCGCACCGCGCAACCGATCTTCCATGTCCGCTCTGAGCCGCGGGCGGCTGGTCGCCTTTTCGGCGCTCGCGTTCCCGTTGACGGCCGTGCAGATGCCGCTCAGCGTGTACCTGCCGGCCATTTTCTCCCAGTCGTACGGTCTGCCGCTGTCGGCCCTCGGCGTGATTTTTCTTTTCGAGAAACTCTGGGGGGCGGCCGCCGATCCGCTCATCGGATCGATGAGCGATCATGCGTTGGCAGGAAGGGGCAGACGCCGCGGCTGGATCGGCGCCGGCGGTGCGTTGTTCGGCGCCTCCGGAGTGCTGTTGTTTTTTCCCGGTCTTCGGCGTCTCGCCGGCCTATCTCGCGGTCGTCATGTTCGCATTCTATCTGGGCTGGTCGATGATGCAGATTCCCTACTACGCCTGGTCGGGGGAGCTGTCGGACGATTATGACCAGCGCACCCGCATCGCGAGCTACCAGAACGTGGCGGGCGCGATCGGATTGCTCCTGGTGCTCGTGCTGCCGACCATCATCGATCAGGTGGCGCCGGGCGACGGCGCGCGAAAGCTGGGTGCCATGGGTGCGCTCGTCCTGGCGTCCCTGGGGCTGGGGCTTTGGCTTACGTTGAACGCCTATCCCGAACGTCCGGCGCCGGCCCGGCCTGCGTCCGGACCGGGTCTGTGGCGCACCCTGGTCACGGTCTTCTCGAATGGGCTGCTCCTGCGGGTTCTGGCGTCCGATTTCGCCGTCATGCTCGGCCAGACCATCCGCGGCACGTTGTTCGTGTTCATCGTCGACCGGTACATGGGCCTGCCGGCGTGGTCCAGCGGTCTGTTTCTCGCGCAGTTCATATTCGGCATTGTCGCCGGACCGCTGTGGATGGCGATCGGGCTGCGCCTGGGCAAGTCGCGGGCCGCCGTGCTGGGCGAACTCGCGCAGGCGGCGATCAATCTGGGGCTCCTCTGTCTCGTACGGGGCGAGTTTGCGTTACTCGTGGCTTTGACGGTGGCGCAGGGGCTCACGCAGGGATCGGGAAATCTGATGCTGCGCGCCATGGTGGCGGACGTCGCGGACGCGCATCGACTGGCGACCGGCGAGGATCGGACGGCACTTTTTTTCTCGGTCTTCAGCATTTCCATGAAGGCGGCGACCGCCGTGGCGGTCGGCATCGCGCTTCCATTGGTGGCGTGGCTCGGCTTCGATCCCCGGACCGCGCACAATGGGCCCGCCGCGCTCAAGGGTCTGCTGCTGGTATTTTCCCTGGGACCGGCGCTGGCCCATCTGGCATCCGCGGCGTTGATCGGGGGTTTTCCCCTCGATGCCGCGGCGCATGCCGAGGTGCGGCGGCGCCTGCGCGAGCGCGAAGGGCAGGGCGCCGATGCCGCGGCGGCCGGTGCCGCGGCGAGTGCCGGATCGGCGACGATCGCCTAGTTCAAACCGCCGCCGCGGGCGAGCGCGATCAGGTGGTGGTGCCGGTCGCCGAACATCAGTTCGAGCATCGTGAGCCTTCGGAAATAGTGGCCGATCTGGCATTCCTCCGTTATGCCGATTCCTCCGTGAAGCTGGACCGCCTGCTCACCCACGAATTTACCGGATTTGCCGATTTGGATCTTCGCCGCCGCCGCGGCCTTCGAGGCCTCGGTCCGTTCCGGCGCGTCGCACATCATGGCGGCGTACATCGCCATGCTGCGAGCCTGTTCGGTCATCACCAGCATGTCCACCGCCCGGTGCTGCAGGGCCTGAAAAGAACCCAGAAGAACGCCGAATTGCTTCCGCACGTTGAGATAATCCACGGTGATCTCCAGCGCGCGGCTCATGACGCCCACGGCCTCGGCGCACAGGGCGGCGAGGGCACGGTCGACCACGCGCTGGATCGCCGGCAGCGCCGTACCTGCGGCGTCGAGGACATCCTCGTCGCCGACCACGACGCCGGTGAATTCGACCGAGGCGGAACGCGTCCGGTCCTGATTAACATAGCCGCGGCGGGTGACCCCGGGCGCGTGCGCCTCGACGAAGAACAGTCCGATGCCGTCCGGCGCAGCACGCTCGCCGGCAATACGTGCGCTGACGAGAAAGTGGTCGGCACAGTCGCCGTGGATCACGTATCGTTTGCGGCCGTCGAGTACCCAGCCCGCGCCCCGCCGACTGGCCCGCGCGTCGACAATTGCGAGGTCGTAGCGCGAGTCCTGTTCCGAATGTGCGAATGCCAGCAGTCGCTCGCCGGAGATCAGCGGCGGAATCCACCGGGCACGCTGATCCGCCGTGGCGCACTCGCGGATGAGTCCGCCGCCGAGCAGGATCGTCGCCAGGTAGGGCTCGAGCACTAGCGAGCGCCCGAAGGCCTCCATCACCAACATGATTTCGACGGCGCCGCCGCCGAGTCCGCCATCCGACTCTGCAAACGGCAGCGCTAGCAGCCCCATGTCGGCGTATTGACGCCACATCTCCCGGCTCCAGCCGTCGTCGCCCGCGGCGATGGCCCGCCGCTGGTCGAAACCATAACGGTCGGCTAGCAACCGCTGCAGGGCCTCGGTCAGCATCTGCTGATCGTCGGTGAGGTCAAAATTCATGCCGGGCGTCCCAATCCCAGCACGGATTTCGCGAGGATGTTGCGCTGGATCTCGTTCGAGCCGCCCACGATCGACACATGGCGGGCAAAATAATGGTTGGGTGCGATGGTCGCCGCCCACTCGGCGGCGCCGGCGGGTTCCTCGGCACCCTGGAGAAATTCCGCGTCGAATTCCATGGACTCGTACCCGGCGACCTCGAGCAGCAGTTCGGTGGCGGATTGCTGCAGTTCGGAGCCCTTGAGTTTCAAGATGGACGACTTGGGGTCGGGTTTACCACTGGCGGCAGCCGTGCTCTGCGCGATGAGCCGCATCTGCGTCATCTCGAGGGCCTTCAACTCGACCTCGAGGGCAGCGACCCGCTCCTGGAACGCGGGCTCGTCCGCGAGCGAGTGATCGCCGATGCGGACCTCAGCCGCCAACTCGCGGGCACGGTGGACCCGCATCTTGGAGATCCCCACGCGGGCAATGCCGCTCCGCTCATTGCCGAGAAGATACTTCGCATAATCCCAACCCTTGTTCTCCTCGCCGATGCGCTGGCTGACGGGGATGCGCACGTTCTCGAGGAACATTTCGTTCGTCTCATGGTGGCCGTCGATCGTGATGATCGGCCGCACGGTGATGCCCGGTGATTTCATGTCCATGAGCAGGTAGGTGATGCCCTCCTGTTTCTTCCCCGAGGGGTTGGTGCGTACCAGCAGGAAGCACCAGTTCGCGTGATGCGCGGTCGAGGTCCATAATTTCTGGCCGTTGACGACGTAATGGTCGTCTTCCAGCCGGGCCTGGGTGCGCAGGGCGGCGAGATCCGATCCCGCGCCGGGTTCCGAGAAGCCCTGGCAAAACCAATAGTCGAGCCGCGCGATGCGGGGCAGGAATTCACGTTTCTGTGCCTCGGTGCCGAAGGCGATCAACACCGGGCCGATCATGTTGACGTTAAACGACAGCGGCTCCGGCGCGGGCGCCATGTGCAGCTCTTCCTTGAAGATGTACTGTTGCACGGCGCTCCAGCCCGTGCCGCCCCACTCGTGCGACCAGGCCGGGGTCGCCCAGCCGCGGTCGTAAAGGATGCGCGTCCATCGCACCAGATCCTCGCGCGACAGTCGCTGGCCGCGACGGCACTTGCGCGCGATGTCGGCGGGCAGTGCCGAACGGAAAAACGTCTTCACTTCGTCGCGAAACCCAATCTCGTCAGCGGTCAATTTCAGGTCCATGGCTCACTCAAGTCGAGGGGTATTTTGATGATGTTCAGTCGAACAGACCGGCATCGTGCCAGGCGGCGATCTGCTCCGGGTCCGCCCAGGGCTCGAGCGCCGCGCGCGTGTTGTCGGGGGTCACGGGGGCTGGGGGGAGCGGCGTCGGCGGTACGGTGCGGCTGAACCGCGGCGCGGGTGCCGGCTGCGTGATCCCGTCTATCTCGATCAGGGTCTTGCGTTCCTGAAGATGCGGGTGCCGCGCCGCCTCGTCCCAGTCGAGCACCGGCGCCACGCAGGCGTCGGAGCCTTCGAACACCCCCATCCAGTCGTCACGCGTCCGGGTCTTGAAGCGGGCTGCAACCTGGGCCTTGGCCAACGGCCACGCCTCAGGGTTCATCTGCTCGCCGAGCAGCGCCGCATCGAGTCCCAGCAGCCGCAGGAACTCGGCGTAAAATTTGGGCTCCAATGCCGCGACGGACATCCACCCTCCGTCGGCGCATTCATAGACCTCGTAGAAATGCGAGCCGGAATCCGTGAAGTTGGTGCCGCGCCCGTTGCGCCATATGCCGGCGGCGTGCATGCCGAAGAAGGTGCTGGCGAGCGAGGCCGTGCCGTCAACGATCGCCGCGTCGACGACCTGGCCGCGGCCGGAGGTCCGTGCCTCAATGATTCCGGACAGCAACCCGAGTGCGAGATACAGGGCGCCGCCGCCGTAGTCGCCCACCAAGTTCAAGGGGATCGTGGGCGGCGCATCGCGGCGGCCGATGGCATTGAGCACCCCGGTCACGGCGACGTACCCCAGGTCGTGACCGGCGGTGTGCGCGAGCGGTCCGGACTGGCCCCAGCCCGTCATCCGCCCGTACACCAGGCGTGGATTGCGCTCGAGGCATACGTCGGGGCCGAGACCCAGCCGCTCGGTCACCCCGGGACGAAATCCCTCTATCAGCGCATCCGCGCGGCTGATGAGGTCGAGCGCGGCGGTTATCGCAAGAGGATTCTTGAGATCCAGAGCGATGGATTTGCGGTTGCGCAACAGGACGTCGAAACGCAGCGGTCGCCCGATACCCAATCCCGACGGCTGCTTGCGGTCGATGCGCAGCACCGTCGCGCCAAGGTCGGCGAGGAGCATGGCGCACATCGGCCCGGGTCCGACGCAGGCCAGTTCGACGATCTTGACGCCGTGCAACGGTCCCATGGTCATCGCTTGCGCAGCGATTCCCATTGGGCATCGCTCCAATCCTGCATCGAACGCCAGGTGGGGCCGCCGATCCCCTGCATCCAGCGTCCGCCGTCGATGACGATGAGATCGCCGGTGATGTAACCCGATTCGTCGGACGCGAGATAGGCGAAGAGATTGGCGAGTTCGAGATGGCTGCCGAAACGCCGCAGCGGCACGCCCAATTCCTGCGGCTCCGCCTGATGGCCCGGCGGATACAGCCGCTCCCACGCGCCTTCGGTCGGAAAAAGACCGGGCGCGACGGCGTTCAGGCGGATGCCTTTCGGACCCCATTCGACCGCGAGGCTTTTGGTCATGGCGACGATGCCCGCCTTGGCCGCGGCCGACGGCGCGGTATAGGCCTGGCCGGTGAACGAGGGCGTCGTCGCGACGCTCAGTATCGTGCCGGGGCGGCCCGCCTCGATCCAGCGCCGGCCGCAGGCGATTGTGCAGTAGAACGAGCCGTGGAGCACGATGCCGAGTATCGCGTCCACGGCTCGCGCCGACAGCTTGTCCGTGCGGGCGATGAAATTCGCGGCTGCGTTATTGACCAGGATGTCGAGCGGCGCTTCGCACCAGATCTCGCCCATCATGGCCTCGACCGCATCCGCGTCGCGCACGTCGCAGGTCATGCCGACGGCCTTGCCGCCGGTGGCCGCCGCCAGTTCCGCGGCGGCGGTATCGAGCACCTCGCGGCGGCGTCCGCAGATGATGAGCTCCGCGCCGAGCTCCAGATAGCGCCGGCCGATGCTCTTGCCAAGTCCCGTGCCGCCGCCCGTGATGAGCACGCGCTTGCCTTTCAGGAGGTCACTTTTGAACATGCAAAATCCTACCGGGTCGATTGGTTCAGCGCCGCTCTTCGCGGCCCAGCACGCCGTTGGCGATGATGTTGCGCTGGATCTGGTTGGTGCCCTCAATGATCTGCACGACCTTGGCATCGCGAAAATAGCGGTTGATGGGATATTCGTTGGATACGCCGGCCGCCCCGAAGAGCTGTACGGCGTCGGTGGCGACCTTCATTGCAACGTCCGCGGCAAAGCACTTCGACATGGCGGAAAAATTTGCGAGCTCCTGGCCCGTGGTTCCGGCGTCGACCATGGAGGCGGCCCGGTAGGTGAGCTGCCGGGCGGCTTCCGTCTGCATCACCATGTCGGCAATCATCCAACGGACGCCCTGAAAATCGCTAATCGCACGGCCGAACGCGCGGCGGTTCTGGATGAATCCCACCGCATGATCGATCGCCCCCTGCGCGAGGCCCACCGCGCGTGCGGCGACGATGGGCCGGCTCGAATTGAAGGCCTCCATGACGAGCTTGAAGCCCCGGCCGCCCTCCGGTCCCATGCGGTTCGCCGAAGGAATGAAGGCATCGTCGAAGAACAGCGGACACGACGGCACTCCGCGGGCGCCCATCTTGTCCTCCTTGCGGCCGACCGTAAATCCAGGGGTCCCCCGTTCGACGATGAACAGATTGATGGAGTCCTTGCCGGCGGCGTCCGCGCACTTGGCGCCCACGAGCACGAAGTCCGCGATGTCCGAGTTCGTGCACCAAATCTTGGCGCCTCTCAAACGGTAGCCTCCCGGGACCGACTCGGCCCGTGTCTTGATCGCCGAGACGTCCGAACCGCTCTGGGCCTCGGTGGTCGAGAATGCGCCCCGCAGCGCGCCCGACGCGAGTCCCGGGAGAAACCGCTCATGCTGTTCCGGTGTGCCGGCGGCGAGCAAGGCACCGAAAGCGACCCATTGCACCACGAGCAGGTAGCCAGTGTTGTAGCAAACCCGGCCGAATTCCTCCACGGCCACGCATCCGGAGAGCAGACTTCCCGTGCCGCCGTACTTCTCCGGAAAGGGGAGTGCGAACAGGCCGAGATCCTTCAGCAGATCGAACATGTCCTGGGGATATTCGGCCATGCGGTCGATGGCATCCGCGCGGGCGGCCACCTTTTCCCTTGCGACCCGGCGGACCAGCTCCTGGACGGCCAACTGGTCGGCACTCAACGTATAGCTCACGACATCTCCTAAACTGGCCCCGGCCGGGGCGGTACACGGACTGGGAAAGCCGGCGGCGTGCCGAAATCGCCGTTGACACCCGATCCTCAACCGTTAAGATAATCGAACGGCGTTCAGAAAAATAGCATCACGGTGTGGATTGCGGCGCCGGGGCGCGCGGATCGAAAGGCGTGCGTGGCGTGGGCGGGGTCGCCGGAGAAGCTGAAAACTATGTGTGATTACAGTGGCTTGCGGAACCGATGAACACCTGGGATGAAACCTTCGACTTCGTGATCATCGGCAGCGGCGGCGCCTCGATGTGTGCGGCGCTCCAGGCCAAGCGGTTGGGCAAGAGCGCCCTGATCGTCGAAAAGCTGCCGAAGATCGGCGGCTCCACGGGCTTCTCCGGAGGAGTCTGGTGGATCCCCAACAATCCCGTGATGAAGCGCGCCGGAGTCGAGGATTCCTACGAGCGAGCGAAGCAATACATGGATGCGGTCGTCACCTATCGGGGGCCGGCCACTTCGGAGGCCCGGCGCGAGGCCTTTCTGCGCTCAGGTCCGCGCATGATCGAGTTCCTCGAACGGAACGGCATGAAGTTCAAATATGCGGACGGCTGGCCGGACTATTACGACGACAGGCCCGGCGGCGAGCCGCGGGGGCGCTCCCTGGTCGCGCAATTGTTCGACATCAATGAACTGGGGGCTTGGCGCGATCGGTTGTCGATGTATCCGGGGTTCGGCCTGCCGATGGGCTCGGAGGATTTTCCCACGCTGTTCCTCGCGAAGCGCACCTGGGCGGGAAAGCGCATGGCGATGCGGATGATGTCGCGCATGGCGTATGCGAAGCTCACCGGCAAGCAGTTGCGCGGCGCGGGCGCCGCCATCCAGGGCCGGATGCTGCAGATCGCCGTACGCGAGGCGCTGCCCATCTGGACTCAGGCGCCCGCGCGCGATTTCGTGGTCGAAGAGGGCCGCGTCACGGGGGTCGTCGTGACGCACGAAGGGCGCGAGGTCCGGATCCGCGCCCGGCACGGCGTGCTCATCAATTCCGGCGGCTTCTCGCACAGCCGCGAGATGCGGGAACAGTATCAACCCAAACCCAATCCAGTGCGCTGGACGAATGCCAACCCCGGGGACACCGGCGAAATGATCCGCGCGGCGCAGGCGCTCGGCGCGGGCCTCGATTGCATGGAGGAAGCCTGGTGGGTCGTGACCTCGCTCGGGCCCGGAGAAACCTTCCCGGAGGGGGCGAAGCTGCCCGACGGATCTCCCCTGCCGTTCATGCATCACCTCGATCTGTCGCTGCCGTTCTCCTTCATGGTGGATCAGGACGGCAACCGGTTCTGCGACGAGGCGGGTGCCTACATGGAAATCGGTCAGCGCATGTTCGCGCGCCAGCGAGAAACCGGCCGCGCGGTGCCGAGCTGGCTCATCATGGACCGGCGGCAACGCCAGTATTATCCCTGGGGTACGGCGAGTCCCGGGAGCGTCCCCCCCGCGTGGATCGAGAGCGGTTATCTGAAGAAGGCCGATTCGATCGCGGATCTTGCGCGGCAGTGCGGGATCGGCGCGGCGGGACTTGCGCGCGCGGTGGAACGGTTCAACGGCTTCTGCCGCGCGGGGGTCGATACCGATTTCGGGCGCGGCGGCCGCGCCTTCGACCGCGCCCACGGCGACCCCACGATCAAGCCCAATCCGAATCTGGGCCCCATCGAACAGGCGCCGTTCTATGCGGTGGCGATGTACCCGGGTGACGTGGGCACCGCGGGCGGCATCGTGACCGACGAACACGCCCGCGTCGTGCGCGCGGACGGGTCCGTGATTCCGGGCCTGTATGCCACGGGCAACGCCACGGCGTCCGTCATGGGACGGACCTATCCCGGCGCCGGTGCGAGCATCGGCGCCTCGTTCGTCTTTGGCTTCATTGCCGCGGAACATGCACTGGGCGCTGCGTCCGCACCGGCGAGTCAACTGAGGGGAGTGGCCTGATGAGTGATCCGAATCCGGCCGGCGCCACGCTGGTCGACATCTACCGGCGCATGACGCTCATCAAGCAGAACGACGAGCGGTTCCGCGCCCTCATCAAGGCCGGCAAGATCGTGGCCCCGTACTACTCCCCGCGGGGCCAGGAAGCGATACCCGCGGCGATCTCCGTGCTGCTTACGAACGACGACTACATCTGCACGATCTACCGCAACGTGCACGACCTGCTCGCCAAGGGGGTGCCGATGCGCGAATTGTGGGCGGAGTACGCCGGCAAGGTCACGGGCACCTGCAAGGGCAAGGGTGGCCCCATGCACATCACCCACCCGGCGAGCGGCGTGATGGTCACGACCGGGATCGTCGGCTCCTCGCTGCCGATCGCGAACGGCCTCGCCCTCGCGGCGCAGCTGCGCGGCGAGTCGCGGGTCGCCGTGGCGTATTTCGGGGACGGCGCGTCGAATATCGGCGCCTTTCACGAGTCGCTGAACCTGGCCGCCGTGTGGAAATTGCCGGTGATCTTCGTGTGCCAGAACAACGGTTACGGTGAGCACACGCGCTATGACATCGCCACCTCGGCGGCGCGCGTGTCGGACCGTGCGGCGTCCTATCAAATGCCGGGCGTCACCGTGGACGGAAACGACCCGTGCGCCGTGTATGCCGCCGCACGGGTCGCCATCGAGCGCGCCCGTGCGGGCGGTGGTCCGACCCTCCTGGAGGCGATGACGTTCCGCTTCCACGGCCATGTCTTCGGCGATGCCGACGTCTACATGCGGCCCGGGGAAAAGGAGGCGGCCATGAAAAAGGATCCGGTTCCGGCGTTCAGGGCCCGGCTCATCGCGGAGGGACACGCCGGCGAGAGCGACCTGGCGGCCATTGAGTCCGCGATTCACGGGCAGATCGACGAGGCCGTCGAATTCGCCCTGCAGAGCGCCGTGCCGGATCTTCACGAACTGACGCAAGACGTCTTGTCGGCCGCCGGGGAGGGCGCATGAGCAACCCGGCGAAATCGACGATGAACACCATCCAAGCGGTCAATCTCGCGCTCGACGAGGCCCTGCGGCTCGACCTGGGGGTCATCGTTCTGGGTGAGGACGTGGCGGACGAACAGGCCGGCGGCATCGTCGGCTGCACGAAGGGCCTGTCCGCAAAGTACGGAGCGCGCGTGCGGTCGACGCCGATCTCGGAACAGGCGATCATCGGCGCCGCCATCGGCGCCGCCATCGTCGGCATGCGCCCGGTGGCGGAGATCATGCTCATGAACTTCACGACCGTCGCCATGGACATGATCGTCAATCATGCGGCGAAGCTGCGCTTCATGTCGGGCGGCCAGACCCATGTGCCCCTCACGATCCGAACCATGACCGGAGCGGGCTTCGGCACCGGCGGACAGCATGCCGACTACCTCGAGGCCTGGTTTGCCCATACGGCCGGCATGAAGGTGGTCGCACCGTCCTGCCCCGCCGACGCCTACGGGCTGCTGCTGTCGTGCATCTTCGACGAAGACCCGTGCCTGTTCATCGAAAACATGCCGACTTATTGGAACCCCGGTCCGGCTCCCGAGCCGGGCGCGCGCATTCCGCTCGGCAAGGCGCACATCGTGCGCCCCGGGAATGACGTGACGCTCATCTCCTACAGCCGGATGGTGGGCGAATGCATCCGGGTGGCGGAAAAGCTCGCTGGCGAGAACATCCACGCGGAGGTGATCGATCTGCGCACGATTTCGCCGTTCGACGCGGAGTGCATTCTCACGTCGGTGGCGCGCACGCGTCGCGCGGTGATCGTCCATGAGGCGGTGAAGCCGTTCGGCGTCGGAGCGGAAATCGCGGCCCAGATCCACGACGCCCTCTTCGGTCAACTCGCCGCGCGCGTGGAGCGGGTCGGCGCGAACTTTTCGGCCGTCCCTTTTTCGAAGGTTCTGGAGACGGCCTTCGTGCCGGGACCGGCGCAGATCGAAGCAGCCGTGCGGCGCACGCTCGGCCAATCCCCCTGATGTCAACGCGAGGTTGTCAGTGAGCACCGAAGTATTGGTTCCCAAGCTGGGCTTTTCGATGAACGAGGGCGTGCTCTCGCAGTGGCTGGTGCAGGACGGCGCCGAGGTGAAGGAGGGCGAGCCGCTCTACGCCCTCGAGAGCGAAAAGTCGGTCCAGGAGATCGAGGCCCCGGCCAGTGGCCGGCTCAAGATCATCGCGAAGATCGGCGACACCTATCCGGTCGGCGCCGTGCTGGCGGAAATCCTGTGAACTCGGCCCGACCACCGTTCGGAGCGGATCTGCCCCCGTGGCCCGACCTCGATTTTTCCGCGTTTGGTTCCACGGAGCGGGTTGCGCTGCCGCGTCTGCAGAAGCTCGGCGGTGCGTTCCTCACGCGCAACTGGCTCGGCATTCCCCACGTGACGCACCAGGACGAGGCGGACATCACGGAACTCGAGGCCCTGCGCCAGAGCGCCTCGGCGGATGCGGGCCGCAAGGTCACGCCGCTCGCCATCATCATGAAGGCGGCCGTCGCCGCGCTCAAGGCGCATCCGAAGGCGAACGCGTCGCTGGATGTGGCGGCGGGACAGATGATCCTCAAGAAGTATTATCACTTGGGTGTGGCCATCGACACACCGAACGGCCTCCTGGTGGGTGTGGTTCGGGATTGCGACCGCAAGAGCGCGCCTCAGGTCGCCGAGGAGGTGGCGGCGCTGTCGGCCAAGGCTCGCGACAAGGGGTTGTCGCTCGCCGAAATGTCCGGGGGATGTTTCACAATCAGTTCCCTGGGGTCGATCGGCGGCACCGGTTTCACCCCCATCATCAATGCGCCCGAGGTCGCGATTCTCGGCGTCACCAAATCGCAGTGGAAGCCCACGCGCGGCGAAGGCGGCGCGGTGGAGTGGCGGCTGATGGTCCCGCTGTCCCTGAGTTACGATCATCGGGTGCTCAACGGCGCGGATGCGGCCCGGTTCATGCGCACGATAGTCGAGTCGCTGGCCGCGCCAACGTCGCTTCTGGGTTGATGGACCCTGGGGCCGGATGACGCAACGTCTGCGCAAGGCGCTGCGGGATTGCGGTCAAGCCACTTTCCAGCTGAGCGGAAGGCGACAATAACTGCCATTGATGCCAGCCCGGACGATCGGCCTGTCCTCCGGCTTGATCTCGAAGTCCGGGATGCGCCGCAGCCACTCCTGAAGATAGACCTTGATTTCCGTTCGGGCGAGAAAGGACCCCGGACAGCGGTGAGGCCCATTGCCGAAAATGGCATGCGTCGACACCTTGCGCCGGAAATCGACCTTCATCGGGTCCGGGAAGGCCCGTTCATCGAGGCCGCTCATCATGGTGGAGAGCACGATCTGATCGCCCGTCTTGAAGCGAACGCCCTTGTACTCATGGTCCTTGACGAGCAGGCGGCTCGGCTGCGCAACGCCGTGACGGCGGATCAACTCCTCCACGGCACCCGGGATGAGTGTGGGATCCTCGACCAGCTGACGGCGATGGGTGGGATTGCGGGCGAGGAACGCGGCGACGAACCCCAGCATCGAAGCCACTGTGTCGAGGCCCCCGATCAGCACCAATGTCGCCATGCCGGTCTGTTCGACGTCGCTCAGCGGGCGACCGTCGATCGTAGCCGTCGCGATTTTGCTGAGCATGTCGGAACCCTTTGATCTTCGCCGATCCGCGAGCTTGCCGGCGAGATACCCCTGCATCTGTCGCAGCGAGTCGAGGCGGTCCTCATGGCTCTTCTGGTACACCTGGCGTTCAGCGAGGCCCATCAGGAGTTCGCGATCCTGCCACGGCAGGTCGACCAGGCTCATGAAAATCGCAATCGGCAGATGTTGCGAAAACTCGGTGATGAACTCGCATTCGCCGCGGTCCTTGAACCCTTCCACCAGACCGATGGTCAACTCCCGGGCCTTCACCTCCAGATCGCCGATCGCCTTCGGCGTGAACCAGGGTGAGATCAACGCTCGATAGGCGGTATGAGCCGGCGGGTCGGATTCGATGGGGAGCAGTTTGTAGGGGAGCGACTCCTCCTTTGGCACCGACAGAATGCTGGAAGAATAGATCTCGTACCGGGGAAAGAACTCCTCATACATGTCCTCGCAGCGAACCGACACCCAGTGTCCCCCCTGGTAGGGGGACCAGAAGATGTCCGGGGCACTGTCCTGAATCCGTTTCATGGCCAGGTGATAGTCTTCATCCGCACCGGGAGGGGAATAAATGTCGATGTCGCGCACGAGGGTCTGCGGGACGTGGGACGGGATCACAGGGTTCTTGCCAGCCATGGGAGGACCTCATCGTGGGTTGTTCCAGACGCCACTGTGCGCCCTCTTGGGTCCCCGGCCATAGGTGGATCCCCTTAGATGCGGATCCCACGCGGGCAACGGGATCCCTCGAGCCCAGGAAAAATGCGATTTTCTCGCCTGGATCGCACCGATATCGAATCGATATCGATGCGATGCGCCTTGATATGGCTCCTCGGGCGGCGCCCCCGAACTGCGAGACCCGTGTTACGCGAGCAATCCCCGCAGGGCGGTCACCAGCGCGAGCGGCTGATCGAGCATGACGTGGTGGTGCGCATCCGGAATGGCCACCGGTGCGCGGCCGTTCGGCAGACTCTCCACGATTTTGGCGGCGCGTGCGGCATCGACCAATGCGCTCAGGGAACCGTAGACGTAGTCCGTGCGCGTTCGGATCGTCGGCAGGATCGCGCCGCTTGCGATGGGGCCGAGGTGCTGCGGCAGCGCCGGATCGAATTTCCAGCGCCATCCGGACGCTTCCTGGATGACGGAATGCCGTGCCACGAATTCGAGCAGCTCCGCACAGGCCACGGGTTGTTCCGGGAGCAGGCGGTAGCGGGCGCGGATGGAGGCGTAATCGGGATAAAGGCCCCCGCGTCCCACGCGCAGCGGAGGCGGGTCCGCATCCACCTCCACCTCCGGGAAGCGCAGCCACGAGTCGATGACGATGGCGTGCGAGACGCGTCGGGGGGCCGCCGCGGCCGCGCGCAGCACGATCGACCCGCCGAAACTATGGCCTGCGAGGGTGGCGCTCTCCAGCCTCTCGGCATCCATCACATCGAGAAGGTTGCCGATGAAGGTTTCGGGCAGATACTCCGACCGCCACGGGCTGTCACCCATGCCCGAAAAATCCAATGCGAAGACGCGAAACCGGTCCGTGAAGAAAGGTGCGATGGGTGACCACCAACGCGCATGACCGCGGTGGCCGTGCGCGAATAACAGTGCCGGCTTTGCCGTTTCGTGCGGATTCCAGGCGAGATAGTGGACGCCATCGGCGCCGCTCGCGGAGGTTCGTGATTCGGTGCCGGCCGTGAGGGCCGCCTCGAGCGAGGGAGACAGGCTCACCGCGTACGCCGTGCCAGAGTCATCAATTGACGGACGATGGCGTCTCGTTTACATTTATGAACCATATTCAATTATGTGATTATCAGGGGGAGACATGCAAGCCGCGACACCGAGCGCAGCCTCGATGGCGCGGGTAGTCTTCCGCAGTGGCTGACTCGTTTGCGGGCGCCGAGCAGGAACTGCACGAGGTGGCATCGAGCCAAACCTCGCTTACCGATTTCGGCGACGAGGACTACCGTCCGGCGCTCCGCCGCTTGCTGGCGGCACTCGATTCGGATCCCCGGCTGACGAGCACAGGGCGGCAGTTCGCGTACGGCATGGTGCTGTCGACGCTCGTCGCCCGGCTGCATACCGAGCAAGGATGGAGGGAGCGGCCCGATTGTCTCCAGCATGCCATCGTGCGTCCGCTGGTCATCATCGGCATTCCGCGTACGGGTACGACTGCGCTGCACAAACTGCTGTCGCTCGATCCCCAGTTCCAGGGGTTGGAGCACTGGCTGACCGAGGCGCCAATGCCGCGGCCACCCCGCGCGCAATGGGCCGGCCACCCGGCCTACCAGGCGTCGGTGGCAGCGCTCGAAGCCTATTTCACGATGATGCCTGATATGCGCAAGGCGCACGACGTCGTCGCCGGCGAGGTCGACGAATGCCTCGAGGTGCTGCGGCAGAGCTTCACCTCGAACCGTTTTGCCTCGTCGGTTTACGTGCCGAGCTTCGACGAGTGGTTCCTGACGCAGAACGAGCTGCCGTCGTACCGGCGCTATGCGAACGTGCTGCGACTCATTGGCGCCGACGAGCCGGACAAACGCTGGCTGCTCAAGAACCCCGGACACGTTGCGCAGATAGAAGCGTTGTTAGATGTATTTCCGGACGCCTGCGTCGTGCAGACCCACCGGGACCCGCTGCTCGCGATTCCCTCCCTGTGCAGCACGCTGCACATGTCGCGCCGCATGTTCGAGGGCGACGCTGCGCGCGCGGACGTGCTCGGGCCCCGCGAGTGTGCCTATTGGAGCCGGGCGGTGGAGGACACCGAGCGCGTGCGCCGGTCGCGACCCGCGCAGTTTCACGACGTGCACCACCGGGACCTGCATGCGGACCCATTGGGAATCCTCCGGGGCGTGTACGCCCATTTCGAACTGGAGTTCGAATCCTCGGTGGAGGCGGACATGCGCGCTTGGCTCGGCGCGAACCCGCCGGCGAAGCATGGTGAACACCGGTACCGGCTGGAGACGTACGGCATCGGCGTCCAGGATATCGAAAGAAACTTCGGTCCCTATCGGGCGCGAATGGGTCTGGGGTAGCGCAGGGATCTGTCGCCGGGATGCAACGTGCGTATTCGAAAATATGAACGACATGCGAAAATTCGACTTTTGCGATTTGCAACAGTAATATCGGTGTCAGACGCGGCCCCACCGCGCATTACTTCAACGGCTAGAAACGGGAGTGATTATGGAGTCGAACGCCAAACCAACAGCACCACGATGCGCGGCCGCCGCGGGTTGTGTGTTCTCGGCAACCGCATTTTTCGCGTCCGCTTTGCTCACGGGAGGCGCGGCGTCGGCAGACCCGGCAGCGGCACAAACGGCTTCCACGCCCACCTCGGGCCTCGAGGAAGTCGTCGTGACGGCGGAAAAGCGTTCGGAAAGCCTGCAAGACGTGCCCGGGTCCGTGGCCGCGCTCACCTCGGAAGAACTCGACCGGCGCGGCATCACCAGCGTGGGGAGCCTGATGAGCGGGGACGTCCCCTCGGTGCGGGTGGTGCCCTTTGCCGGCAACCCGACCATCCTCGAGGTGGGCATGCGGGGATTCCTCAATCCCAATGGCAGCGACATCACGAACGAAAACCCCGTCCCGACCTACATCGATGACGTGTACTACGGGCGGCAGAATTCGCTAGCGCTCGAACTCAACGATCTGGAGCGGCTCGAAGTGCTGCGCGGACCGCAGGGGACGCTGTTTGGCAAGAACGCCGAAGGCGGCGCGCTGCGCATGGTCTCCAAGGATCCGTCCGGCGACTTCGACATGAACGCCAAATTCGAGGGCGGCAACTTCGGCTACAAGAAGGGCACGGTGCACATCGATCTGCCGGCGGTGGGAATTCTGTCGACCAAAATCGACCTGCTCGGCACCGACAGCAACGGGTGGACCACCAATCCCGCGCCCGGCCAGCATAATTACGGGGTGTTGGAATCGGGCGCCGGCAAACTCACGCTGCTCCTGAAGCCCTCGGACAACCTCAAGTTCGAATATGCGGGCGACTACACCAGTATGAAGTCGACGGAGGATTGGAACGCTCAGATCAGCTACAGTCCCACCGGAGCACCTTACAACTCGGTCTGGGGAAGTCAGACGAGCACGCCGCTGAGCGAGCCCCTGGCAACTTATCGACCCCTCGACACTCAGGTCTACTGGGGAAACCGGTTCAACGCCGAATGGGAAATCAACGACAATCTGACCTTCAAATCCATCAGCGCCCAGCGTGTCGACAAGATCACGGAATACAACACGGCGCAGATCGCGTCGGTGGACCCGGGCCCCTTCTTTTCGCCGGGCTATTTCACGCCGGGGAACGCGAACTTCTTCAACTGCGTGCTCGGACCGACCTTTTGCAACGGCGTTTTGACCGGGGTCATCCCCACTTACTTCATCGACCATCGTCAGTTTTCCCAGGAGTTCCAGCTGATCGGCAAGAGCGACCGCTGGGACTGGGTGGCCGGGCTGTTTTATATCAAAGAGACTGGCTCACAGGACGAGACAACCAACTTCGGTACGGTGGTACCCAACGTGCTCGCGACGGGCTACCCCTTCCTGCCGCTCGCGGCACCGACCAGCTCCGCTGTGATCCCGGGGCTGTTCGGCCCGGTGAGCACGGCCGGTGCGGATATCTCCGAGAGTTCTAAGGCCGTCTTCGGTCAGGCGACGTATCGGCCGCCCGGTTTCGAGGACAAGCTGTCGTTCACCGCCGGACTCCGTGTCGGCAAGGATGACAAGTCCGCGGTGCGGCCTGCGGACGGCGGCGACGTCTGGGCGGCGGTGACCTATCCGGCCATCGAGAACGCGCCCATCCCGGGCGGTCTGCCTTGTCCGCAGTCGCCACAATGCTCGCCGAGCGTGAGCCATACCCAGGCCTCGCCTCTGGCCGCGATCGCGTACAAGATCACACCGGACGTGTCGACGTATCTGCGCTTCTCCACCGGCTATCAGGCGCCTGCGCTCAGCGTCGGCTCGCAGATCTTCAAGTACTCCGAGCCCAGCACGGTTCATGCCTTCGAACTGGGAATCAAGTCGGAACTTGCCGAGCATACGGTGCGGTTGAACCTGGCCGCGTTCTACGAAGAATGGAAAGATGCGCAGGAAAACATCCAGACCGTCAACAGTTCGACCGTGGAGTTTTTCAGCGGTACGCCCATCTACATCTCCGGCCTAGAATTCGACGGCGCCTACCAACCCGTTCCCGGCCTGACCTTCGAAATGGCTGCGACCTACCTGCACGGCACCCAGAGCCCGATGACCAATCCGTTCGCCCCGCCGCCGGGATTCCCGACGGTGAGCGCCGACTTCCACCTGGTGGCGCTGCCGACGTGGTCCACCTCGCTCGGGGTGACTGACGAGATTGCGCATACGAGCTACGGAGTGTGGCGCGTGAATGTGCAGGCCAACGGCACCGCGAGCTATTATTCCGTGCCGAATGTGGATGTGCCCGTGTCGTCGTACTGGCTCGTGAACGGCAAGCTGGTGCTCGGCGACATTCCGATGGGTTCCAGCGGGGGTCGCCTCGAGGTGGGGGCATTCGCCAACAACATCTTCAACAAGAGCTACAACACGTTCGTCTACGAGATTCCGGGGCCGATCGTGGCGGGTTCCTACGGGCCGCCGCGCATGTATGGTGCGTCCATCGCATTCAAGTACAAGTAGGCCTCGGCTGTTCCGGCGGGCGGACGGGCGGTTCAATCGCCTGTCCGCCGTCTGCCTGCCGCACGGCACAGTCACCTGACGAGGGGTACGTCGGCATGAATGCCTCTTTGAAAAATATTTTCACCGATATGCCGGAGCTGCACGTCTCCAATTCACTGCTCGGCGATGCGGCGGCTCTTCAGGCGGCGTGGGATCGGGACGGCTATTGGTTCTTCCGGGACGTGCTCGACGCGGCCGCGATCGGCCGTGCCAGATCGCAATTTGCCGGCTACCTCGAGGAGTTGGGTGTCGCCGACCGGTGCGATCCGCGACTGAGCTACAACGGGTCGAGTCTGGCCGCCTTCCCGCCCATCATCGAAAAGCTGGCGGCGGACAAGGTCTGCGAAACCACGATCATGAACGACGCCCGGATCAACCCATTTTTCGCGCGCTTGTTCGGATGCCCGCCGTTTTGGATCCCCTTCACCCAGTATCGCGCCACGCCCCCTGCGGCGGACCGCTCGAAGAGCCGGTTCGATTTCATTCATGAGGACGGGGTGTACAACGAGGGCCTCCCGTTTCTGATCTGCTGGATTCCCCTGGCCGAGATCGATGCCGACGTCGGCGGGATCGCCGTCGCCGAGGGGTTGCATCACGGTCCGTGTCTTCACGAGAAGGCGGGCATCGAGATCCCACCGATCCGCGAGTCCCGAATTTCGTGGACTGCCTGGCGTCGCACGACCTACCGGCCGGGCGACGTGCTGCTGATGGACCTGCACACCCCGCACAGCGGGATCGGCAATCATTCCGACCGCTTCCGCCTGTCGATCGATACGCGCATCATGCCGTCCTCGGGAAAGGTTCCGTATGTCGGCCGCCTCACGGCGATATCGCGGGACGGCGTGACGGTGCGCGATGCGGCGGGCGATCATGCGCTCGCGCTCGACGAGCGGAGTTATTGCCGGGGTCAGATGGGCAACCGCCTGATCGGCGAAGCGGTGTTGGCCGGGTTCGCGCCGGGCAGCGACGTCATCATCGCGGCGGATTCGGGACGGGTCGTCAACATG
>Ga0209415_10001759_pt1 | contig 40980 bp, 36 predicted proteins | sample PeaSoiSIISIP2007_FD_187696 | JGI IMG/M metagenome (GOLD analysis project Ga0209415, IMG submission 187696) | Peat soil microbial communities from Weissenstadt, Germany - SII-SIP-2007 (SPAdes) (version 2) | ecosystem: Environmental > Terrestrial > Soil > Wetlands > Peat | place: Germany...
CGAGGAGGCCGCACGGCCAGACCCTTCGCTGCTGGCGGCGGCCCGCCGCGAAGTGGAGGCATTTGCGCGCGAGAAGGGCGGCAACGTGATCGAAGACGGCCCGGGACGCTGGCGCGTCGAGCGCAAGCCGCGAATATTCAGGTTGGGCATGTACTGCTGGACAGCCGAGCTGCAGGCAAACGGCGGCATCGTCTTCTCCGAGCGCGACTGGCGACCGGACCCACCCGACTGACTCCGCCCGACCCCGCTGGGTGGCGCGAGCATCTGCCCGACACGAACGGGTAGGCTCGCGGGCAGATGCGGATCCACGCGCTGAACACAGGCTCGGTGCACGTCAAGCACGCGTTTCTGTTTCCCAGCGCGGGTGCGCGCCGGCAGCTCGATCTGTTCCTGCCCGGCCCGTGGTCGGACCCGCTGCCGATCCTCTGCTGGGCGGTCGAGCACGACGGGCGGTTGCTGCTCGTCGACACCGGCGAGACCGCAAGCGTGCGGAACGTGCCGTTCGCCCGCTTCGAGGTGTCACCCGACCAGGAGCTCCCGGCCGCGTTCGCGGCGGCGGGCCTCTCGCTGGACGACGTCGCGGAGGTCGTGCTCACCCATCATCACGGCGATCACGTCGACGGCCTGGTGCACGTACGCGCACCCGTGCGCATGGCCGAGGACGAGCTGCGGTTCGTCGCGACCGCCTTCCCGCGGCTGATGCGAAGGGTGCTGCGCCAGCCCCTGCCTGCGGGCTTCGCGCCGCAACCGCTCGTGCTGAACAGCGGTCCCTTCGGTGCCTTCGCGCGCAGCCGCACGCTCAGCGAGGATGGGCGCATCGTCGCCGTAGACACCCCGGGCCACACGCCCGGCCACATCTCGGTCATCTGCATCGACGATGGGGGTCGCCACGTGATGCTCGCGGGCGACGTCACCGACACGCTCGAGCAGCTTCACTCACGGCGCGCCGACGCGGTCGGACCGGACCCGAGCGTGCACGTCGCCACGCTCGATGTGGTGCTCGCCCACTGTGCCGAGCACCCGACCGTCTACCTGCCCTCGCACGACCCCGAGTCCGTCGCGCGGCTGGAGGGTGCGGTCACGGTCAGCTGAGTCGCGCGTGCCCGTCGACCGCCAGACGCCCGCTCAGTAGTAGTCCTCGACGGTCATCGACCAGCGCGCCGAGTCGCGGCCACCTGCGACCACGAGCCGGTAGAGGCCCGGGCCGCTGTTGAACGTGTGCGTTTCGGATTCGCCTTCGCCGAGTTCGAATCCGCCCGCCGCGGAGCCCGTCTGCAGGTTGCGCGCTTCGGCGCTTGGCCCGTTGCACACGACGAGCAGCAGACACGTCCCCTGGTAGGCCATGCTGTAGGTCACCCGCCAGCGGCGACCCAGTATGCGGAATGGGACCGAGCGGCCGTCGTCCACGCCGGAGAACGTGGTCAGCGTTCGCCAGCTCGGCGTCTCGGCAACGCTCAGCGCGATCGTCGAGCCACGCGGTACCGACACGGCCGCTTCGGGCGACTGCCGGGTCACGAGTTCAGGCGTCGACCCCGGCGCCGCGACCGCCGTCGCCCGGTATCGCAGCCCGGCGTTCGCGAGCAGGCTCTCCGCCGAGGCCGACTGCTGGCCCACCACGCCGGGTACCCGCACCGGCGGCGGCCCTGCGCTCAACACCACCTGCACCGTGGCGCCGTCGCTGACGCGCGCGCCCGGGTTGGGGAGCTGGGCGATCGCCACCCCCGGCGCGGTTTCCGAGTAGCGCGTGGAGAACGCCGGCTGGACCCGCAGCCGTCGCGCGCGCGCTTCAACGCCCCCGCGCGGAAGGCCTCTCAGCTCGGGAACCGTCGTGCGCGCTACCGCGCCACCGAGCAGCAGCAGCGCGCACGCTGCGCCCGCTGCCACGATCAGCCCCGCGAGCAGGCCGATCCGCCACCGGCGAGCGGGACCGCCGGCGCGCCTCGCGCCCGCTGGTGGCGCGCCCGCCGGACCTCGCGCGCGCCGGCCGGCGCGCGCGGCCGAGCGGTCCAGCATGGCCACCGTCGAGGCCGCGCCGAGCAGGTTCACGGTCGGCGGCTCGCCCTGCACGGCGGTGTCGCCTGGGCCGGCGGCGGACGCGTGCGCCGCGGCCGAGCGCCCGCCCGCGTCGGCCGGCGGGATCGGCGAGGCGGCTGCGCGCGGAGCGCGCGCGCGGCTCGCGCGCAGCGCCTGGGCCATCGCGGCGGCGTCGGGATAGCGGTCCCCCGGATCCTTTGCGAGAGCGCGCTCGGTCACCTCGCGCAGCCGCGCCGGGACCTCGGCCGGGAGCGGTGGCGGCGGGTCCTGGAGGTGGGAGAGGCCCAGCTCGACGGCCGAGCCGTGCGCGAACGGCGGCTCGCCGGTCAGCATCTCGTAGAGGACGACGCCCGCGCTGTAGACGTCCGTGGCCGCCGTCGTGGCCCGTCCGCGGGCCTGCTCGGGAGACATGTACCGCGGCGTGCCCGCGACCGTGGCCGACACCGCCTGCGAGGTGCCCTCGGCGAGACGGGCGACACCGAAGTCGCCCACCTTGACCGCGCCGAGCGGGGTCAGGAGCACGTTGGCCGGCTTGACGTCGCAGTGCACGACCCCCTGCCTGTGAGCGCTGGCGAGAGCGCTACAGATCCCCTCCGCCACGGTTCGCGCCTGCTCGGCGGGCAGCGGGCCGCGCTGCAGCCGCTCGGCCAGGCTCTCCCCCTCGACCAGCTCGGCCACGTAGTAGGGACCCTCCTCAGCGTGGCCGATGTCGTATATCTGCACCACACCCGGATCGCTCACCCGGGCCAGCAGCCGCGCCTCGCGCTCGAAGCGCTCCACCCACGCGCTGTCCTCGGCCCACCACGGCTTGATCACCTTGACCGCCACCTCGCGTCCTAGGCGCCGGTCCACGCCCCGGTAGACGCGGCCGAAGGAACCCTCGCCGAGGAGGTCGCGCAGCTCGTAGCGGCCGTCGAGGGCGCGGCCGGCGAGATCCGGTGCCGTTGGCATCCCACGAGTATTCCGCGCGGGGACGCCCGCCCGCGCCGTCACCGCTCGCGGAGCGGCGCCCGTTCGGCGTCGCGGCCCCGCTTGCGAGCGCCTCCGGGTGGCGCCTGGAGGGCCCCGACGGCGGACCAGGGGGCGACTACTACTAGGAGGTCTTGAACGTGTGGCCGGCGCCGCGGCTCGTGCCGAAGACGTTGGTGGCATCGATGCGGAAGTGGTAGGTGCTCGCCGCGGACAGGCCCGAGACCGCCGCCGACACCGCCACGGGAGCGCTTCCGCCGCCCGGCAGCGCGGAGCAGGGAACGCTGTGGCCGTAGGCGGTCGTGGGGCCGTATTCGAACGTGCAGGCTGCGACCGTCCATCCGTTCGGGTCCACGGTCGCGTTCAGCACCGCCGTGGAGCTCCCCACCGAGCTCGCCGCGCCGGTCACGACCGTGGGCTTCAGCGGCGGGCTTTCGCCGAACGCGCTCAGGTTCTTCGGTGCGCCCACGCCGGCGGGACCGTCGAAGCCGACGGCCGCGTTGCAGGCGGTCGTCCCGACGCAGTCGACTTCGCCGAGCAGTTCGTTGATCGTCGGCTCCCCGCAGGGTCCGGGGGCTTCGCCGTCGCAGTATCCGTCGCCGCCTTTGGTGACGTCGTACAGCGAGGCCGCCTGGCCGAGATGTGAGTACAGCGTGGCCGCCGGATAGGCCACGCCGTGGCCTCCGCCGGCGAGCCCGTACAGGCCGCTCACGAGCGGCGAGGACAGCGAGGTGCCGCCGACCGTTTGCCAGCCGGGCGTGAACGCCGGTTCGTAGACGTAGCTGTCGTAGATGTCGAATCCCGTGTACGGGTCGGCCACGACGGCGACGTCGTTGTCCAGGCGTTTGCTGCCGCAGCCGGTGCTCGCCCAGCTGGGTGCGCTCTGCTGCCAGGTCGGCGCGGTGAACAGCGTGCTGCAGCCACCGCCGGTGGCGGCGAATTGTTTGAATTCTTCCCGCGAGGGGCGGCCGCTGTCGTTCCAGACCGTCTCGCTGCTCCTCTTGCCGGTGGCGCCCAGCTTCAGCGTGGTGCCGCCGACCGCGACCACGCTCGCGAGCGAGGCCGGCACGTCGGGCAGCCCGGGAGCTGCTCCGAGGGCCGCCACGTCGTCCCAGTTGAGGTAGCCCGAGTCCCCTGACGCGGCCGCGATCACAACCCCGGGGTGGTCGTATGCCGCCTGTTCGGCGGCACCGAAGGCTGTCTCCAGGCCGCCGTAGGAATTGGACACCTCGTTCGCGCCGAGGCTCACCGCCTCGTTGGTCGCGGCCGCGAGGTCCGCGAAGGCTTCCGAGCTGGCCTCCACGAGCACGATCGAGCAGCTCGCGCAGACGCTGTGCACTGTCTCCACATCCAGCGCGATCTCCACCGACCAGCCGTTGCGGTCGGGCGCCGGCAGCGAGGTGGTGCTGCCGGTCTGGCCCACCTTCTTGAAGCAGCCGTTCACGCTCGTGCAGGCGGCCAGGCCGTACTGGCTGTCGAACGTGGCGAGGTCCGCTTCGATCGTGGGATCGTCGTAGGCGTCCACGATCGCGACCGTCTGCCCGGCGCCGCCGAGCGACGGCGAGTAGCCGTAGGCGCCGGCGAGGTCCGCAGGCGTCATCCCGCCCGCCGGCCCGACCGAGGCCGAGCCCGCGGCCAGCGGGTACGCGCGAGCGCCCGCAGCGCCGGGCGCGGCGGGCACGAGCGCCAGCGCAAGACAGCTCGCGTGGCCGCGCCTCGGCACGCCGCACACCGACCGGACCCGTGCGTAACGCGTGCCCATGGGCGCGGCGCTCGCCGCGGCGGCCGTCGGCGCGAGCGCGAGCGCGCCCGCGCAGATTGCCAGGGTCCCAAGCACTCCCCGACCGGCAGCAGTGGAGCCTCGCATGGCTGCATTCCTCCCGTCTGCTCGATGCGACAGCGGTCTCGACCGTACACCCCCGGCCCCGCCGGGGCGAGCCCGCTGGACGTTTTGGCAAGCGTCACGCGGATCGCGGCGGCGGCAAGCGTCTGACAGACTTCCCGCCGATGCGATCGACCAACAAGGCGATCACGCCCGAGCTCAGCCGGGAGCGACTGGACGGCACCTTCCCGGGCGATCTCGGGATCAAGCTCACGGAGATCACCGACGAGCAGGTGCGCGGGCGCATGCTCGTCGACCGTCGGCATCTGCATCCGATGGGCTACGTGCACGGCGGCGCGTGGGTCGCCTTCGCGGACACGGTCGCCGCGTGGGGGACGCTCCGCCACCTGCCCGAGGGCTCGGGCTTCACGACCGTGGAGTTGAAGATCAACGTGCTCGCCTCGGCGAGCGACGGCGACGAGCTGACCGCGGTCGGCGAACCGCTGCACGTCGGCTCGCGCACGCAGGTCTGGCAGGTTCAGGTGTTCCGCGAGGATCGCCTCGCCGCGAACTTCACCTGCACGCAGATCGTGATCTGAGCGCTCCGGCTCCGGCCCCGCCAGCGCGGGCCGCCCGCGGAGCCTACGATGAGCGCCGATGAGCCTTCCCAGCGCGGTCATCTCCCGGCGCCTCGGCCTTCCTCGCCCCCGGACGCTCGACGTTTTCTGCGAACGCGACCTGCGGGTGACGATGGACGACGGTGCCGTGCTGCTCGCCGATCGCTACGTGGCCCGTGACGTTCGCGATCGGCCCCAGCCGACGGTGCTCGTGCGGTCTCCCTACGGGCGCCGTCAGGCCTTCGGGCTGATCTTCGGCCGGCTGCTCGCCGAGCGCGGCCTGCAGGTGCTGGTCCAGAGCGTGCGCGGCACCTTCGGCTCGCAGGGCACGTTCAGCCCGTTCGACGAGCGCGCCGACGGGCTGGCCACGCTCGACTGGATCCGCGCCCAGCCTTGGCATGCGCGACGAATCGGCATGATCGGCCCGAGCTATCTCGGCCTCGTGCAGTGGGCCGTCGCGCCGGACGCCGGGGACGACCTGTCCGCGCTGGCCATCCAGGTGAGCGCCTCGCAGTTCCACGGCCAGACCTACCTCGGCGGCAGCCTCGCGCTGGAGACCGCGGGCTCTTGGCTCGTGCTCGTCGCCGCCCAGGAGCGCCGACTCGCGCCGTTGGCGATGTTGCGCGCTCTGCGGCGACTGCCGGCCGTCTTCGCAGAGCTGCCGATCGGCGAGCTCGACGCACGCGCGACCGGGTCCGAGGTCGCCTGGTTCCGCGAGGCGCTCGCCAACCCCGCCCGCGAGGACGCCTACTGGGTGACCCGCGACTTCGCGGCCGGCGTCGCGTCGGTGAGCGCTCCGGTGCAGCTCATCGGCGGCTGGCAGGACATCTTCCTGCCCTGGATGCTCGAGGACTTCGCCGCGCTGCAGGACGCCGGGCGCGCGCCCCAGCTGGTGATCGGCCCATGGACCCACACCGCGCCCGGGCTCCTCGCCGCGGGGCTACGCGAGGGACTCGGCTGGCTCCGAGCCCATCTGCTCGGCGACGAGCGCCTGCTGCGTCGCGCGGGCGTGCGCGTGTTCATCACCGGCGAGCCACGCGGCGGCGGGTGGCGCGAGCTGCCCACGTGGCCGCCCGCGACCGGCGAGCGGCGGCTGTGGCTCGGCTCCGACGGGCGTCTGCAGGACGAGCCTCCGGCGTCGGAGCCCGGCGCCGGCGACCGCTACCGCTATGACCCCGCCGATCCCACGCCCTCGCTCGGCGGACCGGTGCTCCTCGCGCGCGAGCCGGTGGTCGACAACCGCGCGCACGAGGCCCGCGCGGACGTTCTCACCTACACCACGCCACCGCTGCCCGAGGTCATAGAGGCGATCGGAGCGGTGCGCGTGGAGCTGTTCGTGCGCGCCAGCTCTCCCCACCTCGACCTGTTCGCGCGTGTCTGTGACGTCGATCCGGATGGTGCATCGTGGAACGTGTGCGACGCGCTCGCCCGCGTGGTGCCCGGCCGTGTCGATCCCTCGCCCGACGGCAGCACGCGCGTGGCCTTCGAGCTGTGGCCGATCGGACACCGCTTCGCAGCCGGCAACCGCGTTCGCCTGCAGGTCTCCTCCGGCGCCCACCCCCGCTACGCGCGCAACACGGGCACCGGCGAGGACCTCGCCACCGCCACCGTCTTGCAAGCGGTGGACGTCGCAGTGCTACACGACCACGCGCACCCCTCCGTCCTCGTGCTGCCCGCCGCCGGCGCGCGCACGGCCGGATGAGCGCTCCGACGCAACGGGCTGGCGGCAGGGCCGGCCCCCCGGAGGCGAGCTTTCAGTCGCCTGGCAGCAGGTCCACCGGCGGCAGTCGGCGCACCTCATCCCTGCTGAGGCGCAGGCGCACGCCGACCGCGGCCACGTCCTTGACCGCGCCGATCGGCACGGCGATCTGCCGCCGGCCCCACAGGTGCCCCTCATGGAGAAGCACGTGGGTGACGCTGTGGTCGGCGGCGTCCACCACGAGTCCCCGGACCCGCCCCACGTCGCCGTCGGTCGCGTGCACCTGATCGCCGCGGCAGATCTCGACCTCGCCGGCGGGCACGCGGTCGGAGGTGTACAGCCCCGGCATGCCCCCGGAGGCCATCTCCCCCATGCCCGGACCGAGCCCGTAGTGGGGCCAGGCGAGCACCTCGCCGGCGCCGTAGCCGAGAGCTTCACCGGTGTCTGCGAGGAAGCGCGTCTCCTCGGCTTCTTCGAAGGTGCCGAACTCCGCGAGGCTGCAGCGCAGACGTACGCCGCCGGGCCCGGCGTCCGCGGCGTCGATCGGCACCAGCCGGCCCAGGCCGCGTCCGTGACGGGGTTCGACCACCAGGTGGGTGAGCACACGCGCGACCGGGTCGACGATCACCCGGGCAACGCACCCGCACGCGCCATCGCTGCAGACGACCTCGGCGCCGATCGTGAACTCGGCGCCCCTCGGCCCGTCGCTCACGCCGGTACCGCCGTCGCGGGGCCGTTGCCCGTGGGCTCCGCCTCGATCCTCGCCGGCGGCGTCGACCGACCGTCCGCGGCGTGGCCGTCGAGCGCTCCGATCAGCGGCCCGATCAGATCGATCGGCAGCGGGAAGACGATCGTGGAGTTCTGCTCGCTGCCGATCTCCAGCAGCGTTTGCAGGTAGCGCAGCTGGATCGTGACGGGGTTCAGCCCGATCACCTCGGCGGCCTCGTGCAGCTTCGCTGCGGCCTGCGCCTCGCCTTCGGCGTTGATGATCTTCGCGCGACGCTCGCGCTCGGCCTCGGCCTGGCGGGCGATCGCGTGTTGCATGTCCTCGGGGATCTCCACGTCCTTGATCTCCACCGCGGTGACCTTGATGCCCCATGGCTCGGTCTGGTCGTCGATGATCTTCTGCAGGTCCTCGTTGAGGCGCTCGCGCTCGGCCAGCAGCGTGTCGAGCTCTGCCTTGCCGAGCACCGAGCGCAGCGTCGTCTGCGCGATCTGTGAGGTGGCCGAGAGGACATCCTGGACCTCGATGACCGATTTGTTGGGGTCCACCACGTGGAAGTAGGTCACGGCCGTGACGCGAGCGGGAACGTTGTCGCGGGTGATCACCTCCTGGGGCGGGATCTGCTGCGTGACGGTCCGCAGGCTGACGCGAACCATGCGGTCCACGAACGGGATCAGCAGCACCACGCCGGGTCCCCTCTGGTCGAGCAGCCGCCCGAGCCGGAACACGACCGCGCGCTCGTACTCGCGCAGGATGCGCACCGAGGCCGCGGCCAGGATCAGGCCGAGCAGCAGCAGCACAGCCAAGGCTATGAGGACGATCGTGACGATCATGGAGTCAGCTCCCATTCTTCGGCCTTGCGCACGCCCAAGGTCAAGCCGTTGACGCGTTCCACGACGACCTTGTCGCCCTCGTGGAGATCGCTCTGTTGATGAACCGGATTGGGCTCGGCCCGCCACAGCGAGCCGTCGAGGAACACCTGCGCCTCGGCGCCGACGATCGAGCGCACCACGCCCACGTGGCCCACGAGCGCCTCCCGGCCGGTGCGCGGACGGCCCCGTGCGGCGCGCACGATCCGTCGCCTGGCCAGCAGCAGCAGCGATGCGGCGGCCACCATCATGCACAGCGCCACGACCAGCACCACCGTCGTGCTGGCCCCCGCCGCGACCAGCAGCAGCGCCACGCCGCCCGCCGCGGCCAAGCTGCCGCAGGCGCCCATCAGCCCGCCCGTGGAAACGTGGGCCTCGGCAAGGAACAGCACGAGCGCCACCACGATCAGGGCTGTGCCCAGCGCCGTCATGCCGATCGGGTCTCGTCCGGCTTCATACCAACTTCAGCCTAGCTCCCGCCCGGCCGGCCGGCATCGCGCGATTACCGGTTCGCCGTTGCGGAGAACTACTCGCCTGCAGGCGGGCGACCAACGCCGCCGCCGGCAGCGGCCAACCCATTCGCCGCCGCCGCGCCCGCTATTCGCCGTCGCCGGCGCTCGCGCCCGCCGGCAGCGCCTCGCCATGCACCGCGCCAACCCCGTCGCGCGCGCGGAAGAACTCCGCGCCCTCGATGCTCACGCGCGGAACGACCCGGCCGAGCCAGCGCGGCATCCACCAGTTCAGGCGGCCCATCATGATCATCACAGCGGGTACGAGCAGGCAGCGCACGACGGTCGCGTCGAGCACGATCGCCACCGCGAGCCCTACGCCGAACTGCTTGATCGTGGGATCGCCGTTGAGCACGAAGCTGCCGAACACGAACACCATGATCAGCGCCGCCGACGTGATCACGCGCGCGCTCGTGACCAGGCCGGAGACGACCGAGCTGCGACTGTCCTCCCCCGCGTGGTGGTGCTCCTCGATCTGGCTGACGAGGAAGACCTCGTAGTCCATCGAGAGCCCGAACAGCACCGCGAACATGAACAACGGTACGTAGGAGACGATCGGGACGGAGTCTTCGAGCCCGATTGCACCGCTCAGCCAGCCGTACTGGAAGATCGCGGTGAGCACCCCGTAGGCCGCTCCGATCGAGAGCAGGTTCATGACCGCGGCCTGCGCCGGTATCACGACGGTGCGGAAGGCCATGATCAGCAGCACGAAGCTGAGCGCGATCACGACCAGGATCTGCAGAGGCAGCTTGCTCGAGATCCGCGACGCCAGGTCGACGTAACCGGCGGTGCTGCCGCCGACGTCGGCGCGCATGTCGGTCCCGGAGACTGCGCCCGGGATCACGTCGGAGCGCAGGTGTTCCACCAGGCTCGCGGTGGCCGGCTCCGCGGGCCCGGTGCTCGCGATCGCGTTGAAGTACGCACTGGTCCCCTTTTCGTCAATCTGAACCGGCGTCAGCGCGACCACGCCCGGCGTCGCCGAGATGTCGCCCCGCAGCGTCTGCAGGCGCGGGTCGCTCGCGCGCGGATCGCCCTGCGAGCCCGAGGAGCCGCCCGCCGAGCCCGACGAGGAGGATGCCTTCGCGGGCGAGCCGAGCGACACGGCAACGACCAGCGGGCCGTTGACCCCGGCCCCGAACCCGGCCGTCAGCAGGTCGTAGGCGCGCCGGGCGGTCGTGGAGGTGGACAGCGCGGCCACGTCCTGCTGGCCGAGGCTCAGCGAGAGCACGGGGATCATCAACGGCACCAGTATCGCCAGCGCCGCCAGCCCGGCTGCCAGGGGCCGCCGGGCGATCGCCTTCGCCCACCTCGCCCACAGGCCGTCGCAGGCGTCGGCCTCCACGCGGGGCGCGCGCACGCGCAGGGAGTTGACGTGCGTGCCGGTGAACGCGAGCACGGCGGGCAGCAGCGTGAGCGCGGCGAGCACCGTGACGAACACGGCGACCGCCGCCATCATGCCCATGGTGGTCACGAGCGGGATGCCCGCGACGGCGAGCGAGACGAGCGCGATCGTGACGGTGCCGCCGGCGAAGAACACTGCGCCGCCGGAGGTGGCGGTGGCGCGTGCGATCGACTCCTCCAGCGCGAGGCCCTCGCCCAGTCCGCGCAGATGGCGGGTCACGATGAACAGCGCGTAGTCGATGCCGACGCCCAGCCCGATCATCGTGGCGAGCGTGGGCGCAACGGTGGGCACCGTGACGACGTGGCCGAGGATGCGGATCACCGCGAGCGTGAGCGCGAGCGCGACGATCGCGTTGAGGATCGGCAGCAGCATCGAGACGACGGTCCCGAAGGTGAGCGTGAGGATGACCATCGCGGCAGCGATCCCGATCGCCTCGCTGGACTCGGTGGAGGGCTTGGAGACCTTCTGACCGAGCTGACCGCCGGTCTCCACCTGCAGGCCGGCCGCCTTGGCCGGGTTCGCTGCGTCGATGATCGCCTGCGCGTCTGCCGTGGAGAGTTCGCCGGGCGGGACCGCGAGCGTCACCGACAGGTATCCCGTCGCCTGGTCCTTGCTGAGCGCCTGGGCGCCCTGGGGAGTCAGCGGGTTGACGACCGCGGCGACATGGGGCGCCTTCGCGACCGACGCGGCCGCTTCGTTGACCGCGGCCGCGTACTTCGCGTCGGTGAGCTTCCCGCTGGACGCGTGCAGGACGATCGGGCTGCTGCCGTTGGCCTGGTCGGGGAAGGACGCGTCCAGCAGGTTCGTCGCTCGCTGGCTGTCCGTGCCGGGGAGCGACAGGTTGTCGTTGGTGTTGTCTCCCAGCCGGTGCGAAACCACCACGGCCGCCGCCGTCACCAGCAGCCAGATACCCAGGACGAGCAGGCGACGGCGCACGCACAGGCGGGCGACGCCGTAGAGCGTGCCCGTCATGCGTCCGGCACGCCCTCCTTTGGCGCGTGCTCCGCGGCCCCGAGGTCGAGCCCGGCCGCGCCGGCGAAGGGACGCGACGGCGCGCCCAGGCAGCGCTGCAGAAACTCGACCTGATCGGCGACCACGCGCTCGAAGAGCTCGCCCACATAGGGGTCGAAGTGCCCTCCCGGGTAGTGGCGGATCTCGCCGCCTGGCGCGAGCGCGGCGGCCTTCTCGGCGAGGTCGGGCGGTGTGATCACGTCGCCGTCGGCGACCGCGAAGAGAATCGGGCAGCGCACCCTGGCGGCCTTGCGGATCGGACGGTAGGCGCCGACCCGCAGCGCCACCCGCGCCGCCGCCTCGTTGGGCCACTGCAGCCCCGGCGGGTTCAGCCGCCGGAAGCCGGGCTCGGCGTCGGGCGAGTTCATCACAGCGTTCGAGCCGGGCGGCCCGACCGAGGCGAGCATGTGCGGTGGCCTGCCGGCCAGCGCACCCAGCTGATCGCGCAGCCCCGCGGCGGTCAACCGCAGCGCGTGCTTTCGCCCGAGCCGGGAAAGGTTGACCAGTCCGTCCACGAACGGCACCTGCGCGATCACCGCGGCGATGCGTGGATCGGCAGCGGCCGTCTCGATCACGTGGCCGCCGCTGAAGGAGCTTCCCCACAGCGCGACGCGCGACCAGTCGATGCCGTCGAGCGTGCGCGCGTAGGCCACGGCCGCGCGCCAGTCGGCCAGCTGGCTGCGGATATCCAGCAGGCTGCGGGGCTCGCCCTCGCTGGCTCCGAAGTGCCGGTAGTCGAAGACCAGCGCAGCCAACCCGGCGTCGGCGAAGCGCTCTGCGTATGCATCCAGGCGCTGCTCGCGCACTCCCGTCCAGCCGTGGGCGAGCACGACGCAGGCGGTGGCCCCGGCGGGTCGGTAAAGCCAGGCCGCGCAGCGCAGGCCGCCCGAGTCGAAGCTCACTTCCGAGCGCTCACCCACGACGCGATCCTACTCCCCCGGCCGCGGCCTCGCGCCCGGCGCGCGCCGGGCGCGAGCGGCGCCCGCTAGACGCCCGCGGCCGCGCGGGCCCTCGCGCTTCTTCCCGGGACGTGTGCGGCGAGGATCGCGATGTCGTCGCGGGCGCCGTTCTCGAGGTCGACGAGCCCGAGCAGGGCGTCGATGGCCTCCCGCGCGGAGCGCGGCCGCGTGCCCGCGAGGCGGTCGATCATCTGCTCGACGCTGAGCACCCGTTCCGGTGCGTGTGCCTCGGCGAGCCCGTCTGTATAGAGCGCCATCGCGTCGCCGGGCAGCAGCACCGTGGAGCGCTCGCGGATGTGGGGGTCGGGGAACACGCCCAGCAGCGTGCCGCTCGCACCGAGCTCCTCGGCGTCGCCGCCCGCGCGCGAGACCAGCGCCCCGGGATGGCCGGCCGCGGCGACCGTGACCTGCACCTCGGAGCTCGCGAAGCCGAGATGGGCCAGGATGACGGTCGCGAAGCGACCGTCGAAGTCTTGTTCGAGCATCGCCTCGTTGACCCGCGTTAGCACGCTCGCGGGTCCCTCGCTCTCGCGCGCGTAGGCCACCGTGGTGTGCCGCAGGAACCCGGTCAGCACCGCCGCCTCGGCGCCCTTGCCGCACACGTCGCCCACCATCAGCCAGAAGTCGCCGCGGTCGCCGAACACGTCGTAGAAGTCTCCCCCCACTTCGCTGCCGGCGCCCATCGGCTGGAAGAAGCTCTCGAGCTGCAGGCCCGGCACCACCGGCAGCGCCGCGGGCATCAGGCTGCGGCGCAGCGTGTGGGCCACGCGGGCTCGCTCGGCATACAGGCGCGCGTTGTCGAACGCGAGCGACGCGCGGCCGGCGAGATCTTCGAGCAGCGCGAGATGACCGGCGGCGAACCGCTTCGGGCGCAGGAACGCGATCGTGCCCAGCATCCGGCCGCGCGCGACCATCGGGATCACCGCCGTCGCGCGCAGGCCGGCGGCGCGCGCGAGCTCGCGCTCGGCCTCGCCCGCCGGCGAGCTCGCGCCGGCGCCTGCGCCCGAGCCCCCCAGCTCCTGCTCCAGGACGACGGCCGTCTGCGTGCGCAGCGCGGTCGCGATCGGGCCGTCCTGCTGCTCGTCGGGAGGGTCCTCGGCGTGCATCGCTTCAACCCGCGCGGCGAGCGCGGGATCGACCGACGCGGCGACCGTCGTGGTCACCGCACCGCCGGCGTCGACCAGGTCGATCACGCACAGCTCGGCGAGCTCTGGCAGCGCCATCGCGGCGATCCTGCGCAACGCCTTCTCGGGGTCGAGCGAGGTGTCCAGCGTGGCGGTCGCTTCGATCAGGAACTCCAGGCGCCGGCGTTGGTCGCGCATGCGCTCGAGCGCTATGTGGATCGCGCCGTTCGTCAACAGCGCCAGCACCGCACCAACGCAGACGATCGCTCCGAACGTGGTCGACACGTGCCCGTAGGCCAACGGCGCGAGGAACGCGACGATGCCCGCGAGCGCAACGAACAGGAAGCGGGCGCGCGGCTGGAACGCCGCGGCGTGCCCGACGGCGAAGAAGTAGATCAGCGCGAACGGGCTGTTGGCGCCGCCGGTCGACCAGCAGAGCACGCCGACGCACACGACCCCCCAGAGATCGGCGTACCAAGCGAGCATCAGGCCACCGCGATCGCGCGCGACCTCCACGATCAGGATCGCGGCGGTCACTAGCGCGGTCACCGCCACGCCCGCCGCGCCCGCCGGCGAGGTCACGTCCGGGAGCAGGAAGGAGGTGGCGATCAGCGTCGCGCCCACGACGTACAGCGCCGCCGCGCTGGCCACCGCCGCGCGCGCTTCGCCGCGAGGCATCGCCTGATCGGCAGCGCTGTCTAGCCACTGACGCATCACCCCATCGTATGCGCAAAGGGGACACGCACCCGCCCGGCGTCAAGCATCTCGCTCAGATCCCTGCGCGAGGGGACCCCGGGGCGCCGCGAGCACCCTTACAAAGCCCCTACACACGGCTGCGCTGACGCTTAGCCTCCCGTCGCACGATGGTCAGCGACACGCAAGCCATCTCCCCAGGAGGTATCCCCAGTGCACATCTCTAAGCTGCTCGGCGCCACGATGGTCGCGGGCGCGGTCGCCGCAGGCGGCGCGGCCGCCGGCATCGCCGGCGCGGCCGCGGCGCCCACCACGAACACGGTGGCAACCAGCACCAGCCAGACGCCGTCGAGCGAATCGGCGGCGTCGACCTCGACGACCCCCACGACGCCGACCACGCCGCCCCAGGGCCAGTCGCAGTCCAAATCGACCACGCCCGGGAAACACCCGTGCCCGAACATGGGCTCGGGATCGGGCTCGAACAACTCCGGCTCGAGCAACTCCGGCTCGAGCTACGCGGGGCCCGCGGGTCCCCCCGCCGGCGCGACCTACCAGTAGGCCCGGCCGGACGCCGCTCAGAGGGCGGGTGCAGCCTGCGGCTGCACCCGCTCGAGCGCGCGCTCATCGCCCTCGAGGACCAGGCCGCGCTCACGCGCCTGGTCCAGCTCGAGCTGTCCGCTGAGCACGCCGAGGATCACGTGCGGGGTACCTCTGAGCACGGCGTCGGGCCGCTCGGCGCGACCGACCTGCGCATGCACCTCGCCGCCGGCCGTGCGCAGCACCATCGGCTCCTCGCCGACCCATAGCTCGATCGCCACCGGCGGGAGCTCGGGCTCGCGGTCTTCGAGGAACAGCTCCGCCGGCCAGGCCAGCCAGCGCTCGCGGAACTCGTCCCCGGGGGCGGGCCCCTCCTCCATGTACGGCACGCCCCAGCGGCCCAGCGCGTCGAGCACCGGTCGCAGCGCCTCGCCGCGCTCCGTGAGCCTGAAGATGTTCGTGGCGATCGGGGGCGGCGCCTGCTCGCGGGTGATCACCCCGGCGCGCTCGAGGTCGCGCAGGCGCTCGGCCAGCAGGTTCGTGGCGATCCCGGGCAGCCCGTTGCGCAGGTCCGTGTAGCGGCTCGGCCCCCGCAGCAGCAGCTCGCGCACGATCAGCATCGTCCAGCGGTCCCCGACGACATCGAGCGCCTTGGCGAGCGCGCAGTACTGGCCATAGGAGCGCATGGCCTCATTGTAACCGCTTACTTGACGTATTTGTTCAGGTACTTGATTTTTTTGTTCTGATGCTTTAGGACATTGTCTCATGACCAGACACCGCCTCGTCCTCCCCGCGCTTCTCCTCGCCGCCTTCGCGATCAACCTCGACACCACCATCGTCAACGTGGCGCTGCCCACGCTCGTTCGCCGCCTGCACGCCTCCAACAGCCAGCTGCAGTGGATCGTGGACGCCTACAACCTCGTGTTCGCCGCGTTCCTGCTCGCCGCAGGGTCGCTGTCGGACAGGCTCGGACGCAAGGGCATGCTGCTCAGCGGCCTCGCCCTGTTCGGCCTCGCGAGCCTCGCGGGCGGCCTGACCACGAGCGCCAGCGCGCTGATCGTTGCGCGCTGCTTCATGGGCCTGGGCGCGGCGTTCGTGTTCCCCGCCACGCTGTCGCTGATCTCCAACGTGTTCACCGTGCGCGCCGAGCGCGCCCGCGCGATCGGGCTGTGGGGAGCCACGGCGGGCATGGCGATCGCGCTCGGGCCGATCGCCGGCGGCTGGCTGCTCGAGCACTTCTCCTGGACGAGCATCTTCTTCGCGATGACGCCCGTGGCCGCCGTGGCCGCCGCGCTGGTCGCCTGGAGCGTTCCAACCTCGCGCGATCCGAGCGCCCCCGCCCTGGACCGCCTCGGCTTCGTGCTCTCCACCGCGGGCATGGCGCTGCTGGTGTTCACGATCATCGAGGCGCCCGACCACGGCTGGAGCAGCGCCCGCAGCCTCGCCGGCTTCGCGCTGGCGGCAGGGCTGCTGGGCGGGTTCGTGCGCTGGGAGCGGCGCGTGCGCGCGCCGATGCTCGACGTGACGCTGTTCCGCAACCCCCGCTTCACGGCGGCCTGCGGCTCGGTCACGGTTGCGTTCTTCTCGCTGTTCGGGTTCATCTTCCTGATGACCCAGTACTTCCAGTTCATCAAGCACTACGGACCCCTCTCCGCGGGCGTTCACCTGCTCCCGGTGGCTACCTCCGTGGGCGTGGCCTCGATCCTCGGCACGAAGCTCGCGGTGCGCGTGGGCACGAAGCTGATCGTGACCACAGGGCTGGTGATGGTGGCCGGCTTCTACGCGTGGGTGGCGACCGCGTCGGCGAGCACGGCCTACGGCACGATCGCCGCCCAGATGGTGCTCTACGGCGTCGGCATGGGTTTCACGAGCGCGCCCGCGACCGAGGCGATCATGGGCGTGGTGTCCACCGCGAAGGCCGGCGTGGGCTCGGCCGTCAACGACGCCACGCGCCTGCTCGGAGGAACGCTCGGGGTGGCGGTGATCGGCAGCGTGTACGCCTCGCTGTACGCGTCTCGCCTTCTTGCACAGCTGCCCGCGCACCTGCCCGGCGCCCTCGTCCACACGGCCCACACCTCGGTGGGCTCGGCGCTCGGCGTGGCCGAAGGCCTGCTCGCCTCCGGACATCCCGCCCTCGCTGCAGGCGTCCAGAACGCTGCCTCCACGGCCTTCGTGCACGGCCTCAGCGTCGGCTGCCTGGTGGCCGGCGGGGTCGCCGCGGCCGGCGCCGTGATGGCGGGGGTGCTGCTTCCGGCCTGGCCGCAGGAGACGGCCCGCGCCGACGACGGCGCCGCCGCGCCGGTTCGCGCGCGGCCGGCACCGGCCACCGCGGATTGAGGCGACGGCCCGGCGCCCGGCGAGCCGGCCTGCTCAGACCAGCATCGCGCCGTCACCGAGGATCACGGCGTCTCCAGCGACCTCCACGCGCTCGATCCGCTCCCGCGAGCCCTCGGCGCGGGCGTAGAGCAGCGACGGCCTGCCCACCTCGCTGCCCTGGCAAATCTCGATCTCCTGCCCGAAGTCGGTGAGCCCGTGCCGCGCCAGGTGCACGGCCAGCGGCCCGGCCGCGGAGCCGGTGGCCGGGTCCTCGGCCACGCCGAGCGCGGGAGCGAACATGCGCGTCCTCCAGCGCTGGCCCGATCCCGCGAAGCAGCTCGTGCCGATCCCCCCGAGCTCGGAGAGCGCGCGCAGATCCGGACGCAGCGCGGCCACCGCGGCCTCGCTGTCGAGCGCCACGTAGACGTGCGTGGGCCCGTTGTCGTAGGCCACCACGGGTAGCCGCGAGCGCTCGACGCCGAGCGCCGCGAGCAGCTCGCGCTCCCGCGCGAAGGGCCGCCACGACGGTATCGGCTGGCGCATCCGCCCGGATGCGACCCGGCCGCCGGTGGACGTCACGCTCACGGGCACCTCGGCCAGCTCGGTCTCGAGCGTGACCGCCTCGCGCCGCAGGGCGGCGGCCGCGACGATCGCCGAGCCGAGCACGGGGTGCCCGGCGAACGGCAGCTCTTCGGAGGGCGTGAAGATGCGCACGCGCAGCACCCCCCCGGCGCGGGGCGCCAGCAAGAAGACCGTCTCGGAGAGGTTCAGCTCGCGCGCGAGCTTCTGCATCAGCTGATCGGGCAGCCCGCGACCGTCGAGGAACACGGCGAGCTGGTTGCCCTGCAGCGGCACGTCGGTGAACACGTCGAGCACCAGGTAGCGGCGTGCGGCGTGCGGGACGACGCCGCGCCCGCGGCCGAGCGGGTCGAAGGCCAGGAGCTGCTCGAACGCCGCGTCCACTGCGCCCAGCCTAGGTCTTCCCACCGGCCGCGGGGGTGTAGGCTCGGCGGAGTTCAGCCTGCGAGGAGAGAGGGGCACTCGATGAGCGAGGTCGTGCAGAAACAGGTGAAGGACGGCGTGGCGCTGCTGACCCTCAACCGGCCCGACCGTCTGAACGCGTGGACGGACGAGATGGAGAACCTGTACTTCGACATGCTCGAAGAGTGCGGCGACGCGCCGGAGGTGCGGGTGATCGTCCTCACGGGCGCCGGCCGCGGGTTCTGCGCGGGGGCCGACATGCGGGCGCTGCAGGAGCTGGGCGACGGCGCCGCGGACGGGATACCGGCCGACGCGGCGGCCCGCGAGCGGCGCCCGCAGAGCCTGCCGCTGTCGATCCCCAAGCCGATCCTCGCGGCGATCAACGGCCCCTGCGCTGGCATCGGGCTCGTGCAGGCGCTGATGTGCGACCTGCGCTTCGCGGCCGAGGGTGCGAAGCTGACCACCGCCTTCGCGCGCCGCGGGCTCGTGGCCGAGCACGGCATCTCGTGGATGTTGCCGCGGCTCGTGGGACCCGCGCGGGCGCTCGACCTGCTGCTCTCTGGCCGGGTGGTGCTCGCCGAGGAGGCGCTCTCGCTCGGGCTGGTCAATCGCGTGCTCGCGCCGGACCGCCTGCTCGAGGGTGCCTTCGAGTACGCGGCCGAGCTCGCAGCCAGCTGCTCGCCGGCGAGCATGGCCACGATGAAGCGACAGGTCTACCGCGACCTCGAGCGCGGCCTGCTCGAGGCCACCGCCGAGGCCGACCGGCTGATGCTGGGCTCCTTCGCCGGCCCCGACTTCGTCGAGGGCGTCGCGAGCTTCGTCGAGCGCCGGGACCCGCACTTCGCGGCGCTCGACGCCGCTCCCGCAGCTCATCGCTGAGCGCGCTGGCTGGGACTAAGGGGACTGGGCGGCGTCGAGCAGGCGCAGGCGCACGCCGCCGAGCGCGATCGTCTGCGACCCGCGGGGCGGCTGCGCAGGCACCTCCAGCGCGATCTCCACGAGCCCCGACTCGGCCGCGTCCACCGGCGCCTGGAAGCGCACCCAGCCGCCGTCGAGCGCCAGGCGCGGTCCCTCCTCGGTGCCGACGGGCACGCCCAGCACCTCGCCCCAGCGGGCCGCCACCGCGGCCGGATGCTCGACCGCGATCGTGATGCCCGCGAGCCGACCCGGCGCCGCGCTCGCGACGCGACCGGTCCACTGCGGGCCTCCCCAGCGCCAGCTGCCGTAGGGACGCGAGCCGTCGATCGAGACGATCGCGCCGCTCATGTCCGCGGGGTGCAGATGAGTGCCGGAGATGTCTGGCAGATCGATCTGCCAGACAACGCGAACGCCAAGACCTGCAGCCCGCTCGCGAGCGGGCTGCAGGTCCTCGAGGTCGAAGATCACCATGTAGCCGCCGTCGCCGTGGCGCTCGAGGTAGCGGCCGGCGGCGGTCCCTGGCCGCGTGGGCGCGACCACCTCGAGGAAGCAGTCGCCGATCGCGAACACCGCGTTCTCGAGCCCGAACTCGCCGACCCCCGGGTCGCAGAAGGGCTCCTGCAGGCCGAGCGCCGCGCGCAGCGCCGAGGCGACCGGCTCGAGCTCGGCGGCCACGAGCACCGCCTGTCGCAGCCTGACCGCCGGTCCGCTGTCTCCCATCGCCACAAGGCTATCGCCCGGCGAGATAATCCTGCCATCCGCGCCGCCGCCCCCCACGACCAGCCGCCCCGCGAGGCCGCCGCCGGCCCCCGCTGGCTGCGGCGGGCTGCGGTGCTGGTGCTCCCCGCGGAGAACCCCGCGGCCGCCGTCTACGGACTGATCGCGATCGGGGCGCTGCTGGCGGCCGAGAGCGGGCTGCACGAGAGCTACCTCGACACGGTCCTCTCAGCGGTCATCGCGGCGGGCGTCTACTGGCTCGCGCACGCCTATTCGAACCTGCTCGGACGCCGGCTGCTACGCCAGGAGCCGTTGACCCCCCGCGCGCTGCTGCAGGCGCTCGTGTTCACGGTGCCGCTGGTGCGAGGGGCGGCTGTGCCGATCAGCGCGCTGGTGGTGGCCCGGCTGACGGGCTCCTCGCAGCAGACGGCGGTGACCGTCGCCCTGTGGAGCGTCGTCGTCACGCTGCTCGTGTTCGAGGTGCTCGCCGGCATGCGTGCCCGCGCCAGCACCCGTGAGCTCGCGCTCGACGCCGCCGTGGGGCTGACGATGGGGCTCGCCGTGCTCGCGCTGCGCATCGTCCTGCACTGACCCGCCGCCGGCGCGGGCTCGCCGGCGCGGTGCGGTTGCCGGCGTGGTCTTCCTCAGCCGGGGGCGTGCGTTGGCGCGCCAAGAATCCATTTACTCGATCAATCCGACGAGTTCGACTGTAGTATCCGTCTCCCTATGCAGACAAAACATTGCTCACGTTCGCTCCCCCGGAGCGAACGCCGGCGAGCGGCTCGGAGGTGTGGCGGTGTCGAGAGAGCGAGCGTCCTCATCACAGCGGGCCGAGCGCCCGCAGCAGACCGCGGTCGGCCTCACCCCCCTCTACGAGCGCCTGCCGCACGGCCCGCATCGCCTCGAGCGCGGCGAGGTGCTCTCCCATCAACGCGCACGCATCCAGGGCGCGATGGTCGAGGCGATCGCGCAGAGCGGCTACGAGGCCACGAGCGTCAAGCACGTGACCGCCCTCGCGGGTGTCTCGCGCAGGGCCTTCTACGAACAGTTCGCCAACAAGCAGGACTGCTTCCTGGCCACGTTCGACCTGATCGCCGGCCGGGGCCTGCGGCGGGTCAGGCGCGCATACCTCGCCGCCGACGGCTGCCTCGAGGTGCGCCTGCGAGCGGCCAGCGCCGAGCTCGCGCGGGCCACCGCGGCGGACCCCAAGTCGGCCGCGCTGGTTGCGGTCGCCGCTCTGAGCGCTGGCCGTGCGGGGATCGCACGCCAGCGCAGCGCGAGCGCGGTCTGCGAGCAGCTGCTCGCCCGCAGCTTCACCGAATCGGCGGGCTCCGCACCGCCTCCCGCGCCATTGCTCAGGGCCATCGCGGGCGCCCTTCAGGGGACGCTGCGCGCCAGTCTCTGCGCCGCTGCGGGCCCGAGTGCGGAGGAGCTCACAGAGGAGCTGCTGCGCTGGACGCTGCTCGCGCGCGGCGTGACCGCGGCGGGCACCGCCGAGCGCATGGCTGCCGTCGCTGCCGGCCGCCTGCGCGGGGCCCGGCCACGCCCGAGCGCGAGCTCGCCTGCGGCGGTGCGCGAGCGTCCGGGCGGCGGCGACGGCGCGCGAGCCAGTGTTCTGCGCGCGGCGCTGCGGCTGGGCGTGCTGGGCGACTACCTCGAGCTGAGCGCGCCGCAGGTCGCCGAGGAGGCGAGCGTCCCGGTGGAGGCCTTCTTCGAGCTGTTCGCCGACACCGGCGAGTGCTATGCGGCTGCGCTGGAGATGCTCGCCGAGACGCTGCTGGGCATCGCCTCCGATGCGGAGCTGACGGGAGAGGACTGGCCGCGCGCGGTTCGCAGGGTGCTGTTGCGAACGCTCAGCCACCTCGCCGCCAACCCGCTCCAGGCCCACACGCTGGCGCACGGCGCGTTCGCTGCCGGCCCCGGCGCGGTACGGCGCAACCTCGAGCTGGCCGAGGCCGTGGCCGAGCTGCTGACCGCGGGGGCGCCTGCGGGGCGAAGGAGCCGCCTGGTCGTTGCAGGCGTCGCGGGCGCGGTCTGGCACACGATCGGCTGCCAGACCGCGGGCGGGCGCGTCGAGCTGCTGCCGGTCATATCGGACTACCTGGCATACGTCGTGCTGGCGCCGCTCATCGGCGCCGAGGCGGCCGCGCGGGTGGTGACCGAGCCGCAGGCCGCCTAGCGACGCCGGCGGTTGAGGCGTTCGGCCATGTAGGTGAGCACGATGCCCACCAGCACGGAGACCACGATCACCACGATCAGCGGTGCGTGGCCCGATCCGATGATCCAGTTGACCTTGACTTCATCGACGTTGAGCACCGCGAAGAGGGTGACCAGCACGGCGAGCGCGAGCATCCCGCCGGTGCGCATCCGCTCGGCGTTGGTGCGGTGCTTGACCCCCGGCTGGGCATCGCGGGCGGGCTTCTGTGCGGGCGGCGTGGACATCCCGATCTCGTGTGATCGTAGCCGCTGGCATCGCGCCTCGAGCGCGCCGACGCCGGCGGCCGGGGCGCGCGATTGCCGCGAGAGAAGCCTCAGGCGAGCTCGGCCTGCACCCACTGGCAGCTCGTGGAGAGCTCCTCCACGCCGAGCGCAGCGGCCACGTTGAGGGCCATCCCGTAGCGGAAGAACTCATCGAGGCGCTCGGGCTCGGCCGCCGAGAGCTCGCGTGCGAGCTCGACGAGCTCGGCGTAGCGGTGGCGCACCCGCGCGCGAACGATCTCGTCCCCGCAGGCGGCGTAGGACTGGTGCTGGAGCATCAGGTGGTCGCGGTCCTCGGCGAGCAGCTCGTGGTAGGCGCGACCCATCGCCTCGAGCACACTCTCGCAGTCGGCCGGGGCACGGCCCTCGCGATAGTCGGCCGCGGCCCGCCTGAAAGTGTCGGCCACGCGCTCGAAGCTCCGTTCCACGGCGGCGAGGAACAGCTCGCGCTTGTTTGGGAACAGGCTGAAGACGTACGGCTGGGCGACACCGACGCGTCGAGCGATGCGGCCGACCGCGGTACCGTGCAGGCCACCGCGGGCGAACTCGTGGACGGCTGCGGCGATCAGCTCCTCCCGCCGCTCGGCGGCGGGCACCCGCCGGCGTGGCGGCGGCGAGGGAACCGCCTCGTCGGGCCCCGTCGCCTGCGCGGGCGCGCCCGCCTCGCGCGCGAGCCTCGCGCTCATGCGGCATCCCGCGCGAGCGTCGCCGACGCCCGCGACGGCTGCGTACCCCGCGGGTCGACTTCCGCGGCCGAATCGGCCGTGGTCTGTGTGACTGCGCGCGGCCCGAACGGGAGCGCCAGCGCCACGGCCGCCCCGGCGAGCAGGACCGCCACGCCGACCCACATCGCCGGCAGCAGACCGTCGACGAAAGCCTGGGGCGAGGCGTAGCTGCCCGAGCCCGTGAAGACCGACGCGAGCACGGCCACGCCGAGCACGCCGCCGACCTCGCGGATGGCGTTGTTGGCACCGGAAGCCTGGCCCGCCTGCTCGGTGAGCACGGAGGAGAGCACGGCGTTGGCCGACGGAGCGAACACGAGCGCCATGCCCGCGCCGGCCATGATGAAGGGCACGATCATGTGCGAGTAGGCCAGGTGCGTGGAGAGCATGCTCGCGAGCCATCCCAGCCCGGCCGCCTGCAGCGAGAGGCCGGCGACCATGAACAGGCGGCTTCCGAAGCGCTCGGAGAACACGCCGGCCAGCGGCGCGACCACCATCGAGGCGCCGGTCCACACGAGCAGCTTCAGGCCGGCCTGCAGCGGCGTGTTGTGGAGAACGTTCTGCAAGTACTGGGAGAGGAAGAAGATCGAGCCGAACATACCGAAGTACATGCTCAGCGACACCACGTTGGTGACCGCGAAAGAGCGCTTTGCGAAGAACGACATCGGCAGCATCGGCTCGCGGGCGCGGAGCTCCCAGGCAACGAAGGCCCCCAACAGCAGCGCTCCACCGATCAGGCTGAGGAGCACCGTCGAGCTCGTCCAGCCGAGCGATTGCGCGCGGACGAGACCGAAGACAACCCCGAAGGCGCCGCTCGATCCGAGCGCCAGCCCGGGCAGATCGAGCGTCCCGTAGGGGCCGTGGCTCTCGTCGAGCAGCCGTGCGGCGAGCGGGACGAGCACCAGCCCGATCGGCACGTTGATCCAGAAGATCCAGTGCCAGGAGATGCCCTGGACCACCGCGCCGCCCACGAGCGGTCCGATCGCCACCGCGATCCCGCTGATCCCCGACCACACGCCGATCGCCATCCCCCGCCGCTGGGCGGGGAACGCCTCGGCGAGCAGCGTGAGGGTCAGGGGCGTCACCATCGCGGCTCCCGTCCCCTGTATGGCGCGCGCGGCCACCAGCAGTCCCGTGCTCGGCGCGAGCGCCGCCGCGGCGGACGCGGTCGTGAAGAGGGACATGCCCCACAGGAAGATCCGCTTGCGCCCGAAGCGGTCCCCGAGCGCCGCCCCGGTGAGCAGCAGCACCGCGTAGGCGAGCACGTAGGCGTTCACCGTCCACTCAAGCGACTGGATCGAGGCGCCGAGGTCGCGATGGATCGTGGGCAGCGCAACGCTGACCACGAGGTTGTCAAGCACGACCATGAACAACGCCACCGACACGATCCCCAGGGTCCAGGCCGGTCCTCCGCGTGCTCTGCTCATTGCGCTGCCCCCTACTTAGTAGTGACTAATCAGCACAGCTTAGCATTGGCTAATAAGTTGTCAAGGGAGGTGTGCGCGACCTCACACAGGCGTAGCTCGCCCGCCGCCCTGGGCGGGTGCCGCGCGCGGGGCAAGACCAACCGGGGCGCCATCCCCAACTCACCGCGGACGTGCGGCGGAGGCGGAGCGCACGAATCGCAATCGGGCCTGGCTGGGCGAGGAGCGGTCGCGCGGGCGCCGAATACCATGGACGCGATGAGACGAACCGTGCTCTCAGCCGGCGCAGCGCTCTCCCTCTGCCTGTCAGGCGGAGCAATGCTCGGCGGCTGCGGCGGCTCGCAGACGAAGACCGTCGTCCAGGCGAACGTACCCACGACCGCGAGCAGCCCGGAATCGACGGCGACGCAGACGGCCACGACGAACAGCCAGACGACCACGGTGGCTCCGGCGCAGACGAGCACGGCGGGCGGTACGGCTGCGCCCACGACGACGCGCAGCGCGCCCGAGCCGGCGTTCGCCGAAGGCGCGGGGAGCGCGGAAGGCGCGAGTGCCGCCGCGGCCACGTTGCGGGCACACGGCTTCACGCCCAACAACACCTCCGAATACCACCCGAACCAGGCCCTGCGAGTGCTGGTGGGCACGCGCACCGGCTCGGCCGACGGGTACGGCCAGCAGGCGTTCTTCTTCGTCAACGGCCGCTACATAGGCACCGACGCCAAGGAATCGAGCGCCTCGGTGCGGGTCGTCTCACAAAGCGACACGGAAGTCACGCTCGCCTATCCGCTCTACCGCAAGAACGATCCGCTGTGCTGTCCCGGAGGGGGCACGGCGACGGTGCGCTTCCAGCTGAACAACGGCCGTCTGACCGCGCTGGGGACGATCCCGCCGGCGAGCCGCGGCAGCACGCCCTCCAGGTACTAGCCGATCTGGCGGTAAGCGCGTGAACGAGGGCTCGCGCGCGGCGCTCAGGAGTGGCCGTCGGCCGCGTCGCCCTCGGTCCGAGCGTGCGCGGGCACGAGCTCGGTGTGGACGGCGACGCAGTCGAGCTCGACCGCGCGAAGCTTGTTGTCGAAGCTGACGGGAGCGAACGCCGAGACGTCGAACCCGATCGAGGCGAGGTACTCGAGCGAGTCGCTCATCGTCGGCATCCCGTCGTAGATGGCCTGCATCGAGACCTCCGTCTGCAGGGCGAGGATCTGGCGCAGGGAATCTGTCGCGCCGCGGAGCACCTCGAGATCCCATCCCTGGGTATCCAGCTTGAGGTAGACGCGCGGGTCGGCGACATCGGCGAGCAGCTCGCCGAACACCGCGTCCAGCGTCTGCACCGGGACGGTCTCGGTCGCCGCTATCCGCGGCGCGGAGCCGAACGTGCTCGCGGCGTAGCTGCTCGGCGCGAGGAAGGAGCTGAAGGCGGTCACCTCGGCCACGTTGATCTCGGCGCTGCCGGCCTCCCGGCCCAGCGCCAGCCGGCGCGCCACCCAGCGGCCGTCGCCCGCCGTCTTGCGCTCGAGCGCCGCGAAGCTCTCCGCCACGGGCTCGAACGAGAAGATCCATCCCTCGTAGCCGATTCGCCGAAGCCATCCCCCGTATTCGCCGCGCCGAGCACCGACGTCCACGACGACGTTGATCTGGAGCCTCGAGAACACCCTGCGCAGGTGTGTGCCGAGCGGGGACATCTGGGCGGCGTCATAGCCGCCGAGGCGCAGCAGGACGCTGCGCGTTCGGTGGCGTGCCGCCGCGGCCTGCGTCTTGATCGCACGGTCGTTCATGGTCGAGTGAGCCTAGCGTGGCCTCCACAGCGGCGCCGGGCGCCCGGTGCACGGTGCGATCGAGCGGGCGCGGCGCGCAGCTCCTATCTTGGGGTACGACCGGAACAACGCGCCAGAAAGGGACACCGATGAGCGTGAAGGTGGAGGGCCGCGGGGAAGAGCTGCTGAAGGCCAGGAACTTCTGCAATGTGGCGACGCTGAGGACCGACGGGTCGGTGCACTGCGCACCCGTGTGGGTGGACGTGCAGAACGGTCAGCCGCTGCTCAACACGGCCGAGGGTCGCGCGTGGCCGCGCAACCTCGAGCGCGACCCGCGGGTGACGCTCACGGTGCAGAACATGGAGAACCCCTACGAGTACCTCGAGGTGCGGGGTCGCGTGGCCGAGCGCACCCACGAGGGAGCGGACGCGCACATCGACGCGCTCGCCAAGAAGTACATGGGCGTGGAGGAGTACCCGCTGCGCCAGCCGGGCGAACAGCGCCTGATCCTGCGGGTGGAGCCCGAGCACGTGCACGTCTGGGGAGGCTGAGAGGCCGCCCCGGCGGGCCGACGGCCGTGGCGGGCGCCGCCCGGCCGCGGGCCCCAGCCGCCTGCGAGGCCTCAGCCCCGGCGTAGCAGCCGGCGCCACAGCGCCGGCCGCCGAGGCTGGGAGCGCAGCCACTCGTCCCTGAGCACCAGCTCGCCGCGGGCGCGCGCGGCGAGCACGCATTCGCTGTGGGCATGCCGACGACGGCGCGTGTCGCCCTCGGGCGCAATCAGCATATGCTCGCTGAGAGCGGGTAGATGATGACCACAGAACGGACAGCGATAGGTCGCAGGCTTGCGATTCGCCGCACGGCGCACCGTCCACCATGGGGCACGCGGAAGGCTGCTCACCGCTCCATTGTGGCGCCGCTGGCCGCAACGCTCGCGGCGACGGTCGCGGTCGGGGTCGGCGTGGCCCTCGCGAAGGCCGGCCGCCAGCGACGCGAGGCGAGCCGTCGCGCGGAGAGGCAGTTCGCGCTGCTGCCTGGCGAGCGGCTCGGGGCGGGCGTTCAGCGGATGGCGCTCGGCCAGGTCGACCTGGCGATCGAGCTGCTTGGCGGCGATGGGGGTCCCCTGGACGAGCACGCGGTGCACGAGACGCGCAAGGCCCTCAAGCGCCTGCGGGCGCTCTTGCGGCTCCTCGCCGACGAGCTCGGCGCCCGCGCCTTCGCGCGCGAGAACGACGCCCTGCGGGACATCGCCGCGCGCCTGGCCGGTGCGCGCGACTCCGAGGTGATGCTCGCCACGCTCGACGCGCTGATCGCCCGCCACCCCCGCAAGCTCGAAGGCCGCGGCGCGGTTGCCGCGCTGCGCGGCCGCCTGGCGGCCGAGCGCGAGCGGATGGAGCGCATGACGCTCGGAGACGAGGCGCTGCGGGAGGAGGTGCTGCACGACCTGCGTGCATTCCGCGTGCGCGTCGCCGAATGGCGCCTGCGCGACGGCAAGGGCGTCGCGCTGGTCGAGCGTGGGCTCGCCCGGATCTACCGCCAGGGTCGCCGTCGCTACATGCGGGTCGCGCGCGGCAAGGGCGACCAAGCGCGCGCGATGCACGAGTGGCGCAAACGCGTCAAGGACCTCCGCTACGCCGCGGAAATGCTCCAGCGCCGCGAGCAGGGCGAGAGCGCGCGCGGGGACGACGGCAAGCGCGCCAAGGGCAGCCGGCGCCGGCGCGCGGCGAGGGACGCCGAGTGGCTGCGCGTCGTGGCCCGACGGGCGGACGAGCTCGGCGAACTGCTCGGCGAGGACCACGATCTCGTCCTGCTCGGCGAGTGGGTGCGGGCCGGCAAGGACGGCTCGGGGCGCGAGCGCATCCCCAGGCGCACGCGCAAGCTCCTGTTGAAGCTGATCGACCGCCGCCGAGCAGAGCTGCGCAAGCGCGCGCTGCGCGCGGGCGAGCGCCTCTACCGCCGCGGCCCGAAGCGCTTCATCGGCCGCGTGCGATCCGCCCACGCGAGCGGACGCCGTCTCAGCTGACGCTCAGCACGGTCAGCGAGCGCTTGCCCTTGGGCAGCGAGACCGAGGTCTGCTCGCCCGGCGCGCGGCCGAGCAGCGCGACCGCGACCGGTGATTCGGCCGAGAGCCGGCCGTCGCCCGGCGAGGCGTCGTGGGAGCTGACGATCCGCCAGGTCCGCTCGGCGCCGTCCTGATCGCGCACGACGACCGTCGAGCCGAGGCCGACCACGCCGTCGCCGGCGCCCGCAGCGTCCTCGACGACGACCGCGGCGGTGATCTTCTCGCGCAGCCGCACGATCTTCGTCTCGAGGTGTGCCTGTTCGTTCTTGGCGTCGTGGTACTCGCTGTTCTCCTTCAGATCGCCCCACTCGCGCGCGGTCTTGATCCGCTCGGCGATCTCCTTGCGCCCCCCGCCTTCGAGGCCGGCGAGCTCGGCCTCCAGGGCCTGCAGGCCCTCGGCGGTTGTGAGGTTGGTGGCTTCGGACATCGTCCTGCAGCCTACCCCACGCGGCGCTCGCGACCGGCCACGCCTGCGGGCGCGGCAGGGCGCTCGCGCGAGGGCCGCGCTGCCGCGAGCAGGCAGGGGCTTCTAGAAGTAGGTGCTCGGCGGCGAGGACAGCAGTGCGTAGATCTGCGTGATCGCCGACTGCACGAGCAGCTGGGCGCCGGCGGGCGAGCCGGCGACGAACAGGTCGTTGCTGAGGCGCAGGCTCGACCAGGCGTAGTTGACGTATGCCTGGGCGATCCTCGGGCCGGGTGGATCGTGTGTGATCGAGTCCAGGTAGAGCAGGTTGCGGAAGTACACCGCGGGGAAGAACGGGATCTCTGCGCCCAGCCGTTGCGGCGTGAAGTAGGCGAGCGCGGCGGCGGCGGTCTGGCGCGCCTCATACAGGAAGCCGGAGTTGCCGGTCGCCTGGTAGAGCAGCGCACCGGCGCCGATCATCGACCCCTGGTTGTAGCTCCAGACGGTGGGTTCCACGACGCCCTGACGGCTGACGTGATCGGCGTAGAGCCCGCTCGGCTGTAGCAGGCAGCGCCGCACCCAGGCGTAGGCCATTTCCGCGAACTGCAGGTACTGGGCGTTGCCGGTGATGCGGTAGAGCTGTACCCCCAGCTCGGCCGCCGGCGCGGTGGTGACGGTGTTGCGATCGGTGTTTTCGATCGTGTTGGAGAACGGGATGCCGCCGGGGCAGCCGAGTTCGGGGCTGCTCTGCCAGCCGCCCATCTCGAAGGCCATGATCGCCTCGGCGCCGCCGAGCACTGACGGGTTGTGGGTGAGCTTGTACAGGCGCACCAGCTCGATGCCCACCCAGTCGTTGTCGTCGTAGTACTTGGGTCCGCCTGGCCCCGCGGGTGGCGCGACCGCCCCGTCGTAGGCGGCCAGCGTGCTCGTGTACGAGCCTTCGGGGGCGCCCGAGTTGTTGAGGTCGAGATAGTTCTGCAGGCCGACGAGGCGTGCAGGGATTTCGGGCGCGATCGCGTGTGCGAGCGCGGGCACGTTGGCGAGGCTGACCGTGTCGGCGAGCGCCTGCGAGAAGGGCCACAGGTAGGAGAACGGTTCGCCGGTGTAGAGGCCCGAGCCGGGGATGTAGTACTGCCGCTGCATCTCCTGGAAGGCAAGCAGCGCCCGCGCCGGGTTGCCGCGCAGGACCGGCTTGGGCTTCGCGCGCGCGTGCTTGCGCGCGGCCTCGCGCGAGCGCGCCCGCGCGAGCTCCGAGCGGCTGACGCGGATCACGGGTCGGGTGGCGCCCGCGGGATATGACGAGGGCGAGCCGGCCCGGGCGCGGATCGCGGCACCGTGTACGGCGCGTGAGCCGGAGTTGGCATGGCCTCCCGGCGCCGCGGCGGCGAGCGCGAGCGAGGGCACGGCGAGCAGCGCCCACGCGGCCGCACAGGCTGCCCTGGTGGCGCCGGCGCGGGCACCGGGCGGGGGCCGGCGCAGGTCACGCGGGAGTTGGCGGAGAGCGATCATGCGGCCTCAGCAGGCAGAACAGCTGGCGGGGCGATTCGATTTGGTGTACGGATTATCCGTGTCCGGGCCGTTCAGCGCGCCGGCGCGCCGGGTCCTGACCCCCGGGCACGCGGTGCGGGGGAGCGCGACGGCGAGAGGAGAGCACGCTTGCAGTTCGACTACACGACCCTAGGCCACGTGACCGTCGACGTCCTCGCGGACGGTTCGCGGCGCCCGGGCGGCAGCGCCTTCTACAGCGCGCTGCAGGCCGCGCGGCTCGGCCTTCGCGCGCGCATCGTCACCTGCGGCGTGGCCAGCGAGATCGAGGAGCTGCTCAGCCCGTTCGCCGCCGAGCTCGATCTGCGTATCGAGCCCGCGCCGCAGACGACCACGCTGCTCACCGAGGGCGCCGGGTCCGAGCGCAGGCAGCGCGTGCTCGCCTGGGCGGGCCCTTTGCCGCCGGACATCGTGCTGGACAGCGCGATCCTGCATCTCGCCCCGGTCGCGCGCGAGCTGCCCCGGCGCTGGCACGCCCATGCGCGCTTCCTCGGGCTCACGCCCCAGGGCCTGCTGCGCGTGTGGCCCGCGGGCGACGGTGCGATGGCGCTCGCGCGGGCGGACGCGGAGGACCGAGGGGCGGGCGGGGGGTCCGGCGGGGACGACGCCGGCGGCGGCGCCTGGGCCGAGCTACCGGCACTCGCACGCCGCTGCGATGCGATCGTGATCAGCGAGCACGAGGCGGCCGGCTGCCAGGAGGTGATCGCCGGCGCGGTGGCGGCGGGCGCGACGGTTGCCGTCACCGCCGGCGCCGGGCCGAGCAGGATCATCTCGCCGGGAGGCGACTCGAACGAGCTCGCGGTCGCGCCGGTCGAGGACGCACTCGACGACCTCGGCGCGGGCGACGTGTTCGCGGCGGCGTTCTTCATCGCGCTGGCGGACGGCCGGCCGGCCACGGAGGCAGGCGCGTTCGCCAACGCGGCCGCTGCGGTGCGGGTGCAGGGCCTGGGGCCGCAGGCGGTCGGCGCGGGCGCGCAGATCGAGCGCCGCATGCGCGCCGCAGCCGGGCGTCCCTAGCCCGCCTGCTCAGGCGGCGACTGCCGCGTCGACCATCGTGACGAGATCCGCCGTGGCGAGATCGCCGCGACCGCATGCGCGGGCGGCGAGCAGCAGGCTCCCCCCCACGGGCGCCATCTCCACGAGCGCGACGCTCGCTTCGGGAGCGAGCTCGTGGATCGCCCGCGCGATCGGCTCCAGAAACACGCGGCCGGCCTTGAACGCGCTGCCGATCAGGCCGACGGGGAAGGCCCCGGAGAGCCCGCTCTGGGTGATCACCGCGGCGATCTGAGCGGCCAGCTCGCCCGCGCCCTGCTCGTAGAGCGCGCGCGCGACCGCATCGCCGCGCTCGGCGAGGCTCGAGGTCTCCAGCGCGAACGCGGCTATCTCCCCCTTGGTCAGCGGCTTGGAGTAGACGAGGTTGGCGACGGCCTCGACGGATGGCGCGTTGAAGAACTCGGGCACGGCATCGCTGAGCGCGGTGGCGGGTCCGGAGGCCTCGCGGTCGCGCAGAGCAGCCCGGATCGACTGCAGCCCCAGCCAGTAGCCGGAGCCCTCGTCGCCCAGCAGGTGACCCCAGCCGCCGGCGCGCCACGCGCGGCCGTCGTGCCCGACCCCGAACACGTTCGAGCCGGTCCCCGAGATCACGGCCACGCCGGGGCCCGCGCCGGTGGCGATGGCCCACGCGGCGACCACGTCGTTGACCACCAGCCAGGCGTCGGTGCGTGCGGCGCGGACGTGTTCTGCGATCGCCGCGGTGTCCGTTCCGGCGATCGCGAGCACCGCCGAGCCGAGCTGCGCGGGGACGATGCCGGCATCGCCGATCGCCTCGTCGGCGGCCCCGAGCAGCGCCGCGACGGCCGCCTCGGCACCGACGGCGTCCTCGTTGCTCGGGCCCCCGTGGCCGAGGTGCACGGCGCCCGTGTCGAGGTCCAGCACCGCGGCCAGCGTCTTAGTTGCGCCCCCGTCCACGCCGAGCAGGTAGCGGGCCTCGCCCTGGGCCTGCGGCTGGGCGAGCACGGCGGGCAGCTCGACGAGGGGCGTGCGCTCCATCGCGGCATCCTCTCAGGAATGCGATCGCGGGTTAGGATCGCGCGATGGGGACGAGCGCGATCTTCCCGACGGCTGCGCGCGGCGCGGGCATGTACGAGTCCTTCTACCTGCGCGCGGTCTCCCCGAACGAGCCCCGCGGCGTATGGATCCGCTACACCGTGCACAAGCGACCCGGAGCGCCCCCGCGCGGCTCGCTCTGGCTGACGTTATTCGACGCGTCCGCAGCCGGCCCGCACCAGGACAAGCTGACGACCGAGCAGCTGCGCGTGCCCGCAGGGGGCTGGATAGCGGTCGGCGAGGCCGAGATGGGCCCCGGCAGAGCAGAGGGCGCCTGCGGCGAGGCGCGCTGGTCGTTGCGCTTCGCCTCGCGCGAGACCGAGCTGCACCACCTGGCCCCCGACTGGCTCTACCGGGCGCCGCTGCCTCGCACGAAGCTCACGAGCCCGGCCCCAGCCGCGCTGTTCGACGGGGTTGTGGAGGTGCCGGGCCGGGCGGCGATCGAGCTGAGCGCCTGGCCCGGCATGGTCGGCCACAATTGGGGCTCCGAGCACGCCGAGCGGTGGATCTGGCTGCACGGCACCGGCTTCGAGGACGCGCCCGAGGCGTGGCTCGACGTGGCGCTCGGGCGGATCAGGCTGGCGGGCCGGTTGACGCCGTGGGTGGCCAACGGCGCGCTGTCGCTCGGCGGCCGCCGCCACCGCGTGGGCGGCCTTAGCGCGCGCGGGCTGCACGTGGCAGAGAGCGCCGCGGGCGCCAGCGTGCTGCTCAAGGGAGCGGGGGGACTGACGATCGACGGACGCGTCTCGGTCCCGGCCGGCAGCGCGGCCGGATGGCGCTATGCGGACCCGGACGGCGGCGAGCACGACGTGGTCAACTGCTCGATCGCCGCGCTTGAGCTGACGGTGGGGCTGCCCGATGGGGCCCGGCGCACGCTGCGCTCGGCCCACGGGGGCGCGTTCGAGCTGGGCATGCGCGAGCACGACCACGGCGTGCCGATCGCGCCCTTCCCCGACGGCTGAGGCGGCGCCGTTCACGGCGCCGCCTCGAAGGCCCGCACCGGCAATCCGGCAGCAAAAAGAACGGGGAGGGCGCCGTTGGCGCCCTCCCCGGGCCTGTGGGCTAGCGAGCTAGCCCGACGTTACTGGCGGAGGCTAGTGGAATTCGAGGTTGCCTCCGACAACTTCGGTGGTGAGTTCGCCCTTCACGGTCCCGCTGGCGCCTTCGGTTTTTTCGAGTTCGCCGCACTGCGTTTCTTCGGCGTACTTGAATTTGATCTGTTTCAGGGCCAGCGTGATGACGACCTTGTGCTGGACGAGGCCGGGGAACATTTTTTCATGCGTCGCCGTGGCTTCCACCGGAACCCCGATGTTGGCGTACGAGACGAAGCTGAATTCTTCTTCAGGGTGTTTGATGGCCCTGGCCGGAACGATCTGCTGCGGCACGATGATCGTGCAGAATTTCGAAGCACTGATTTTGAACGTGGCGGCCGTTTCGCGGAGTTCCGCTTTGGTGCCGTATTCGAGTTCTTCGCCCGATTCGTTGCCTTCGAGTTCAGCCGCGCCGTTCACTTTGAGGTCGTAGCTGATCCCGCCCTTGATCGTGGCGCCGATTTTCAGTTCCTGTGTCGGGATCGGGTAGTAGCCGCATTTCGAGTAGGTGACATGCATGGAGAGGTCCGTCGACGAGGGTGACGTGATCGAGCCTTTGCCGCCTGCTCTCCCGCACTTCAGTTTGAATTTCCCGAGCGTGAATTCCTGGAACGTTTCTTCCGAACTCTTCGCGACCGTTTTCACGGGCGTTTCTTCGGAAATCGCAACTTTGTACTTGCTAGCGGCGAATTCGTGCGCATACGCTGGCACGGCCAGCGCGCCGAGCAAGATTGCCGTCATGGCAAGCCCGAGGGCCGACTTTGCGTGTCTCATATCCTCCTGGGTCCTCTCTATCGCCTTCATGAAGGGTTGTCGAGATGCCGAACGTATGTTCGACCTGACCGCGGACATTCTCTCAGGCCGCATCCCGCCGGGTGGGAGCATACCACGGATGGCCCCCGCGAGTTACGGGTTTCCCGCTGTTGTAAACAGGGTTTACAACGCTGCGAGGGCCGCGCAGCGACCATGTCTCGACGGTCCGGGACCGAGCACAAGAGCTGCCGCGGCGCAGGCCATTCGACCTGGTCCGGGGCCAGCGGATCGCTCTCCGCCGCCGCCGGAGCCTTTCCGCATCGCGCGCGCTCCGGGTGATATGGGTAGAAATAGCGTATGCGACGCACCCACCTGCACGGTCGCCCGACGGCGCCGAGGACCCGCCGAGCCACTCGAAGGACAGGCCGTCGATGAACAGGCTTAGCTCTCGGTCGAGGCTGGTGGCCGGCGTGTCGGCCGCGGTGATCCTGATCGCGGGGATCGTGCTCGCGGTCTCGAGCGGCGGCACCGGTCATCGCAAAGCTCCCGCGACGGCAGCGGGCAGGACGGAGATCGCGCTGGCGGCGGAATACCTGGGAGTGGCGCCGGCGGCGCTGCGCCGGGATCTGCGCTCGGGCAGCTCGCTCGCAGAGATCGCACGCGCGACGCCCGGAAGGTCCGTGCAGGGCCTCGTGCAGAGGCTGGTCGCCGCGAGGGTCGCGCAGCTCAGGGCGGCCGGTGGCGGGTTCTCGCCGAGCGAACAGACCGCGCGCGTGGCGGCGCTGCGCGCGGCTGTGACCGCGAGGGTCAGGCGCAGCGGCCTCGTGGTTGCTCGCGTGGTCGCCGCCGGGGACCTGATTCCCGCGGCGGAATACTTGGGCATCGACGTGCTCCGCCTGCGCGGCGACCTCGAAGCGGGCCGCACGCTCGCGCAGGTGGCCCAAGCGACGCCCGGACGCTCGACGGCCGGCCTGATCTCGGCGCTCGTGGCAACCAGAACCGCGAGGCTCCGTGCCGCGCTGAGGACCGGAGCGATGAGCTCCTCGCAGGAGGAACAGCTCGCCTCCAGGCTGACCCGCAGGGTGACGGCCGAGGTGCGCGCGCAGAACCTGCGCTGAGACCTCTGGAGCGCTCGACGGCCCGCAGACAACCCGAAACGCCCGACGGCCCCGATGCAGGAAACGTTGCATGCGTTTACAGGGCATCAAGCTGCCCTCGGAGATCGTCGATTCCCACGCGAGGGGCACGCCCGGTGTCCACGATCAACAGACAGGGAGTCGAATGATGCAACTTGGAGCTCGAAAACACCTATCCGGTCGCAAGCGCAAGGTCGCAGGCCTGCTCGCGCTGGTGCTCGCGTGCGTGATCGGCGTGAGCGCGTACGCGTTCACGGCCAGCAACACCGTCCCCAACCACTCGGCAGGTGCGGGTGCGGGAACGGTCAGCGGCTACACGATCTCCTCGCCGACGAACTACACGTTCAGCGGCGACGGCCTGACGATGACCGCGGTCAAGTTCAACCTCGACCACGCAGCCTCCGACGTCCAGGTGGCGCTGACCGCCGCTACGCCGGCGCAGGCCGACTGGACCGACTGCGGCGCTTCGGGGGGCTCCTCGCCCTTTGAAGTCAGCTGCACCTTCGGCACGCCCGTCCCCGACGGGAACGGCCTGAAGCTGTCGGTCGCCGCAGTGAGCAGCGGCACGGTGACGATCGGGCCGTAACACCCGACGCGGGCTATGCGGAGCAGCCGGCGCGCCGGCTGCTCCGCACCCGAATCGCCATGCGACCGCGTCACGCCACGAAGCTTCTCTCCAGCGTTCTCGCGCTGATCGCGCTCGCGTGCGCGTGGTTCTATCTCGCCCCCACCAGCCTCGGCGGCTCCACCACCTACGTGGTCACCGACGGGATCAGCATGGAGCCCCACTTCCATGCCGGTGACCTCGCGCTCGTGCGCAGCCAGAGCAGCTACCGGGTCGGCGAAATCGTCGCCTACAACAGCCACGTCCTGCACAGGATCGTGCTGCACCGGATCATCGGTCGCGCGGGCTCGCTGTACGTGTTCAAGGGCGACAACAACAACTTCGTGGACTTCGAGCACCCGGCCCAGGGTCAGCTCATCGGGGCGCTGTGGGTGCACATCCCGGGCGTCGGCGCGCGGCTGCAGTCGCTGCGCTCGCCTGCGCTGGTCGGAGTGCTCCTCGCGCTCTCGTTCCTCCTGTTCGCGGGTGCCGCCTTCACCCACCGCCGCCGGCGCGGCGGGCGCGGACGGCGGCGCTCTGCAGACACCCAGCTCTCACCAGGGCTCCCCGCCACGCACGCCAGCGAGCCGATGCTCGGCGCGGTCGCGTTGGCGCTCGTGGCGCTGCTGCCGCTTACGGCGCTCGCGCTGCTCGCGTTCACCCGCCCGGCGACCTCGCTGCAGCCGACGAGCGTGGCCTACCAGCAGAGCGGCCGGCTGAGCTACACGGCCAACGCCGCGCCCGGACCGGCCTACCCGGGCGACCGCGCCGTGACCGGCGATCCGTTGTTCACGCGCGTGCTCAGCACCGTGAATCTGCGCTTCGACTATCGCTTCCAAGCAGACGCCCCCCACTCGCTCGCAGGAGTCGCCTCGCTGGGCGCGACCGTGACCTCGACGAGCGGCTGGCAGACCTCCCTGGCGCTCTCGCCTGCCCGTCGCTTCCGCGGCGACCAGACGAGCGTGACGGGAACGCTCGACCTCAACTCGCTGCAGGCCCTCGTCCACCGCTTCGAGTCGATGACCGACGTGTCGGGTTCCTACACGCTCACCGTGATACCGCACGTGCGCGCCGTGGGCAGCCTCGACTCGATGGGGCTGGCCGCGGTGTTCGCACCGCAGGTCCACTTCTCGCTGAACCCGCTCGAGCTGCAGCCGGCGAGCTCCGCCTCGGCGGGCGGCTCGGGCGCCGCCGGGGCGGGCGGCAGCAACCCGTTCACGCCGTCCGCGTCCGGCTCGCTGGCGGGGCGGCGCTACGAGCCGCTGTTCCTCTCCCTGAAGCTCGTGCGGCTGCAGGTCGGAACCGCCCGGGCGATCGCGCTCGGCGGCATCGCGATCATCCTGTGCGTGCTGGCCGCGACCGTTGCCTACCTGCGCACCAGGCGCCGCGACGAGTCCGCGACGATCCGCGCGCGCTACGGGCGCATGATCGTGCCGGTCGCGCACGTCTGGCAGCCGCCGGGCGTCGCAGCGATCGACGTCTCCGACATGGAGGCGCTGGTCCGCATCGCCGAGCACTACGACCGCTCGATCCTGTGTGAGAGCGGCGAGCAGGGAGACGAGTTCTGGGTCACCGACGAGAGCGGCTACTTCCGCTACGCGGTGGGAGCCCCCGCGGCCGCGGCCGGCGTCCAGCGCTACGCGCCCGCGCACTTCGGTCCGATTCCGGAGGAGGCCTTCAGCGCACCCGCGGCGCCGATCACGACCGAGGCCCCGGCGGCGAGCTTCTACGAAGCGCCGGACCACCCGGACCCGGCGTGGGCTCTGCAGCCCACCAGCGACCGGGCTCCGCTCGACCCGCTCGTCGGGGACGTGTACTGCGACGAGCTCGAGCTTGGCGGTCTGGTGTCCGCTTCGATGACGCCCGGGCAAGCGCCCGATGGCCTCGCCGTCCACGCGACGACCGGCAACGGCTGGGCGGGCGGGGATGAACTGCACGTGCCGGACGCGCTGCAGGTGAGCGAGGACCGCACCGACGAGGCCTACGACTGGGCGCTGCAGGATGCCGCCGCCTTCGATTGGGCCATGCCCCAACCCGCCGCGTCGCTGGCGCCAGGCGCGGACTGGCCCACCGCCCCGCATCCCGTCGTGGCCGTCCACGGCAACGGCCACGGCAACGGCAACGGCCACGGCTCTCACGGGTAGCGCTCCGACGTCGCGAATCTCCGCGGTATCGCGCTAGCCTCCTGCGGTGCCTGAATCCGATGGACGGCCTGGGCCCGTTGGACTGGTGCTCGCCGGCGGCGGTGCCCGCGGAGCGTACGAGATCGGCGCCCTTTCGACGCTGTTGGGGCAGCTCGAGGAGGACGAGCGGCCCCAGATCCTTGTCGGGACCAGCGTCGGCGCAATCAACGCCGCCTACCTCGCCGCAACTGCCGACCAGTCCCCGACGCAGCAGGGCGACGGCGGACGTGACCTCTGGATGAAGATCAGCTACGGACGTGTACTCAGGCCGCTGCTGTCGCTGTCCGAGGGTGCGCGCCTGTGGTCATACCTCCGCGAAGTGCTCGGCAGCCGCAGCGCGCACACCAAGAGCGTGCTCGATCCCGCGCCTCTCTCCTCGACGCTGAGCGAGCTGATTGCCTTCGAGCAGATCCACGCAAACGTGCGCGCCAAACGGCTCGTGACGGCCGCCGTCGTCGCCACCTCCGGCCGTACGAACATGAGCGTCGTATTCCACGACGGCGGACGGTCCCCCTCGGTCGATGCGCGTCGTGGGATTTCCTACGTCAAGACCCAGCTGACCGAGGATCACGTGCGCGCGTCGGCGGCCATCCCTCTGCTGTTCCCGGCGGTTCCGATCGACGCACGCCGCGGGCGGCGGTGGTACTTCGACGGCGGGACTCGCCTCAACGCGCCGATCAAGCCGGCGCTGACGCTCGGCGCGCGCCGACTGATCGTTATTGCCCTCAACTCGCTCGCGCCAACGAAAGACGTGCGGGCAGAGCGTCAGCCCGACGCACTCGACGGCGCGACGCAACTGATCCAGGCGGTGCTTATCGACCCACTCGTCAACGACGTGCACACGCTCGCCACGGTCAACGAGCTGCTTCACGACGACTCGGAGGACAAGATCCGCGAGCATGAGCGCCGCACCGACCGTCGACGCGTTCCATACATTCTCATCGCGCCACAAGACCCGCTCGAGGTCGGTCGTATCGCAACCGAGGTCTACCGCCGCCACTACGACTCGCCGTTCGCACTCATGCGCTCGCCCAGCATGAGCGTCCTCGGTCACGCCGTCAACGCGGCCAGCAGCTCAACCCATGGCGAGCTGCTCAGCTACCTGCTGTTCGCCGAGGAATTCACCGAACGTCTCATCGAGCTCGGACGCCGCGACGCCGCGCGCTGGCTTGCCGAAACACACGACCACGGCCGCTGGCAGGTGGGACGCCTGGCCTAGCCAGACGACGACCAGGCTGGGCTACAGGGTCATCGCGCGTTTGCGCCATTGACCGTCCGTCCACTTCGGGGGTCGGCGACCGGGGCTCCCCATGCCGAACGCCGATCTATCCAGTGTGGGTGCCTCTGGCCTGAAGGGAGCAAAGAGTGATGTGGCAGTCTGCGAAGGGGTGCCGGCAGCGATCGCCGTGCTGAGTGAGGCCGGGTCGGTCGAGCGTGCGACGAGAGCCTTCGTGGACCGGTTCGACGTGCGCCACGGTTCATTGGCCTCGTGTCCACAGGAGGTCGAGCTGATCGCCGCGGGCCAGGCTGAGCACCTGACGGTGCTGCTCGACGGTCTCGAGGCGGACCTTGTCGCGGTAGTCGACGGAGACGGCCGACGCACGGCCGTGCTGACGATCACCGCGGACGATGCGGAGGATTCCGATCCGGTCAGTCCAGTGCTCGAGGAGCCGCTAGACGAGAGCCCCGCGATCGTCTGGCTGAAGGACCTGGATGGCCGCTACCTGCGCGTGAACCGCCGCTACGCCGAGCAGCTCGGGACCGATGCCGAGCGCGTGTGCGGCCGGACCGATGCCGAGCTCACCGCGGCGGGGTCGATAGAGGGACTGCGACTGGACGAAGAGGACACCGCTGCTGGGCGGGAGCTGCTGGAGCTCGAGTACCGGATCGGCGCGTTCGAAGAGCGCCCCGCGTTTGCTGTTCTGCGCTTTGCGCTGCGCGACGGCGAGGGACAGCCGACAGCCACTTGCAGTGTGGCGGCACCGGTCGCCGACGAATCGCTGGCACGCTCGGAGTGCGACCGGCTGATGAGGATCGATCGCTGGGGACGGCTCGACGCGTTCGCGATCCGTCAGGAGCTACTCGACGAGTGGGGGCTCACGCTGGCCGACGGGAGCTCCGGCCCGCCCCTCGACCGTGACGACCGCGTCGCGGCGGTCCTCGTTGAGCGAGACGAGGCGCTCGCCACAGCCGCGCGGCTGGAGGAGGAGCTGTTGAAGGAGCGGGAGCAGAGGGACAGCCTCCGCGAGGAGTCCGAACGCGCTGCCCGCCGCGCTGACGAGCTCGATGGCGCCGTTGCGGCCGAGCACGCGCGATCCGACGAGCTCGAGCAGTCGCTCGTTCGCACCGAGGCCCGTGTGAGTGAGCTGGAAGCCGAGCTGACGGCCGTCCGAGCGGAGCTCGAGGAGAACATGCTGCGTGCGGAGGCGGTCGAGGCTGCCGTGTCCGCGCCGGAGAGCAACGGCCTCAAGTGGGGCACACGCTCGCAGCGCGCCCTCTCGGCCGCGCTCGTGGGCCTCACGGAGTGGCGATCGGTACTCAACCACGCGGTTGGCACGCTCGGCTCGGAGGGAGGATGGGATGCGACGATCGCGTGGTGCCGCGACCAGCCACGCGGGTGGATGACGTGCGGCGCGATCTGGATGCGCGACCCCGCAGGCCTGACCACGTTCGAGACCCGGACCTGGAAACACCGAGAGGATGCGTCGACCGCAGAGTTCGGTCGTGCTCGCAACCGGATGGCGGCGACCTGCCTGCTCGAGTTGCAGTCGGCCGAGGACCCGCTGCTCAGGGCCGCCGCGGCGGAGGGCATGGGCTCAGCGCT
>Ga0209415_10001760_pt1 | contig 40973 bp, 40 predicted proteins | sample PeaSoiSIISIP2007_FD_187696 | JGI IMG/M metagenome (GOLD analysis project Ga0209415, IMG submission 187696) | Peat soil microbial communities from Weissenstadt, Germany - SII-SIP-2007 (SPAdes) (version 2) | ecosystem: Environmental > Terrestrial > Soil > Wetlands > Peat | place: Germany...
CGCTGGCTGGGTGAGGCCCTGCCGGTGATGCGCGGCATGCTCGACGGCGCTGAACCGAGCGCCGCCGGCCCCCACTACCGCGCGGATCACGTGCGCAACCTGCCCCTGCCGATCCAGCCACATCTGCCGATCTGCGTCGGCGGCGGCGGCGAGAAGGTGACCCTCAAGCTCGTCGCCCGGTACGCCGACATGTGCAACATCGGCGGCGGCCTGGCCACCGTGCGCCGCCGCGAGGCGATCCTGCGGCAGCACTGCGAGACGGTCGGACGGGACGAGCGGGAGATCGAGCGGACGACGGGGATCGGGACGGTGTTCATCCGCGACGACCGGCGCGAGGCGCACCGCCTCTTCCGTGAGGCCTTCGACCGCAACGAGATCGAGCGCCTGTGGACCGACCAGCCGGTGGGCACGCCCGAGGACGTCGCCGACCGCCTGGCGCCGTACCTGGACCTGGGCTACCGCCACCTCATCGCCGGCATGCCGGCCCTGTACGACGAGGAGTCCATGACGCGCCTCATCACGGAGGTCAAGCCGCTCCTGGAACGTGGCTGAGCGCGGCTGAACGAGGCTGAACGTGGCGCAGGGCCGCGCTTGACGAGTGCCACGCGGTGCGCCATCCTTCCGCACGGTCCGAGCGCCGCCACGTGTGCCGCGCAGGTCCGGGAAGGAGGAGACCGATGACTGCCGCCGGGTACGTCTCATCGTCGTCACGCCTCCGGAGGAGCGCCGCCTGACCCGCTGACACCAGCCGGGGTCCTGTGTGAGCCGTCCCACCGGGGACGGCTCCGTTGATTCCCGGGAGCCGCGTGACGATCGGATCGGGCGCCACCCTTTCCCGGAGCTCCCCTTGGACCGCCACGCCACCCGTCGACCTGCGCGCCGCGAACGCGACGCCTCGTTCCGTTGCAGCCACTGCTACCTGGACGTGCCGCTCGACGCGCCGGGCACGGCCCACCGCAACCACTGCCCCGGCTGCCTCTTCAGCCGGCACGTCGACGACGTGCCCGGCGACCGGGCGTCCGGCTGCCATGCCTCCATGGAGCCGATCGCCATCAGCGTCCGCGGCGACGGCGAGTGGGTCCTCATCCACCGCTGCCTGGGGTGCGGCGTGCTGCACGCCAACCGCTCGGCGGGCGACGACAACCCGCTGCTGTTGCTGCGCCTGGCGATCAAGCCGCTGGCCCAGCCGCCGTTCCCGCTCGACCGCCTCGCGCTGCTGTGACGCCGCCCGTCGGCGGCGCGCTACGCTGGCCCGCGATGCACACGGCCGGCCGAGCTGAGACGGAGAGCATCGGCCTCGTGCTGGCCGGCGGTCGCGCCAGCCGCTTCGGCGCCGACAAGCTGGCGATCGAGCTGGCGGGCCGGCCCATCCTGCACCACGCCCTCATGGCTGTGGCTGGCGTGACCGAGCGCGTCCTGCTCGCCATCGCAGCAGGCGCCAGGCCGCCCGCCCTGCCCGATCTCGGGGAGGCGATCCAGGTCATCCACGACCGCTCGACCGACCTGGGCCCCCTGGCCGGCCTGGCCGCCGCGCTCGACGCCCTTGCGCCAGACGGAGCCGACCGCCGCCTGCTCGTCGTGCCCGGCGACGCGCCGTCGCTGCGGGCGCCCCTGCTCCGGGGCCTCCTGCACGAGCTCGACTACGCCGATGCGGCGGTCCTCGCCGATGGCGATGACTGGCGCCCGTTGCCGTTCGCCGTGCGCACCGGCGCCGCGGGCGGGATCGTCCGCGAGCGACTGGCGGGTCCGGACCGCAGCCTGCGCGGCGTGCTGCAGGCCCTGCGCCCGGCTATCGTGGGGGAGGCCGTCTGGCGCACGTGGGACCCGGACGGTGCGTGGCGAGACGACGTCGATGAGCCGGCCGACATGGCTCGGGCAGCTGCACGTGCACACCAGGAGGCGACATGACGCGCGTGGTCTTTGCTGGGGGCCGGATCTTCGACGGCACGACGGCGCTGCCGCGGGCCGACGTATCCGTCGAGGACGGGCGCATCGTGGACGTCGGCCCGGGCCTGGGGGGCGACACGCGCGTCGACGTGGGCGGTCGCACCCTGTTGCCGGGGCTCTTCGACTGCCACGTGCACCTGGCTTTCGGGCCGGAGGACCTGGACACCCTGGTCAGCCTCCAGCGGCCGTTCTCGTACCGCTTCTACAGCGCCATCGGCAACATGCGAGCCACGCTCGAGGCCGGCATCACGACCGTGCGGGACGCGGGCTACATGGACCTGGGCATGAAGCAGGCGGTGGACGACGGGCTGGTCGCCGGCCCGCACACCCAGATCTCGATCAACCAGATCAGCCAGACCGGCGGGCACGGCGACGGCTGGATGGTGTCGGGCTACGACCTGGGCGATCTGCCCTATCCGGGCTTCCCGTCCGGCATGGTCGACAGCCCCGACGCGATGCGGCTCCGCGTCCGTGAGCTGGTGCGGGCGGGGGCGGACGTCATCAAGGTCTTCACCACCGGCGGCGTACTGTCGCCGCGCGACGATCCCCGCCACGCCCATTTCAGCGACGCCGAGCTGGCGGTCCTGGTGGAAGAGGCGACGCGAGCCGGGCGCTACGTGATGTCCCACGCCCAGGGCGCGCCGGGCATCAAGGCCGCCGTGCGCGCGGGGATCCGCAGCATCGAGCATGGCATCTACCTGGATGACGAGGCCATCGACCTGATGCTCAAGCACGGCACGTGGCTGGTGCCGACCCTCGTCGCGGCGCGTGGTGTGATCGAGGCCGCCGACGCAGGGGCCAACCTGCTGGAAGCCCAGATCCGCAAGGCCCGTTCCGTCGTGGAGGTCCACGCGGAGGCCTTCCGCCGCGCCGTCGAGGCGGGCGTGAAGATCGCCATGGGCACCGATTCGGGCGTCACCGCGCACGGGGCCAACCTGAAGGAGCTCATCCTGATGGAGGCGGGTGGCATGACGCCGCTCGACGTGCTCCTGGCGACCACCCGGTCCGCCGCCGAGCTGATGGGCATCGCCGATGAAGCGGGTTCGCTCGAGGCCGGCAAACGGGCCGACATCGTCGTGGTGGAGGGCGATCCGTTCACCTTCGCCGACCTGCGGCAGCGCATCCGCGCCGTCTACAAGTCGGGGACACTCGTCGCCGGGGCCGCCTGACCGACGTATCCTCGCCGCCATGGCGTTCATCCAGACGGTGCGAGGCCCGGTCGCGCCAGGCGAGGTCGGCTTCACGCTGCCGCACCTCCAGGCGACGTTCCTGCCCCGGCTGCTGGCGGCGGGCGTGGACGCCGCGACACTCCAGACGATCACCGTGGACAACCCGCGGCGGCTCCTCACCCTGCCCGGCACACCCTGAGCCGCAGATGGCGCCACCAGTCGCCCCCGTCCAGATCTTCGGTCGCCGCGACTCGCGCCCGACCCAGCAGGCGTTGCGGTTCTTCAAGGAGCGACGCATCCCGGTCAGCCTCGTGGACGTGGCCGTCAAGCCGCCCGCGCCGACGGAGCTGCGCCGCTTCGCCGCCCGCCTGGGGACCGCGACGCTCGTCGACACCGGCGGTCGCCGGTACGCGGATCTCGGCCTGGCCTACCTGCGCATGACCGACGAGGAGCTGCTGGATCGTCTGCTGGGTGACCCGGGCCTCCTGGCGCTGCCGCTGGTGCGGCGCGGAGACCTGTTCGCGGTGGGGCCCGATGAGGCCCGCTGGCTGGCGATGCTCAGCGTGCCCGCCTGACGCGGGCCGCGCGCACGACGATGGCGCCGCCGATGACGGCGACGACCAGGCCGATCACCGCCCACATGCCGTTCCCGCTCATGAAACCGCCCCCGATCAGACCGACGCCCTGGCCGATCCAGACCAGTCCGACGAGCACGAGGAGGCAACCAACGACCAGCGAGACCCACGCGGGGCCGCGAGACATCATGGTGCTGATACGCCGGCCCGCCCTCGCCGGGTTCGGGGCGCCCGCTCCAGCTGCGTGTTGGCCTCGCGCTGGGTCCGCTGCCCGTCCTGCGCGTAGCGGTCCGCCACCATGAGGTCGAAGGCATGGACGGCCGCCTCCTGGTTGGAGTAGCGCCCGGCCACCCAGCTCCGTGAGCGCGTGCCCCGCTGCTGGAGCTCGACGACGTGGTAGTCCTGCCGGTTGGTGAGGTCCCAGAACTCGACCGCGTCGCTCACCTGCACGGCGCCGAGGTCGTCCGCATGGACGTACAGGTCGCAGGTGACCCGCGTGCGCTCCGGCCCGTCCGGCCACGCCTGGTGCGTGAGGACGTAGTCGGGATGGACGCTGACGATGAGGTTGGGCCACAGGGTGTAGTAGTAGATACGCCGGGCGTCCACCTCGGCGGTGTGCGGCAGCAGCGGCCGGCCGTGGCGGTCACCGTCCATCGACATCGTCTGGAAGCCATCGGCGAACAGCATCCAGCCGCCCTTCCATGGGCCGCGGGGGAAGAAGTCCTCGCCCAGGTCGTACGGGGTCAGCTGGTTGAGCAGGGGATGGACGCCGGGGCAGTGGTAGCACTCGGAGTAGTTCTCGGCCACGATCTTCCAGTTGGCCGCCACGTCGTACTCCAGGCGAGCCGCCCGGCGCAGGCTGCCGTAGTCGCGGCTGAACCCGGCGTGATGGTCGAACCAGTCGCCCAGGTACGCCTCCAGGGGTGACGTCTGCTCGCTGAAGCAGAGGAAGACGAAGCCCTGCCAGGTCGCCAGGCGGATCGGCGTGAGCCCGTAGTCCTCGAGCCGGAAGTCGTCCAGGTCGTCGGTGTGCCTGGCTCGCACGAGCGTCCCGTCCAGGTCGTAGATCCATGCGTGGTACGGACACTGGAAGCGCACGGCGGTCCCCGACGCCGGCTCCACGACGCAGGTGCCGCGGTGCCGGCACACGTTGTAGAAGGCCCGCAGGACCCCGTCGCGGGCGCGCACGAGCAGGATGTCCTCGCCCAGGAAGTCCAGCCGCAGGTACGTGCCCGGCGTGGCCACGTCCTCGTCGCGACCGACGCAGACCCAGTCGGCGAAGAACCACTGCTCGCGCTCGAACGCCCACACCGCCGGTTCGTGGTACGCACGGGCCGGCAGGAGCGACGCGGCGCGGAAGGGCCGTCGCACGGCGGCGATCTCCCGGGGCGTGAAGAGCGGGCCGCCGCCGGCGCCGTTCGTGGTGCTCACGCCGGCCACGCCAGCTCGACGATGCCGTCGCGGATGCGCAGCGGGTAGTAGCGCAGGCGACGGATGCGCGTCGCCGCCCGCGCCCGGGCCTTCAGGTCCGCGGGTTCGGGCCGTGGCTCGCGGTCCGGCGGGCTCCAGGTGGGGTGGTAGGCGCCGTCCGCGTCAAGGCCGCCGGTGGTGGGGAACTGCACCACGCCGCCGCTGGTCAGGTCGAAGCGGCCGCTGTGGAGGGGGCAGCCCACGACGCAACCGTCGAGCTCGCCGAGCGACAGCGGGGCCGCCATGTGCGGGCAGCGGTCGTCGATGGCGGCCAGGCCACGGGCGGTGTGGACCAGGACCACGTCGAGGTCGTCCCGCGTCACGCGGCACATCGCCCCCATCGGCAGCGCCTCGAGTGAGGCCACCGGCTCGAACGGCGAGTCGCGCGTGCCGATCGCCTGGAGGCCGCGCGGGATCGGCAGCACGACGACCGCCTCGGACGTGGCGGCGCCTTCGGTCTCACCGGACATGGCCGCATGGTAGCCGGGAACCAGGCGGCGGCACGCGGCGTCGTCAGGACAGCGCCGTCACGCGCCAGCACCATCGGGAGGCCTCGCATGATCCGCCCATCCGGACATCCTCGCCGTACGGGCATCGTGCTCGCCGTCGCGGTCCTCACCGTCGTGGTGGCAGCCTGCTCCGGGTCGGCCGCCCCGCTCGATCGCGGTGCCGGGACCGTCAGCGGCGTCGGCAGCGCGGTCGACGGCAGCCAGGCCGAGCCCGCGGCCGAGCCGGCCCAGCCCGCGCCCGCCAACGGCGGCACGGACACGCAGTCCATCAGCGGCAGCAGCACGACCACGACGAGTGCCCAGGCGGCCGCCGCCGAGCAGACGCTCGTGGTCAAGACCGGCACGCTCGACCTCCAGGTCACCGACGTGGACGCGGCCGTCGTGCGGGCCCGCACGCTCGTGAGCGGCTTCGGCGGCTACGTCAGTGGCTCACAGCAGTCGACCAAGGGCGACCAGCCGGTCGCCTCGATCACCTATCGCATCCCCGCCGACCAGTGGGACGCGGCCCTCGACGCCCTGCGCGGCCTGGGCACCAAGGTCCTCAGCGAGAACACCGACGCGACCGAGGTCACCGGCCAGGTCATCGACCTTGGTGCGCGGATCCAGAACCTGCGGGTCACCGAGACGGCCCTCCAGGGCATCATGGCCAAAGCCACCAAGATCAGCGACATCCTCGATGTGCAGAGCCAGCTGACATCTGTCCAGGGTCAGATCGAGGAACTGACCACCGAGCAGGCGCATCTCCAGCAGCAGGCCGCCGACGGCACGCTGACCGTCGGCTTCGAGGCACCGGTCTTGGCCGTCACGACCGCCACCAACGACTGGAGCCTGGGTGCGCAGGTCGACAAGGCCGTGGCCCAGCTGCTGCAGGTCGGCCAGGGCGTGGCCACCGGACTCGTCTGGTTCGGCATCGTCGGCCTCCCGTTCCTGGTCGCCATGCTGCTCATCGTCGGCCTGCCGCTGCTGCTGCTGCGCCGCCGCGTGGGCCGGCGCACCGGCGGCAGCCCGCTCACGCCGAGCTCCGACGCCGGCGCTGCGTAACGGCTGCGGGGCGGGCCCCCGGGGCCGAAGGGGAGGCGCTCAGTCCCCGTCTCACCAGCCGTGATGGTGGTATGTGGGTCTCCGGGGGGCGAGCTCGATCCGGAGCCGACCGCCACGCTCACGGTCGGCGGTCCGGGAGCAGCCCGAAGGCACATATCACCAAGCATGTTGGTGCCTAGGAGGATGGCAGGTGGCTCTTGCCGCGAGGTGCGCCAAACCGACCGGCCGCGCCAGATCCGCCAGATGCAGCGAATCGAAAAGAGCCCGGTCCTGCGACCGGGCTCTTTGCTGTGCAGCGGCGGGGGGGCCGCCGCTGATCAGTCGGCGGCGGGGGCGGCCGATGCGCTCGGCTGCGGTCGGGCGAATTCGGATGCGGGGTTGTGGGTCGCGCGGAGCGGCAACTCCTTGAGGAACAGCGTGGCCACGCCGGCCACCACGGCGGCCGCGACGCCGACCCACATCGAGTTCGCCAGGGCGATCGAGAACGCGCCGTGGAAGCCGTTCAGGAACGCCGTCTGGGCGGCCGGCGGCACCTGGGAAAGCAAGGCCCCAAGTGGGTCGCCGCCGACCGAGGTCAGCTGCTGGCTGATGTTGAAGCCGGCCGGAGTGGTCGTTGGGACCAGGGCCGCCGGCGCTCCCGCGGCGATGATTTGCGACCGCAGCAGGTCCCAGGTGAGGTTGTTGGAGAAGATCGTGAAGCCCACGGTCAGGCCCACCGACGTGCCGATCTGCCGCAGCAGGGTGAGGTCGGCGGTCGCCGTCCCCAGGCGGGTGAACGGCACCGCGTTCTGGACGATCAGGGTGAAGGCGGCGAACGACGGCCCGACGCCTACGCCGGCGATGAGCATCCACACCCACAGGATCGGCGTGGGGGTATCCGCTCGCAGGTTGGTGAAGAGGGCCAGTCCGCCCGCCACGAGCACCATCGCGACCACGACGAGCCACTTGTAGTGACCCGTGCGACTGATGATGAAGCCCGTCAGCACGGAGCTGATGATGAGCCCGACGAGGAACGGCAGCAGGTCGTAGCCCGACGCCGTGGTGCTGGCCCCCTGCACGACCTGGAACCAGAGCGGCAGGAAGATGATGGCCACGGCGAAGCCGAAGCTCGCCAGGAAGGTGGCCGCGCTCGACACGGTGAAGGTGCGGTTGCGGAACAGCTCGAGGGGGACCACCGGGTCCTCCGCGCGCACCTCGGCCAGGATGAAGAGCACGAGGAAGACGACCCCGGCGATGAAGCCGCCGACGACGCCCGGGGCCGACCAGTCGCCGTTCTCCGCGATGGTCAGGGCGATCAGCACGGGCACGATGGCCAGGGTCAGCGTGACGATGCCCGGGATGTCGATGTTGTTGCGGGCGCCCTCGCGGCGGATGGTCGGCAGCAGCCGGGCGATGACCGCCAGCGCGACGATGCCGATGGGCAGGTTGACGAAGAAGATCCAGTGCCAGCTGGCGTTGTCGGTCAGCACGCCGCCCAGGAACGGGCCGATGAGGAAGGCGATGCCGAAGACGGCCCCGAAGAGGCCCTGGTACTTGCCGCGCTCGGCGGGCGTGAAGAGGTCGCCCACCACGGCCAGCGAGATGGGGAACAGGGCGCCGGCGCCCAGGCCCTGGATGGCGCGGAAGAGGATCAGCTGCCACATCTCCTGGCTCAGGCCGGAGAGGGCCGAGCCGACCAGGAAGATGCCGATCCCGATCATCAGCAGCGGCTTGCGCCCGTAGAGGTCGGACAGCTTGCCGTAGACGGGGATCGTGACGGTGCTGGTCAGCAGGTACGCGGTGACCACCCACGTGTAGAGGTCCGCGCCCTTGAGGTCGGTCACGATGTGCGGCAGGACGGGCCCCACGATGGTCTGGTCGAGGGCCGTCAGGAAGAGACCCAGCATGACGGCGAAGAGGATCTCGAACTTGGTGCGGTTGTCGAGGCCCAGCGCCGGATCGTGAGCCGTATCGGGCTCGAACGCGACGGCCTCTCGGGGCATGGCTTCCATCAGGTCGGTGTTCTCCTTCGCTGGTCAGGCTGGGTGCGGGTGGTAGCGCTGGTGGCCGTGTTCGTCGGCGGAGCGGTCCGGCAACTCTCCGGCCGCGCGGGCCTCCTCCATCGCCTGGCGCAGGTCGGCCAGTGTATGCAGGAGCCCGGCAAGCTGCGTTGCATCAAGGTGCCGGAGGACGGTCGCCACGAGATCGCTGCGCACCAGGTCCACCTGGGCGAGCAGTTCGCGGCCGTGATCGGAGAGGCTCACCAGGACGATACGACGGTCGTCGGGGACGCGGATGCGGTCGATGACGCCGCGTTCCTCCATGCGGTCCACGAGGCCGGTCGCGTTGGAGAGCGAGATGTCGAGCATGTCGGCGAGGTGGGTCATCGTCAGGTCGCCGTGGCTCTGGAGGATCCACATGACGTGCAGATGGCTCATGCTGACGCCGGCCCGGACGAGCCGCTCACTGCCCCCGCAGCCCCAGGCCCCGAGGGCGTCGGACAGCTCGTCGAGGACGCGACGGGCGACGGGGTCCACTTCGCCCTGGGCCCTCGAGACATGGTCCGGTCCGGGCGAGGTCTGGCTGGTGGCGATAGTTCCCATGAGATGAACCATTCTACACATAAGGATGGTCCTGTCAACCTTGATGGTTCACGAGGAGGACGAGATGCGCTACGCGCTGATGCTCGAGCCGCAGCAGGGCCTGAGCTACGAGGAACAGCTCGCCGTGGCGCACGCGGTGGAGGCGGCGGGCCTGGAGGGCTTGCTCCGCTCCGACCACTACGCCAGCTTCCCGGGCGCATCCGACAACCCCACGACCGACGCGTGGGCCGTCCTCGCCGGCCTCGCCCGTGAGACATGGCGCATCCGCCTCGGGGCGCTCGTTTCACCCGTCACGTTCCGCATCCCGGGCGCCTTCGCCAAGGTCGTCACGACCGTCGACGCCATGAGCGGCGGTCGCATCGAGGTCGGGGTGGGGACCGGCTGGAACGACAGGGAGCATGCCGAGCTGGGCATCCCGTTCCCGCCGATGGCCGAGCGGTTCGACCGGTTCGAGGAAGCCCTGGAGATCATCCACGGCCTCTGGACGCAGCCCGACGGCTGGACGTTCGAAGGGCGCTTCTGGCAGGTCCGTGGCTCGCTGTACCGGCCCCCGGCCGGGCGCGACGGCCGGCGGCATCCGCATCTCATCGTGGGCGGCACGGGCAAGCCGCGTGGCCTTCGAGCGGCGGCCCGCTTCGCCGATGAGTACAACCTCTCGAGCACCGCGCCGGCCGAGGCCGCCGTCGTCCGCGAGGCCCTGCGCGCCGCCTGCGTGGCCGAGGGCCGCGATCCGGACACCATCGTCTTCTCCGCCATGACCGGGGTCCTGCTCGGGGAGGACGAGGGTGAGGTCGCTGAACGGGTCGCGCAGCTGATGGTCGCCCTGCGCCGCCCGGACGAGACGCCCGAAGCGCTGGCGGCGTGGCTCGCCGCCCGGCGCGCACGATGGCTCTTCGGGACGCCCGAGCAGGTGCTCGAGCAGGTGGCGGCGTTCCGCGCCGCGGGCGCCGAGCGCCTCGCGCTGCAGGACTTCCTGCCCCGCGACCTCGAGATGATCGCGGCCCTGGGCCGGCACCTCCAGGGGACCGTGTAGGCCTCGGATCTTGCTGTCTCGCTGCCTCGTGGGGTCCCGTCCAAGGTCGGAACCCGCCCCTGGTGGGACACAAAGAGCCCCTTGTGACCGACCGTGCCGTCCGTCGACAGTCAAGACGGGCCTTTGGTGTCCCATCGGACCAGCGAGCACCCCCGGAGGGACCCCTCACGCCCGTTCCATGGTCGCAAGGGGCCCTTGGTGTCCCATCGGACCAGCGAGCACCCCCGGAGGGACCCCTCACGCCCGTTCCATGGTCGCAAGGGGCCTTTGATGTCCCATGTCCGCCGCTGGCGGGGATCCGATGCTCCCCCCTCGGTCAGCGGAGCAGGCCGACGCGCCTCAGCGGCCAGTAGCGCGCCCACGCCCGCCCCGTCACGGCCGCGGCGGGCAGCGGCCCGAAGGTGCGTGAGTCGGTGGACGCGTCAGGCGCATCCCCGCGCAGCTCGAGGGAGCCGTCCACGGCGACGCCACCGACCCGCTTCACCAGCAGGCGGCCGGGTTCGCGAGGGTCCGGCGCGACCACGATGTGGCCTGCGACAGGAGCCGTCTCCCGATAGGCCAGTGGGTCGACCAGGAGCCATTCCCCGGGTCTGAGGGTCGGGGCCATGCTGCGACCCTCGACGGCCACGCGGTGCGGCCACGAGCGCATGACCCGACCGAGCCAGGGGGCGAGGGCCAGGATCGCCAGGCCCAGGGCGCCCAGGCGCAGGGCGCGGCGCACCAATCGGACGGTCGAACGCACCCGCGTGCGCTCTCCGCCGGTCAGGCGGCCCGGACCTCCCACGCGATGGCGTTCTTGGGGGCGCCCTCGGCCGAGGGCTTCATCGTGTGCACCGGCGCGTTCTTGCTGGCCCAGAAGATCTCGGCGAAGCGGGTCACCTGCACCTCGAGGTCGGCGGCGGCGGCGGCGTCGACGCTCTGCTTGCACTTGCCGGCCTGCTTGAGGATCTTCCACGTCAGGTCGTGCAGCTCGGGGAACTGGGCCAGGTGCTCGGGCTTGAAGTAGTCGCTCCAGATCACCTGGACGTCGTGCTTGACCTGTTCGGCGTGCTGCTCCTTGACGGCCACGCAGCGGGCGAACTTGTTGCGGTCCTCCACCTCGCCGCCGCTGATGCCCCCGATGAGCTCCACCATGCGCGAGACGGTGCGCGCCGCGAGCTGCGCCATGGCCGGATCGTAGATGCCGCACGGCACGTCGCAGTGGGCATGCGCCGTGCGCGGCGGCGTCAGAGCGTCGATGAATCGAGTGAAGGACATGGGGGCTCCTTTCGTGGGTGCCGCCCGGGCGACGGCGGGGCCGGGGGTCGTGTCGGTCATTGTGCCTGCATCGGAGCATCACCGCTGCCGGTATCATGCCTGCGATGAGCGGACGTGCCGTGGAGCCCGTCGAGATCCCGCCGGCGTGCCCCTTCGTCGCGTTCGAGGACGACCGCGAGCGCCGCTCGACGGCGCCTGACCATCGCCACCGGTGCTACGCCGAGCCACGTCCCGCTCCCCGCGCCCTGGCGCACCAGGAGCGCTACTGCCTGACGCGGGACTTCCCGGCATGTCCGACCTTCCAGGCATGGGCCCGTCGGGAGGCGGCCAAGGAGTCCGATCCGGCGGCACCCAAGGAAGTGGCGGCCGGCCGGCCGCCGGTCGATCCCGGCGCCTGGGTCACGCGGCCGGCGAGTCCGTCGACCTCGAAGTACGCGCCGCCAGCGGCGCGCGCGGAGGTGAGCCAGCTGGCCGCCTTCGATGAGCCGGGACCGGCGGACGCAGCAGAGCCACAGGAGGGGGAGCCCGCCGACGAGGGTGCCGGCCACGCCGAACTGGCCGCGCTCGTGGCGGGCGGGGCGGGCGGAGCCGCGGCCGCTCCACCACCGGGTGGTGCCGAGGAGGCGACGTCCGATGCGCCGCCGTTCCTCGCCGGACGGGCCAGCGGGACACGCAAGGGCGCCCCTGCCGCTCGCGCCGGGCGGGCCGCGCCACGCCAGCCGCTTCCGCCCGGCGACGGCACCAACCCGCCGTGGGAGCGACCGCACCGCAACGAGCTGTACCCGACCCTGCGGACGCGCAGCGGGCTCCCGAGCATCCCCCCGGTGGCCCTGGCCCTGACGGCCCTCGTGGTGGCGGCCGTGGCCCTCTTCGTGCTGCCCAGCCTGCTGCCGGGCAACAGCGGGACCGTCCCGACCGGTTCGGTCGCCGCGTCGGACACCGCCGCCGCGACGTCCATCGCGCCCTCCGTGCCGGTGGGGCCGACGCCGTTCATCTACACGGTCAAGTCGGGCGACCTGCTCTCCACGATCGCCGCCAGATACCACGTCACGCTCGCCGCCCTCGAAGCGGCCAACCCGCAGATCACGGACCCCAACAAGATCAAGGTCGGCGACAAGATCACGATCCCGGTCCCCGGCGCCTCCCCCAGCCCTTAGGCGAGCGCACCCGGCGCCCCACGCGCGAGCCCTGGGCTAGCGCGGTGCGAGGTTGATGGCGGTGATGCGGCCGGCCTCCACGCGGAAGGTCGCGTCGAGGTGCTGGGAGTTCACGCCGGGTCGCACCACGAGCACGTCGCACTCGTAGGTCGTGCCCGTGTCGCGGATGTCGGCCGGGATCATCTTGAGGCCCCTGTCCGCCCGCAGGAACCAGCCCCCCACGCGCTCCACGCCGCGCAGCAGCTGCGAGTTGTCGCCGACGTGGATGCGCATCTCCGCGTTGTCGGCCATGAGGGCCACCGCCGCCTCGCGATCGCCCGCGTTGAGGTGTTCGAAGAACTGCTCCATGGTCTCGACGGCACCCACGAGGCCAGTCTAGCCGAGGCCGCCCCCACGGTCAGAACCCGCCGCCCGCCCCGCCACCGCTGAACCCCCCGCCCCCGCCGAAACCACCGCCACCGCCACCCGAGGAGCTGGGCGTGTTGCCGATGGCCCCCAGCGCCGAGAACATGCTGCCGAAATCGGGGACCGGTGAGGCGGAGAAGCTCCCTGCCGCGAAGAGGCCGGGGCCACCGGCCGTCATCGCGGAGCGTGAGGACGCGGACGACCAGGCCGGGCTGAACCAGATGGGGAACCAGACGGCGCTGCCGACACCGCTCCCGCCGGCGGCTCGCTGGTCGTCGAGGGTCCGCTGGAGGACGGTCTGGATCTCGTTCTGGAGGCCCAGGGCGACCCCCCACACGGTGGCCAGGTCGGGCGTGTCCAGCCACGCCAGGTTCGCCTGCTGGACGACCTGGGGCATCGACCGCGCCTGGGCCATCGTCGCCTGGAGCGTCCGCCGGTAGGCCTTGAGCATCGCCTGGATGCGCGCGCCGTCGAGCGTGCGCGCGGGCATCGCCAGCGCCACGGCGAAGGTCACCACGCCGGCCGCGCCGGCCGCGACGGCGAGCAGGACCAGGCCGCTGCTGGGCAGGTTGACGCCGATGACGCCGAGCGCCACGGCCAGGACGATCTCGGCGATCGCGAGGAGGGACCAGCGCTGGATCAGCTCGCCGGGCCGTCGCGCGAACCAGCCCTGGTCGACCGCGTGCTGCTCGAGCCGCTTGTCGAACTGCGGCGTCTTTTGGCCGAACTTCAGGACGTCCGCCGGGTCCAGGTAGTCGGGGGCGATCTCGCGGACGGCGCCGACCAGGTACGTCTCGGCGTCGGAGAGCGGCCGCCGCCGGGCCGCCGCGAGGGCCGCGTCGTCGGGGCTGGGGTCCAGGACCCGGATGCCGACCTTGGCGTGTCCTTCCGGAGCGAAGGCCAGCTCGCCGCGGCTGGCCAGGTCGACCATCGCCGTGGTCAGGGTATGACGGGTGGAGCGGTCCTCGTAGACCAGCGCGGCAGTGGCGGCGGTCAGGGCCTCCGGCGGCCCGGCCATGAGGACCGACGGGTCGTCGGTGTAGACGGCGTCCCGGCCCTTGCGGTACCAGGCCAGCACGGCATACCCCGCGGCGAGGACGAACAGGAGGGGGGCGACGATGAGCCCGACCACTGCGTTGACCTCGCGGGCGAATGCCAGCTGCTGGCTCGCCGCCGGGGTCATGCTCGCGTCGATGCGGGCGATGCCCGCCAGGATGGCCCCGTCCATGTTGCAGGCGTTGTTCGCGAGGTGGGGGAACATGTCGTTCTGATAGATGCCCTGGAGGTCGCTCTCACTGAGATAGGTGGCGGCGAAGCCCGGGCCGGGATCCAGGCGGACCTGGCCGTGGCAGCGCGTCGTGTCGAGGTCGAAGAGGATCACCAGCCCGTTGTCGAAGCCCGCCTGGCCGACGCCCCACTGGTTGCCGAGGGCGTCGGCGTCGTCCTTGGCCCGCTGCTCGTCGACGTCCGGCTGGACCTGCGTGTAGACGACGATCTCGGCACCGGTCCGCTGGCGGATGGCGGCGATCGTGGTCTGGACCTGCTCGACGGTGCTCGCGGAGAAGACGCCGGCCGTGTCGTAGACGTACTGGCCGTCGACCGGGCTGGGGAACGGGGGACCGGCCGCGGCGATCGGGGTCACGACCGCCAGGAGGAGAGCGAGCGACCCGAGCGCGGCCGCCAGCAGCTTGGGCATGATGGCCACAGGGTACACGTGCGGTACGATGCCGCCGGCCCGTCCGCGCGACCCCGACACGCCAGAGGACCCATGCCCGACAGCACACCGCCCGACCCGTCGCTGGCCGCCCAGGCGGCGGCCCTGCCCCCCTTCCATGCCGCCGGGCCGGATCCCCGTCCGGCCCCCACGACGCCCTACGGCCACGTCCTGCGCGACGCGCTCGATGTGCTGTTCGCCGCCTACCCCGTCTTCGCCACCGAGGCCGGGTATCACGCCATGGACGACCGCTGGTCCGACCTCGGCGAGGATGGCCGGCAGCGGCTGCTGGGCCAGCTGCGGCGCCTGGTGGACCACGCCCGCGCGCTGGCCGAGGCGGACCTGTCGCCCGACGAGCAGGTCGATCGGGAGATCCTGGTGGAGGCGCTGGAGGGCGTCATCTTCGATGAGGCGGTCCTGCGCGAGTCGGCCTGGGATCCGCTGGGCGTCGTGCAGGTCGCCGGCAGCGGCCTCTTCGAGCTGGTCGCCCGCGAGACGACCCCGTGGCCGCAGCGCGGCCTGGCCTTCGCCTGGCGCGTGGCCCGCCTGGGCGAGTTCCTGGCCGGCGCGCAGTCGGCGCTGCGCGGCCTGCCGGGCCGTCCCGTGTCGCTGCTGCACACGGAGACCGCGCTGGCCCAGCTGGGCGCGGTGATGGAGCAGGTGGACGAGGGGCTGGCCGTCGCCCGCGCGACCGATGACGGGGGCCTGGGCCTGGCCGGCCACCTGGCCGCCCTGCGGCCGAACGCGGAGGCCGCGGTCGAGGCGTACCGCCGCTTCCTGGCCGACGAGGTCACACCCCGCGCGGAAGGGGAGGGCCGCCTGGGCCCGGGGCTGTTCGCGGAGAAGCTGCGCCACACCCTGGCCAGCGACCTGGGCCCCGACGAGGTCGAGGCACGAGCGCGTCAGGATTACACGGTCGTGCGCGCCGAGCTGGTGCGGCTGGCGCGCGTCGCATGGCCCGCATGGCGCCCGCACGACCCCGTGCCCGGGGACGAGGACGCCCTCGTGCGGGGCGTCCTGGATGCCGTCGCGGCCGAGCACGGCCGGCCCGACCGGCTGCTCGACGACGCACGGGCGGAGGTGGCGCGCATCGAGGCGTTCGTCCGTGAGCGGGGCCTCATCAGCCTGCCCGACGAGCCGCTCGAGATCACCTGGACGCCGACCTTCATGCGCGCGTACGGCGGGGCCTTCCTGTCGCCGCCGGGACCGCTCGAGGTGGGCCAGCGGAGCTACTTCTGGATCACCCCGCCGGGCGACGACTGGCCCCCTGAGCGGCTCGAATCCTTCCTGCGCGAGGACAACGAGCGGATGCAGCGGCTGCTCTGCATCCACGAGGCGATCCCCGGCCACTACCTGCAGCTGGCGGCCGCCGCGCATACGCCGAACCTGACCCGCAGCATCTTCCAGTCGGGCATGTTCGCCGAGGGGTGGGCGGTCTACGTGACCCAGGTGATGATGGACGCGGGCTACGGCGACCATGAGCCGGCCCTGCTGCTCAACCACTGGAAGTTCTACCTGCGGGCCATCGTCAACGCCCTGCTGGACGTGGGTATCCACACGGGGGGCATGACCGAGGCCGAGGCCATGGATCTCATGGTCCGCGGCGCCTTCCAGGAGGAGCAGGAAGCGCGCGCCAAATGGCTGCGGGCGCGCCTTACGGCGACGCAGCTCAGCACGTACTACATGGGCTCGCTCGAGTTCTGGGACCTGGAGCGAGCCGCCCGACGACGAGCCGCCGAGGCGGCCGGCGCCGGCGCAGCGGCCGTGCCGGAACCGCGCCTCGTCGGTGACCTGGGGGCGTCCCCCGGTTTCGACCAGCGAGCCCATCTGGAGGCCGTCATCGCGCACGGTGCGCCACCCATCAAATGGGTGCGCCGGCTCGTCCTGGGGGCCTGACGCGGACGCGCCCGAGGTCCCGCTGCGCCGACCGGCGGAGGCCCGGCCGCGGGCCGATGTGGAGCCGGTGCCGCCGCCGCCGCCCGATGCGGCCGAACAGGCGGCCATCCAGGATCAGCTGATCGACCTGTGGGTCCACGCCGGGGCGACCCTGACGCTTGATCCGGCGCTGGACGCGCACCTCGTGGCCTGGCCCGGCCGGGGCCTTGCCTTCAATCACGTCGCCCGGCCGCGCTGGACCGACGCCACCTGGGCGGCGCGCGCGGACGCGGTCGCGGCGCGGCTGCGCGGGCTCGGCGAGGTGCCCGCCATCCTCCTGGTCGACGAGCTGGCCACGCCGTCCGACCTGGCCCTGCGGCTGCGCGGGAGGGGCTGGCTGGAGATCGGCCGTGAACAGATCCTGTGGACGCGCCGGGCGGCGGCGGTGCCGCACCTGGCGCCCAGCCTGCGCCTGGAGGGGGTGTCGCCGGCCACGGCGGCGGCATACGAGGCGGCCGAGCGGGCGATCTTCGGGCTCGCTCCGGCAGAAGCGGACGACCGGGTCCAGGCGCTCCAGCGGGGCCTCCAGACCGGTCACGTGCGGGCCTACCTGGCGCGCCTGGACGGGGTGCCGATCGCGACCGCGCGCCTCCTCCACGGCGACGGCCTGGCGGCGGTCCAGGGGGTCGGCGTCGTCGCGGGTCGGCGCCGGCAGGGCTACGGGACCCTCATGACGACCGTCGCCACGCGCGCCGGGCTGGCCGGCGGGGCCCGCCTCGTGTGGCTCTCGGTGGAGGCGGAGAACGCCGGCGCGATGGCCCTCTACGCGGGCCTGGACTACCGGCCGGTGCTGACCTGGCGGAGGCTCATCGCCCCGGAGGCGGCCGGCAGGTAGAGCTGGGCCACGTATTCCTGGAGCATGCGGGTGGCCGAGAAGCGCCATGTGATCGAGGCCAGCGAGCGGCGCATCAGGTCGAGCCAGCCGTGGGGCAGCCCATCCGCACCTCGCGTGTAGTAGAGGGGCACGATCTGGTCGGTCAGCAGGAGGTACAACGCCTGGGCATCGGCCCAGTCCTGGGCCCCCTCGTTGGGGTCCACGTCACGACCCCCGATGGCCCAGCCGTTGTCGCCCGTGAAGCCCTCATCCCACCAGCCGTCCAGGACCGAGCAGTTGATGGCGCCATTGGCGCCCGCCTTCATGCCGCTGGTGCCGGACGCCTCGAGTGGGCGGCGCGGCGTGTTGAGCCAGACGTCCGTGCCGCGCACGAGCCGGCGGGCCATGCGCATGTCGTAGTTCTCCAGGATCAGCACGCGCCCCCGCAGGCGCTGGTCCCGGCTGCGGGCGAAGATGTCGCGGATCACCTGCTGGCCGGGCCGATCGGCGGGATGGGCCTTGCCCGCCATCACCACCTGGATCGGGCGGTCCCGGTCGCACAGGATCGAGGCCAGGCGCTCCTCGTCGGTGAAGAGGAGCTCGGCGCGCTTGTAGGTGGCGAAGCGGCGGGCGAAGCCGATGGTGAGGACATCGGGATCCAGGGCCTGGGAAAGCTCGGCCAGCTCTTCCGGCGCCTCGCCGAGGCGGGCGAACTGGTGGCGCAGGTGGCGGCGGGCGTACAGCGCCAGCTCCACCTTCAGGTGCCGGTGGGCGGCCCACAGGCGGTCGTCCTCCAGGTCGCCCAGGTGCTCCCAGAAGCGGTCGGTCGGGCGGGCGGCATCGAGACGGTCAAGGTCGGCGCCGCGTTGCTCGTACAACCGGCGAAGGGGGGTCCCGAGCCAGGAGGCGACGTGGACCCCGTTGGTGATGGCCAGGATCTCCTGCCCCGCCACCTCGTGCCAGGTCGAGTTGGCGGTCCGGCCGTGGAGCTGGCTGACGGCGTTGGCGCGCGAGGTGGCGCGCAGGCAGAGGGCCGTCATGTCGAACTCGCCGGCGTTCCCGTCGGGCCCGCGGCCGAGCTCGAGGACGCGCTCGACATCCAGGCCCACCCCGGCGAGCAGGGGCGCGGTCAGCCGCCGCACGAGGTCCGCCGCGAACCGTTCGTTGCCGGCCGCGATCGGGGTGTGGATGGTGAACACCGACGCCGCCCGGACCCTCTCCAGGGCCTCGTCGAACGGCATCCCCGCGGCCATCAGCTCCCTGGTGCGCTCGACCAGCAGGAGCGCGGAATGGCCCTCGTTGAGGTGCCACGCGGCGGGGTCGATGCCGAGGGCGCGCAGGGCACGCACGCCGCCCACGCCGAGCACGATCTCCTGGTAGAGGCGCATCTCGCGACCGCGGACGTACAGGATGTGGGTGATGGGGCGGTCCTCGGGGGCGTTCTCCGGCACGTCCGAGTCCAGCAGCAGCAGCGGTACCCGCCCGACCTCGACCCGCCACACGGCGCAGTGGATGGTCCGTCCGGGCAGCTCCACCGGCACCAGCAGCGGTCCGCCGTCCTCACCGATGACCCGCTGGAGCGGCATGCGGCGCGGGTCGAAGTCGGGGTAGGCGTGCTCCTGGTGGCCGTCGGCGTCGATCGTCTGGCTGAAGTACCCGTGGCGGTAGAAGAGGCCCACGGCGACGAACGGCAGGGCCATGTCGGACGCCGTCTTGCAGTGGTCCCCGGCGAGGACGCCCAGGCCGCCCGAGTAGAGCCCCAGCGTCTCGTGGATGCCGTACTCGGCGCAGAAGTAGGCCACCGGCCCGGGGAACGTGGCGCCGGCGCCCCCGGGGTACCAGTGACCCGCGCCGTTGGCGAGGTAGGCGTCGAAGCTGGCCACCACCGCCTGGTAGTCCACCATGAAGCCCTCGTTGTCGAGGAGCTCGGTCCAGTCCCGATCAAGGTGCAGGAGCGGCACCGGGCTGCGGTACCGATCCCAGGCGCCGGCGTCGATGCGGCTGAAGAGTTCGCGCACCTCCGGGTGCCACGTCCAGTAGAGGTTGAAGGCGAGGCGCCGGAGGCCGGCCAGGTGGGGCGGCACGCGCAGCGGGACAAGCTCCTGGGCCGGGATCTCGGGCATGAGCATGAGCCGGCATCGTACACGACGCACCTGCCGCGCCGACTACGATGCGCGCATGCGCATCGCCATGGTCGCCTCGGAGTGCGAGCCGTATGCCAAGACCGGCGGCCTGGCCGACGTGGTCGACGCGCTGTCCCGCGCGCTCGGGCGCCTGGGTCACGAGGTCGACGTCTACCTGCCCCTCTACCGCGGCGTGCGGGTGCCAGCCGACCCCCCGCCGATGCGGGCGACCGTCCGGGTGCCGGCCGCCACGGGCCGGCGGCGGTCGGGCCACGTCGAGGTGGGCCTCCTGACGTTCGTCGACGACGGGTATCGCGTCCGCCTCGTGGACCACCCGCCGTCCTTCGACCGCGCCGGGCTCTACGGGGAGGCCGGCGCCGACTACCCCGACAACGCGGGGCGATTCACGTTGCTCGGACGCACCGCCCTGGAGACGATCCGGGCCGAGGGACGTCCCGTCCAGATGGTCCACGGCCACGACTGGCAGGCCGGGCCGGTGCTCCTCCACCTGGGCCACGGCTACGCCGCGGACCCCGTCGTGGGGCTCGCGGCCAGCCAGCTCACGTGCCACAACCTGGCCTACCACGGGTGGACGCCGCGCCGGGAGGCGTGGCGCCTGGGTCTGCCCGCCTCGGTCGGCCAGCGTGCCGGCGTCGACCTCCTGCGCGAGGGCCTCGGGCATGCCGATGTGGTCAACACCGTCAGCCCCACCTACGCCCGGGAGACGCTGGGCCCTGCCTACGGGGCCGGTGTCGACGACCTGCTGCGCGGCCTGGGCGACCGGTACGTGGGCATCATGAACGGCATCGACACCGTCCTCTGGGACCCCGCCCACGACCCCGTCCAGGCCGCGCCCTTCAGTCGCCGCGACCCGGCGGGGAAGGCGCGCTGCAAGGCCGACCTCCTGGCCCGCCACGGCCTGGCGTCGGGGATCGGCCGTGGGTGGGACGAGCGGGGCGCGCCCCTCATGGGCCTGGTCGGTCGACTGGATCCGCAGAAGGGCTTCGACCTGCTGACCGGGGCGGCTCCGGCCCTGCTGCGCATGGGCGTGCGGCTCGTCGTGCTGGGGACGGGCGACGCCCGCCTGGTGGCCGGCCTCCAGGCGCTGGCGACCCGTCGCCCGGACCGGCTCGTCGTGCTCGACCGCTTCGACCGCGACGAGGCGCGGCGTATCTACGCGGCCAGCGACGCCTTCCTCATGCCCTCCCGCTTCGAGCCGTCAGGGCAGGGGCAGTTGATCGCGCTGCGCTACGGATCCGTACCCGTCGTGCGGGCCACCGGGGGCCTGGCCGACACGGTGTTCGACGCCGACGCGCGGCCGCGCAAGGGCAACGGCTTCACCTTCCAGGCAGCGACCCCGGCCGCGCTGCGAGACGCGGTGCGGCGGACCGTGGCGGCCTACCGCGATCCGGCTCGCTGGGCGGCCCTGGTCCGCCGCGGCATGGCGGAAGACCACTCGTGGGCTGTCCCCGCGCGCGAGTACGTGGCGGCATACGAGCGCGCGATCGCGATACACGCGCGACGCTCATAGGCGGACACCCCGGCCGCTCGCGCAGCCAGCCGGCGACCGACCTGCCCGCTGGGCAGGCAACGTGCAGGGAGCAGGCGTCGGGGCGCCTTCGCGCGGCGGCCCTTGCCCCCTGGCCTCCGATCGAGCCGTCCTTGCTTCCTGGGCAAGTAACGTGCAGGGACATGGCATCCGAACCCCGGTCGCCGGATTCCAGGCCGCGGGATCGGGCTTTCGAGGGCATCGGGAGCCCAGACCGACCCTGAAAGGCATGCCTGGCCGGTCACCTGGCCCGCCGGAAGGGTCGGCTGGGCGCTTCCAGGCCTGCCACGATGGCCCGGCAGGACGGAGCTGCGCCTTACGTGCCTTCGGGGCAAGGATCGGCCCGCCGTGGGAGCAAACGCGATGCAAGAGCCGCCGAAGCGGTGCAGGGGCCGCCGAACCGGATCGTGCGGGGGGTGAACGCCTAGACCGCTTCCCCGGAGGTCGGATGGTCAGGCTCGGAGGCAGGCGGCGGTCCTGGCTCCACCGGACGAGGTTCCGGCTCCGCCGGTCCCCGCAGGGGGTCGTAGACGCGGGTGCCGGGGATCGGGGGGATCAGCCGGGGGGTGCCACAGTGGTAGCAGATCGCCGTGCCGGGATCGTTCCGCGCCCCGCAGGTGCCGCACTGCCACTTGTCATCCATGCGCGTCCTCCCCGGTGGTTGATGCCGTGCTCACTGTAACGCCGTGGGTGCACGGCCGACAGCGGCTCAGCCCAGGTCGACCTCTTCGCGCCAGGCGGGGCGATAGGCGGTCAGGCCCAGGCCCTTGACGCGTGCCTCGACCGCCAGTTCGGCGTCCGGGTCGCCGTGGACGATGAAGATGGTGCGCGGCTGGCGGGACACGCCGGCGAAGTGGGCCAGCCAGGCGGCCAGCTCGTCTTCGTCCGCGTGGGCGCTGAAGCCGCTGATCGAGCGGATCTCGCAGCGCACGTCGCGCCACACCCCGTTGAGGCGCACCTGGGTCGCGCCGGCCTGGAGGTGGGCCCCGAGCGTGCCCTCGCCCTGGTAGCCGACGAAGAGCAGGATGGCCTTGGGATCGTCGATCAGGTCGTCCAGATGGTGGACGATCCGGCCGCCGGTGAGCATCCCGCTGGCCGACACGATCATCATCGGCCGCGGGGCCAGGCGGATGCGCTTGGACTCGTCGGCCGTGTCGGTGTTGACCTCGCCCGGGTACTGGAGCGGCCGATCGCCGGCGGTGATCAGCTGCCGCGTCTCGGCGTCGTAGTACTCGGGATGGCGCAGGTAGATGGCGGTCGCCTTCGAGGCCATCGGCGAGTCCAGGTACAGGGGGAGGTGGGGGATGCGGCCAGTCTCCAGCAGGCGGTCCAGCACCCACAGCATGTCCTGGGTCCGGCCGATGGCGAAGGCTGGGATGAGCAGCACGCCGGTGTGGTCGGCGGTGGCCTGGACGGCCGCTGCCAGCAGGCGCACCGCCTCATCCTCGGGCTCGTGCTCGCGGCCGCCGTAGGTCGACTCGACCAGGACGTAGTCAGCCCCCTCCAGGATGGCCGTCGGGTCGCGGATGATCGGCGCATCCGGCCGGCCCAGGTCGCCGGAGAAGACGATCCTGCGGGATGAGGTGCTGGCGGCCTCCGTGACCTCCACCACGATGATGGCCGAGCCCAGGATGTGGCCGGCGTCGTGGAAGGTCGCCCGGACCCCGGGTGCGACGTCGATGGGGGCGTCGTAGTCGATGCCACGGAACTGCTGCATGGCGGCGGCCGCGTCCGCCTGATCGTAGAGCGGCTCGATGGGACCCTCGTCCCAGGCAGGTCGCTCCGGGTCCCCGCCGCCTCGCGGGAACGGTCCATGGTCGGACGCGCGGTGGGGCACCGGCACGACGGCGGTGGCCCGGCCGGTGGGCACCACCGGCCCGGGTGACGGCGGGGCCGGCGATCCGGCCGATCCGGCGGCCGCCTCGCGTGCCTCGCGACGGGTCTCCCGGGCGAGGCGCTCGTTATGCGCCTGGGCCTGTTCGATCTGCAGCTTGCCGCTGTCCAGCAGGACGAGCTCGGCCAGCTCCTGCGTCCCTCGCGTCGTGATGATGGGCCCCCCGAAGCCGCCCTTCACCAGGGCCGGCAACAGGCCGCAGTGGTCCAGGTGGGCATGCGTCAGGAGCACGGCGTCGATGGTCGCGGGATCGTAGGCGAAGCCTGCCCGATTCCGCGCCGCCTCCTCCGGGCTGCCCTGGAACATGCCGCAATCGATCACGAGGCGGGCCCGGTCGGTGGTCAGCAGATACTGCGAGCCGGTCACCGTGCCGGCCGCACCCAGGAACTGGATCTTCAAGCGCCGATCCCCATGCGGGTCAGTGTAGGGCGCCGCGAGGTACGCTGGTCGGGGGGCGTACGGGAGGAGAGGCATGGGGCTGCTGGACGGCCGGAAGGCCCTGATCTTTGGCGTCGCCAACGATCACTCGATCGCCTGGGGCATCGCCCGCGCCCTCCACGAGGAAGGGGCGCTGGTCGGCTTCAGCTCCGTCGAGAGCCTGCTGGACAAGCGCGTTCGCCCGCTCGCGCAGACCCTGGGCGCGGACTTCGTGGAGCCGTGCGACGTGCAGGATGACGCCCAGATCGCGGCGGTCTTCGAGCGTTGGCAGGCGCGCCACGGGAGCCTGGAGATCCTCGTCCATGCCCTGGCCTTCGCGCGCCGCGAGGACCTGGAGGGGGCATTCGTCCAGACCTCGCGCGAAGGCTTCGCGACCGCCCTCGACGTCAGCGCCTACTCGCTGGTCGCCCTCACGCGGGCCGCCCTGCCGCTCATGTCGACCGGCGGGGCCGTCCTGACGCTGAGCTACTACGGCGCCGAGAAGGTGGTCGCCAACTACAACGTGATGGGCGTGGCCAAGGCTGCCCTGGAGGCCTCGGTGCGCTATCTCGCGGCCGACCTGGGGCCCCAGGGGATCCGCGTCAACGCCATCAGCGCAGGCCCCGTGCGCACCCTGGCCGCGGCGGGCATCGCCGGCTTCAAGGGCCTGTACGGCTCGTTCCGCGACGTGGCGCCCCTGCGCGCCAACATCACCCCGGAGGATGTCGGCCGCGCCGCCGTCTACCTGTGCAGCGACCTGGCGGGCGCGGTGACCGGCGAGGTGCATCACGTGGACGGAGGCTTCAACGTCCTCGGGGTGCCGCTGCCCGACGCTTGACCACGGGCCCCGGGCACAACGAAGCGCCCGAAGGAACCGCCGCTCCATCGCCTCCGGTCCAGCATCGCTGCCGGTCCTGAGGCCCCTGTCGCTGCTGGTAAACCACCAGCGCCAGGTCCGGTGCAGGGCCCCTTCGGGCAAGACCAACACTAGGGGCCGGGAGGAGGGCCGGTCAAGGCGTGTTCTCCACGAGATTCCGGTGCCGAGCGGCACTTATCCACCCTCTATCACCAATCGGCCCGTGCCAGACTCGCGCTGATGCGCCGACCCGACGACCCGTTGCCCGGCGCCCCGGACCCGTGGGCCGGTTCGACCATGCCGCCGGTCCGCTCCGGCCCGCCCTTCGTGATGACCGAGATGATCGAGGCCGAGCCCGCCTTCGCGGAACGGCTCCTGCGCCGGCTGCTGCTCGAGGGGAGCCCGGCGAGCGGCCTGGCGCGGGCGATCAGGTCGACCGTCGAGGCTGGCCGCCCGGTGCTCGTCGTCGGGTGCGGCACCAGCGAGCACGGGGCCATGGCCGCCGCGGCCATCCTGGCGGATGCGGTCGGGTCAGCCCCCAGCGCGGGCCGCATCGTCGCACGGCAGGCCCTGGAGACCGCCCTGGCGCCCCAGGACGCGGGCCTGCTCCTGGGCATCAGCCACGAGGGCGGGACGTGGGCCACGAACGAGGCGCTTGCAGCGGCGCGGGGCGCCGGCATCCCGACAGCGCTCATCACCGTCAGTGACCGCTCGCCGGGCGCCGCCCTGGCCGACATCGTGGTCACGACCGACGAGGCCGACCAGTCCTGGTGCCACACCGTGGGGTACCTCTCGCCGATCCTGGCCGCGGCGGCCGTGGGCGCCCTGGCCCGGGGAGCGCCGCTCGACACGGCAGCCATCCGCGCCCTGCTGGCGGACGGCGTCGCCCGTGCTGCGGCGGCCGGGTCCATGGCCGCGGGGCTGGTAGACGTCGAGCAGCTGCTCGTCATCGCCTCCGGGTCCGACCGACCCGCCGCGCGGGAGCTGGCGCTGAAGGTGGAGGAGGCGAGCTACCTGCCGACCGTGGCCCGCGACCTCGAGACGATCCTCCACGGCCACCTGCCGGCGACAGGCCGGACCACGGGGCTGGTGCTGCTCATGACCGACCGGGCGCGACGGGACGACCGGGCACGCCGGGCGCGGGGGGTGCTGGAGGCGGCTGGCCTCCTGGGCCTGCGCGCCGGGGCCATCCTGGCGGATGGTGTAGCGGACGCGTGGCCGGACGAGCTGACGCCGGTGGGACGCCTGCGAGTACCGGAGGCGCCCGCGCTGTCAGCTCCGGCCGCGGCCCTCATCGGCTCGACCACGCCGCTGCAACTGCTCGCCGAGCGGCTCGCCCGGGCGCGCGGTACGAACCCCGATACGTTGCGCCGGACCGACGCGCGCTACGCGGCGGCGGCCGCCGCGGTCGAGTAGGGCGCGGTTCAGCAGCGCGACGGGTCGCCCGCGGGCCCGACGTCGAGCCGCTCGAGGATCGCCTCCAGCGAGCGCATGAAGGCGGCCCGGTCGCGCGCCGGCAGGACGGCCAGGAAGTGCTCCGAGATCGCCTCGTGGGCCGTCGGGCGAGCCCGCTCCAGGTGCTCGTGGCCGGCCTGGGTCAGGACCGCGAAGGCGCCGCGGGCATCGGTGGCGCACTTGTGGCGCGTCACGTAGCCGTCGTCGGCCATGCGGTCCACGAGGCGGCTGGCGCCACTGCGGGTCAGCAGGAGGCGGTCGGCCAGCTCGTTCATCCGCAGACGGCCGCCAGCCAGCGACAGCTGCAGGAGGGCCTCGTAGTCGGCGAGTGAGACGCCGGCGGCCTCCTGGAGCTCCGCTTCCAGGCGCCGTGTCAGCGCCGCGTGGGCCCGGATGAAGGCGATCCACGGGCCCAGGTCGGGCTCGGTGGCGGCGGGTGCGGCGACCTGCGCGGGCGGGGCCACGGGCGGGTGTTCGAGGACGGGCGCGGTCATGACGGATCGATGATACCCCGGTCGACGGGCTCTCCGGCCCGGGGTTCCGCCGTCGCACCGCCGTCGGCGCCAGGCGGCGGAACGTCGGCGTGGCCGGGCGACCTGCCCTGGTGGGCCGCCATGGCCGCGTCCAGATCCGGCACGCCGGTCGGCTCGGTCGCCGCGGCGAGGTCGGCCCAGGGGCGGTCGGCCGGGAGCCTGCGCCAGTCGAGCAGCACCTGGCAGGCGAAGGCGCCAAGCCGGACCGTGTGTCGGCCGCCCGCCAGCGCCGGGCCGTGGAGGAGGTGCTCGCGGCCCTCCACGAGGTCGCGCGCCCCGTACCAGGCGTCCGCATCGGTGGCCAGCGCCAGCGCGTCGGCCAGGTCGTCCGTGCGCGAGTCGCGGCCGTCGCCCGCGACGTACGGCACGCTCCGCGCGATGGATCCCTCGGCTTCCGCCCAGCGATTGTGGAACAGCACGAGCGAGCGCTCGCCGCCCGCGCGGTTCGTGTAGGCGAACACGTCGTCCAGCACGCGGCCGTCCGCCGCCGTGACGTCGAACAGGCGGAAGGTGGCCGCAGGCGCGAACTGGGCCCGCCGTCGCAGGAGGGGGAAGAGCCGCGCCTCGTGGAGCGCGGCAAGGCCGGGGTCGGGGTACTCGTCGAGCTGCGGCCGCCGGAACTCCATGCCGTAGCGCTCGTGGTAGCCCTCCAGCTGGCCGTGCGCCAGCAGCGGCAGGCCGGGTAGCGTGGCCAGCAGGGTCGCCACGCCGGCGTACTTGCCGCCCGTCCCGAACTGGTCGGCGACGGTGCGCTCGTCCGGGTTGCTCATGAAGTTCACGTAGCGCTCGAGGACGCGCGGATCGAAGGCCACCGTCTCGCGCAGGATGGCCCGGTAGGCGGCGTTCTCCTCGTCGCGCAGCATGTGCATGAACGCGCTGTTGTAGACCCGGTGCATACCCAGCGTGCGCACGAAGTAGCCCTCCATGAGCCAGAAGGCCTCGGCCAGCAGCAGGGTGTCGGGCGCCTCGCGCGCGACGCGATCGACCACCTCCCGCCAGAACTCATGGGGCATCCGGCGCCGGAAGGTGGCCGGGCTGAGGCGTCCGTACTCGGCTCGCGACGGGATCGCCCCGCCGTGGCCCGGCGGTGGATACCAGAGGCGCTGGATGTGGCGGCGGGCGAGCGTCATGGCCGCGTCGAAGCGGATGATGGGGAAGCGTCGCGCCACATCGAGGACGAGGCGCATCACGGCTTCCCGCACCTCGGCCTGGAGGTAGTCCAGCTGGGCGGTGTCGTTCCACGGCGTGGCCGTGCCGTCGTTGCCGTGATAGATGTAGCGGACTTCGCCCGTCCCGCGGTCCTCGCGCCTGAAGACGACGGCCGCATCGCGGCGGTCCCAGTAGCCGTCCTCCAGCTGGATGACCACGCCGGGGTCGGGCGACAGGTCCGGACCGGTGAAGCGGTAGCCGGGGAAGGGCGACTCGTCGAGCCCGATGAACCGCTCGGGGTGCTGCAGGACCCACGCGCTGTCGAGGCCCATGTGGTTGGGGACCATGTCGCTGGCCAGGCGGACGCCGTGGCGCTCGGCGCGCGCACGCAGGGCATCCAGGGCCGCGTCCCCGCCAAGATCCGCGGCGATGACGTACCGGTCGATGGCATACGCGGAGGCGGCCGCATCGGCATTGCCCATGCGCCGCTTGATCTCGCCGGACGCCCGGCTGCGCTCCCAGAGGCCGATCAGCCAGAGCCCGTTGACGCCCTGCGCGGCGAGGGCGCCGAGCACCGCGTCGGGGATCTGGTCCAGGGTCGAGATGGGCCGGCCGTACGCACGCGAGAGTTGCTCCAGCCACACGTACGCGTTCTTGGCCAGCAGGACGACACGGGGCATCCACGGGGCATCAGCGGAGAAGCGATCGGCCTCCTCGGCCGAGCCCAGCTCGGGCGCCTCGCCCTCGCCGCCGCCGCCGGCGTCCCGGTCACGCAGGGTGCGCGCATGCGCCTCTTCCGCCAGCAGATCCAGCGCGAGCGTCAGGCGGCGACGCGCCTCGGGGGTCAGCTCGGACGCCCAGTGGCGGCGCACCCACAGGAGCTGCCCCGCCAGGGAGTCGGGCGACGCCGCGATGGGGCCGCGCAGCAGGCGCATGAGCCCGCCGGGTCGCCCCGCGGCGGCCACCGCCCCATGGCCCTGGTCCGCGCTGCCCGCCTCGAACGGCCGGTCCACGGCGTCCAAGACGCGCAGGTAGTCCGTCGAGGCGGCCAGCCCCGCGTCGTCGAACAGCTCGCGCACGCCCCGCAGGGCCGGGTTCGTGGCGTTCAGACGGAGCAGGACGAGCTCCTCCAGCGCGCGACCGGCCGCGGTGCGACCCCCCGCCGCGCCGCCTTCGGCGGCCGGGTCGGGAAGGGGGGACCGGGTGGGGAACGCCGGACGGAACGCGCGCAGCGTGCCCGCCACGTCGGGGGGATCCGGGGCGCGGGCGATCCGTCGGTGGGCCGCCTCGAGGGGGTGGGTGGCGCCGGTGCCCTGGCGGTCGAGGATGCGGTGCGTCACCTCGTGGAGCACCGTCGCCCCCAGCAGGTCGCCGGCCTCGAGATCGAGCTCGGCGGCCAGCTGGCGGAGCCCCGCGATCTCCTGCCGGTCGTGCCCACGGACGCGAGCTGCCGGAGCACGACCGCGACGAGGTCGCACCTCGACGGCCGCACGCGCGATCGGCATCCCCATCAGCCGAGGATACGCTGGGCTGGTCGGCCGCAGGGGCCGCTCAGCCCAGCCGGGCCAGCACCTCGTGGGGCAGGGGGAACCAGCGCAGGGCCTCGGCGTCGGCGTCCAACGGCGGACCGTCCGCCGCCAGGCCGGCGGCGGAGGTGGCCGGCGCGGCTGCGGCGGCCAGGATGCGTCGGCCCTCGGCGAGATAGTCGGCCAGGCGGGCCTCGGGCTCGCGGTGGCGATGGGCCTGGAAGGTCATCCGCCCGGCCTCGTAGCGCACGTCGTGGAGGCTCAGCGGGGGCTCGATCGGGTCGCCGTCGTGGCGCCACATGCCGCTGGCCGGCTCGAACCGGTAGCGGGGCAGGAGCCGCCATCCATCGGAAGCGACGATCTCGACCGCCTCCAGGATGTAGGCGAAGACGGCCTCCGAGATGAAGTAGTTGAAGTTGACCCGCACCCACCCGGGCTTGATGCCCTCGCAGCCGCGACCGATGGCGCGCTCGAACTGGTGCGAGGTCGCCAGGTCGATGCCCAGCAGGCGGTGCCCGTAGGGCCCGGCGCAGGAGCATCCGCCGCGCGCCTGGATGCCGAACAGGTCGTTCAGCAGCGCCACCACGTAGTTGTGGTGGAGGTACCGCTCACCGTCGCGCACGATGAACGAGACGATGGAGAGGCGCTCGGCCTCCAGGTTGCCCAGGACCTCGATCCGCGGGTGCTGCCGCCAGCGCTCGATGGCACGCTTGATGAACGATGCCTCTCGCGCGCGGATGGCCTCGACGCCGACCGCCGCCTTGAGCTGGAAGACGAGGCCGGCCCGGATCGACTCGACGATGGCCGGCGTGCCGCCCTCCTCACGATGCTCGATGTCCGCCAGGTAGACGTGCTCGGTGGGGTTGACGTAGGCCACCGTCCCGCCCCCCGGCACGGTCGGCACGCGGTTGCGGAAGTGCTCCCGCCGGGCCACCAGCACCCCCGGCGTGCCCGGCCCGCCGATGAACTTGTGGGGCGAGAGGAAGATCGCGTCCAGGCGGTCGGGCCGGGTGGCCGACCCCATGTCGATGGCGACATACGGCGCCGCCGCCGCGTAATCCCAGCAGGCCAGGGCCCCGTAACGATGCAGGAGCGCACTCACCCCGCTGACATCGCTGGTGATGCCCGTGACGTTGGACGCCGCGGAGAAGCTGCCGATCCTGAGCGGTCGCGCGGCGTGGCGCTGCAGCTCTGCCTCCAGCTGCCGCACGTCGATGTGGCCGTCGTGATCCTCCCCGATGGTGACGACGTCGGCGATCGACTCGCGCCACGGCAGCTCGTTGGAATGGTGCTCGAACGGGCCGATGAAGACGACCGGGCGCTCGGCCGGCGGGATCGATGCCAGCAGGTGGTAGCGGTCGTCCAGGTCGGCCGGCAGCCGCAGGTTGAGGACCTCCACGAAGCGGTTGATGGCGGTCGTCGAGCCGGAGCCGCAGAAGATGACGGCGTGCTCGTCGCCGGCGCCGACGGCGGCGCGGATGATGGCCCGGGCATCCTCGCGGAAGCGGGAGGTCTGGAGGCCGGTGCCCGACGACTCCGTGTGCGTGTTGGCGTAGAGCGGCAGGACGGCATCGCGGATGTAGTCCTCGATGAAGGTCAGGGCGCGACCGGACGCGGTGTAGTCGGCGTAGATGACGCGCCGCGGCCCGAACGGGCCGGCGACCGCTTCGTCGTCGCCGATGACCCCGGCGCGGATGGCGTCGATGAGGGCCTGGGATCGATCGCTGAGCGGCGCGGTCACGGCCGCCCCGCTTGCAGCGCCTGGCGGCTCAGCTCGTAGGCACGGGCATGATCCCCCGCCTGGGCCGCCAGCTCGGCCAGCTCGGCGAGGACGTCCCGCAGCTGTTCGGCACGCCCGAACCGGCGCGCTGCCTGGGCCGTGATCTCCAGGCTGGCCGCCGCGGCGCCTGGGTCGCCGGCGGCGCGGAGGGCTCGTCCGATGGTCAAGCCAGCACTGACCTCCGCCTTGCGGTTATGGCTCGCGCGGGCGAAGGCCTGCGCCCGGCCGGCGAGTTCGAGGGCGCCGGCCGGGCGCCCGTCGGCGAGTTCGAGCTGGGCGCTGGTCTCCAGCGCGTGGGCCAGCAGGCGCTGCTCGTCAAGCGCGCCGGCGCGCTCGACGGCCGCTCGCGCGTACAGCCGGGCCTGCTCGACGTGGCCGAGCGCCAGGTGGGCCAGGGCCAGCTCATTCTCCATCGCCGCCACCTCGCCCGCCCCGGCCGAGGCGCGGAAGAGGGCCAGCCCGCGCATGCCGGTGGCGACGGCCGCCTCCATGTCGCCCAGCTCACGATAGGAGGCGGCGAGGCCGTGCAGGAAGGTGGCCCGCCGCCGGTCGTCGAGGTCGGCGGCGACGCCACGGGCCTCCTCCAGGTAGGCCAGGGCGCGCTCCGCGTGACCCTCGCGGGTCTCGGTCGCGCCGAGGGCGATGAGCACGCGGAGGTGGAGGTCGGGGCCGACCGACACGCCCCTCCGCGACCGCTCGAGGAGATCCAGCAGCAGCGTCCGCGCGTCGGCCGCCGCGTCCATGAGGCACGCCGCGCAGGCCTGCCAGTAACGAGCCTCCGCCGCGCCATCGGCCCCGCCGAGCTGCTCGAACGCCTCGCCCGCGGCGATCGCCACGGGCAGGGCCTCGCGCCCCCGCTCGAGCCGGCAGAGGGCTTCCGCCAGCCCGACCAGCGCCGCGGCGCGCGCCGCCCCGGAGGCACCGGCATCCAGGAGGGCCCGATACCGCTCGACCGCCTCCGGCCAGCTTCCGGTGGCGAGGGTCAGGTCGGCCTCCAGCCGCGGCCACGCGCCGTCCTCGAGGCCGCCGAGCAGGTTCGCGGAGGTGGTGCCCAGCTTCCCCGCGAGGTAGTCCAGGGCCTCCACGGAGGGGTTGGCCAGGCCGTGCTCGAGGGCCGAGATGTGTGCCTTCGTGTAGCGGTCCCCGGCCAGCTCTGCCTGCGTCAGACCGGCCCGCACGCGCGCCCCACGCAGGCGAGCCGCGAAGCCGCTCCGGTCGCGGCTGGCGGCGGGCGGGCGCGCATGCGAGGCGACGCGTGGCACGGCCGGAGTATACGCGCGGGTCGCATGCCACTTGACCAGCGTCAGGGGCAGGGAGGCGGGTCGCTCCCGGTGAGCGGCCGGTAAGCCGGCGCCAAGTCCGGGCCATGGGCCGCGTGTCTCAATGGGCGACCCACGGCCCCGATCCGCGGGGCCCACCGGAAGGAGCATGGAACCGTGCTGCGTCACCGCTACCACCAGGTCCGCGCGGCGGCCGTCGGGCTGCTGCTCGGCGGCTTGCTGGGGATCATGAGCGTCGCCGCCGTCTTCGCCGACAGCACCGGGCCGCCATTCCCGCGCTGAAGGGCTCGGGTCGACCGCCGGGGTCGTCCGGTCCCGGCGGTCGAGCCTCCTCAGGGCGCCGGTCGGGTGGCCGGGGGTGCCTCGTGCGGCCCGTGGATGGCGTCGATCAGGTCGCGGTTGACGATCAGCAGCTCCATCGAGGCGAAGCGCGGTCGGCCGGCCACGGCGAAGACGACCTGGGCGGAGGTGAGCGGGACCATCACGCGGCGGCGCTTCAGGCTGCCGATGGGGTCCGCGCCGGCCAGCGCGTGGACACGGCCCGTGAGCTCGTACGGCCCCGACTGGATGATCACCGGCTGCGCCTGGGTGCGGACGCGGCGGCTGAGGTCGCCCCGGGGTCCTCCTGCCGCGGCCGCCACCAGGTCGTCGCGGGCGACACGCAGGACCGCCTGGTGGGTCACCGCCCCATCGCTCAGGGCCTCAGCCTCGACCTCGGTCATGAGGAAGGAGTCGGCCGCGTTGAGCGCGTCGGTCAGGCGGTCTGCGCCCGGGAACTCCAGGTGTCCCTGGAGGACCGCCGAATCCGTGTAGGCGACGACCTCCAGCTGCGGCGCGGGGGGCGGCTCGACCGGATCGTCCGGCTCGGTGGATGGCGGCGGTCCGCCTCGTCCCAGGCGCCTCCCGATGTCGCGGAGCACGGCGCAACCCTACGCTCCGCCACCAGGGAATGCCAGACCGCCACTCGATCGCCCGGGCGGCCCCGAACGTACCAGTGCGTCGCGGTCCCGGCTCAGGTGGTCGTGGCTGTGGCGTCCTCGAAGGGGTCGCGCCCCGGGTCGTCGCCGGCCGCCGCGACGTCGAGGCGGCCCAGGTAGTGCCCCCAGCCCTGGTCGTGCTGGGCCATGGCAGGCGCCGGCAGGCCCGAGTGATGCAGATGGAGCACGGTCTCGGCACCCTCCGCGACGAGTGAGATCTCCACCAGCGAGGACCCCGGCGGCACGTCCGGGTCGCCTTCCCAGCCCCAGCTGAAGACCACACGGCGTGGCGGCTCGACGACGTGGTACTCGCCGACCGCGATGCCACCCGGCATCACCACCCGATAGATGCCGCCGGGCCGCGGATCCAGGTCCGCCTCGCGGCCCTTCCAGCGGCGGTAGAGGACGGGATCGGTGAGGAACGCGAAGACGGTCTCGGGCCGGGCACGGATACGCTTCTGGATGTCGATGGCGTCGGTGGCGGGGAAGGCGAAGGTCATGCGATGCCTCGCTCGGCCTGCTCGGCCAGGTCGGCCAGCACGTCCAGCCGCTCGGACCACATGGCGCGGACCACATCGGCGAGCGGGCCCAGCCGGTGCTGGTCGGTGCGGTAGAAGCGCCGCGTCCCGTCGCGCCGCTCGATCACGGCCCCCGACGCGCGCAGCACGGCGAGGTTCTGCGAGACGGCGGGCCAGCTGATGTCGAAGTGGCGCGCGATGTCGCCGGCGGCCATCTCCTGGTCCCACACGAGGCGGAGGATCTCGCGCCGGCGGGGACTGGCCACGGCTCGCAGCAGGTCGGGTTGCATGACCCTAAGTTAAGCGAAAACTTCGGGATTGACAAGGGGCCGTCAGACCCCTGATAGTTTAGATGTCCCTTAAATAACGACAGGCAGGAGGCATCGATCGATGGCAGCCAAGGTGATCCACGTCGAGGTGACGGGCAAGGACGGCCCGGCTCTCCAGAAGTTCTACAGCCAGGTCTTCGGCTGGCAGCTCGATACCAGCAACCCCGGTGGCTACGGCATGGCCCGCGGCGTCGCCGAGGGCGACTTCACGGCCGGCGTCGGCGCCACGCAGGACGGCTCGGCGGGCATGGCGACCTTCTACGTCCACGCGGACGATCCGCAGGGCACCCTGCGGCAGGTCGAGGCCCTGGGCGGCCGCGTGATCATGCCCCTGACCGAGGTGGCCCCTGGCACGACGATCGCGCTCTTCACCGACCCGGAGGGGCACGTCGTCGGCCTGATGTAGGCCGCGGCGAGGCTCGAGCGTCAGCCGGCCGCCGTCACGGCAGCTGGCTGACGCTCCAGACCTGGTCCAGCACGTAGCGCCCGTCGGTCGTCGGATCGATGAGGTTCGGCTGGGCCTCATCGAGCACGACGTACGGATGCAGGCGGGCCTGCACCAGCGTGGTGCCGGAGAAGGTCAGCTCGACCACCACGCCTTCCATCGTCTGGCGGCTCCAGTCCTGGCCGAAGAGGAAATTGCCGTGACTGCCGATGACGAAGTGATCGGCCCCATCCGAGCCTGGCGTGATGGAGACCGCGGAGGCCCAGTGCGTCCCGCTGCCGAGTACGTCGTCGGCGCCGTCGGCGAAGAACATCGCCCGCTGCGCGAGCTCCTGCTTGGTGAAGCCGTTGTGGTATTCCGGCCAGCCCCACTGCGGCATGGCGAAGACCACGTCCGCCTTGCTGCGCGCGGCGGCGAGTGACGACCGGACGTTGGCGTTCGTGAGGGGTGCCACCCCGGGCCGCCCCGGAGCCGCGGCGCCGGAGCCGGCGATGTCATCCCAGCCGACGAAGGCGAACCGCAGGCCGCGCACGTCCACCACGGCCGGGGCCAGGGCACTCGCCAGGTCGAGGCCGGCGCCGGTGTGCGCGATGTGATCGGCGTCCAGGATCTGCAGCGTCTGGCGGACGCCGGTCGTTCCGGCATCGGTGATGTGGTTCGAGCCGAGCGTCACGACCTTCACGCCCGCCGAGGCGAGCAGCGGCCCGACCCTGGGATCGACGTTGAAGACGGTGCCTTTGGGGTGATAGGTGAAGCCGGCCAGCATCGGGCACTCGAAGTCGTTGACCGTGATGTCGGAGTCGGAGATGAGCGCCCGCACGGATCCGGCCTGGCCCGTCCGTTTGGCCAGCACGACGGGCCACCCGTTCCCCGTGGGGCCGCTGTAGCGCGTGTCCATATACGTGCCGGTGTACCGGGCGTAGCCGCCGTCGAGCGTCCACGGCCAGCCCTTGTGCAGGACGATCGCCTCGTGGGCCGGGCCGCGGTCCGGACAGGTGTCCCCGGTCGAGTCGATCGTGCGGATCTGCCCCACGTCGTAGGCCGTCCACACGGCGGCCAACCCGTCCGCGGTCGCCGTCAGGGGGTAGGGTTTCGCACGGATCGTGGGGCCGCCGAAGAGGTCCGCCCCATCGACCTGCAGGACCTTGACCCGGGGCCCGATGAGCCCGGGCGGGAGCAGGGCCAGCAGACCGGCGTGACCGTGGACCCGATCGGTGATCGCATCGGCGGGGACACACGGAGTGGAGGGCAGCGCCACGGGCTGGTCGCCGAGCCGCAGGTCGCTGACGCCGCAGGGGATGAGCGCCTTGCCGAGCGCGGCTCGCAGCTGGGCCGCGGTGAGGCCGAGGCGCGGCTCACGTACATCGGCCACGACGGCCAGGTCGGTGGACACGAGGCCAGGCGTCGGCGAGGCCGTCGGGGAAGGGCTGGGCGCCGGGGTGCCCGTCGCCGGGGTCCCCGGCGCGGTGGCGACCGCGGAAGGCGGCGCCGGGGTGGCCTGCGGGACCGGCGTCGGCGCGCTGGTGCACGCGGCCAGCACGACGCCCAGCAGTACCACGACGATCCGGCGGCGGTCCCTCATCCTGCCTCCCCGCCGCGCCGTGATGGGCTGCGTGACAGCGCGGCCCATCCACTCTACGCTCCGGGCGATGGATCCCCACGACGACCCTGCGCAGGTGTTGCGGGGGAGTGGCTTCGATGTCGCCTCGCTGTTGGCAGAGGCGACGCCGCCCCCCGCGGACCGGGCGGCCGGAGGCGGCCGCCTCATCCTGTTGCGCCCGACGACGGAGGGGCCGCACCCGGAGTTCTGTTCGTATCGCAACCGCCGCGGCAAGCGCTGCGAGCAACGGGCGCGCTGGCGCGACCGGGACGGCGCGCTGGGCTACTGCACGGCGCATCGGGCCAGCGCGGGCCTGGACGACCCTGTCGCATGAGGAGCGTGCCATGAGCGACGTTGCCAGCGCCCCTGTGCCGAGCGGCACGCCGCTCGACCTGCACCTCGCCAACGGGGACCTGCACGCGGAGTGGTTCGGCGCCGCGCGCGGCCGCCTCGTGGTGTGCGTCCCCGGGCTCTCGGCCAACCTGCGCGGTTTCGACTTCATCGCCGAGCGCATCTCGGATCCGGCGCACCGCGTGGTCGCGCTGGACCTTCGAGGACGGGGCCAGAGCCAGGTCACCGGCCCCGGCACGTACGGGTGGGTCCACCACGCGGAGGACGTGCTCGGCGTCGCCGACGCGCTCGGCGCATCGCGGTTCGATGTCGTGGGGCAGTCGATGGGCGCGGCCGTGGCGATGGAGATCGCCCGGCTGGCGCCGCAGCGGCTGGGCTCCGTCGTGCTCATCGACGCCTGCGGCACGCCCGACCCGGCCACCGTGCCCCTCATCCGGGCGGCCGTGGAGCGCCTGGGCTCGGTCTACCCGTCCGTGGAGGCCTACCTGGACCTGGTCCAGCGGCTCGGCACGATCCGTCCCTGGAGCCCCTACTGGGAGCGCTACTTCCGGTATGAGCTGGCGCCGGTGCCGGGTGGCGTGCGTGCCCGGAGCGACCGCGCCGCCGTCCTGGAGGACGCGACCTACGGGGAGGAGCATGACCCGAGCCCGCTGTGGCCCCACCTGACGATGCCCGTCCTCCTGTTGCGCGCCACGCAGGAGCTCTTCGCCGGCGCCGGCTTCATCGTGCCGATCGGGGAGCGCGACGCCTTCCTCGCGGCGGTGCCCGCCACGCGCCTCGTCGAGGTGGACGCCAATCATTACGGCATCAACACCCACGAGGTCGCCAGCGAGGCCATCGCGGCCTTTCTGGGCTGAGGATCCCAACGTCCGTCCGGGGTGGTCAGCGCGTCAGCGTCACCTTGCTGAGGTGCGGCGCACGCTCCGGGTCGATGCCCTTCGCCAGCGCGAGGTGATACGCGAACAGCTGGGCCGGGACGATCGAGGTGACCGGGGCGAGCCACTCGGGCACGCCCTCGGGCAGTAGCAGGGCCGACCGCCCCAGCCGGCGGGCCGCCGCATCGTCCGAGGCGACCAGCACGTGGGCGCCTCGCTCCAGCAGTCGCTCGAGCAGCACGACCATCCCGGGCAGGGCCGGACCTGTCGTCGCGGCGGCCAGCACCTGGGTGCCAGGGCCGACGAGCGTGATCGGACCATGCTCGAAGTCGGCGGCCGAGTAGGGGTCGGCGAACACGCCGACCACCTCCTTGAGCTTGAGCGACCACTCGCGGGCCGTGGCGTACTGGAAGCCGCGCCCGATGACGATGCACCCGTCCATCGCGGCGTGCGCACGCGCGACCCGCGCCACGTCGGGCTCCGTCGCGAGCGCCCGCTCGACGGCCGCCGGCAGCGCGGCCAGGGCCGCGGTCGCCGTCGGATCCGGCTCGGCATCGAGGGCCACCGATAGCAGCGCGACCGCGGTCAGCTCGGCGACGTAGGTCTTGGTGGCCGCGACCGCCAGCTCGGGCCCCGCGGCCAGCGCGACGGTCAGCTCGGCCGCGTCGGCCAGCGGAGACCGCGGATCGTTGGTGACAGCGACGGTCAGGGCGCCCTGGCGACGCGCATCGTCGATGACTCCCACCACGTCGGGCGAGCGGCCGGACTGCGAGATGCCCACCACGAGCGCGCGCGCGACATCCGGGGCGTGGCCGTACAGGCTCACCAGGGATGGGGCGGCGAGGGCCACGGGCAGCCGGTTGCGGGCCCCGAGCACGTACTGGGCGTAGGTCGCGGCGTGATCGGACGTGCCACGCGCGGCGATCAGGACGAGGGCCAGGTCACGGCCGCGCGCGGCGGACGCGATCGCCTCCGTGATCGGGCCGGCCGCCTCGACAAGGTGGGCGACGGCCGACGCCGTTTCGCCGATCTCCGCCCGCAGCGTCATGCGGCCAGGGCCGGCTCGGCCTCGGCGACACCCGGGCGCCGCTCGCCTGACACCAGTGACCACCCACCGTCTAACGTGTCCTCCCATTGTCGCGCACCGCCCGGGGGTAGGCTGCATCCCGTGAGCACGTCGACCGTCCTTCGTGGCCGCGCCATCGTCGGCGGGCTCGTCCGTTCCGGGGTCTCGGTCGAGATCGAGGATGGACGGATCGGGTCCGTGGCGGTGGAACGACGCGGAGGTCCGGCCGGAAGGACCGTCCGGCAGCTCGAGGACGATCTCGTCCTGGCACCCGGCTTCGTGGACATCCACGTCCACGGGGGGGGCGGCGCGAACGCGATGGAGGGGCCGGACGCCATCCGCGACATGGCGCGCACGCTGGCGGCGCGCGGCGTCACCTCGTTCCTGCCGACCGCGGTGTCCGCCCCGCTCGACCGGCTGGCGGCGTTCGCCGCGGACGTCGCCGAGGCCATGAAGGCGCCGGACCCGCTGGCCTCGACCGTCCTCCACGCGAACCTGGAAGGGCCGGCCCTGGACCCGGGTCACGCCGGCGCGCATGCGCATGCCGCGCTGGTCGACCCGGCCGTCGTGGCGGCGGCGTTCGCGCGTGATCCGGCCGCGTGGGGGCCGGTCCGGGTCATGACGGTGGCGCCGGAGCGGCCAGGCGGACTCGACCTCGTGCGCCTCCTGGCGGCCCGCGGGATCGTCGCCAGCGTCGGCCACAGCGGCGCGTCGTACGCCCAGGCGGTGGCGGCCTATGACGCCGGCGCGCGCTCCACGACCCACCTCTTCAACGCCATGACCGGTCTGACCCATCGAGGGCCCGGCCTCGCCCTGGCGGCGCTCCTGGATCCCCGCCCGGCGGTCGAACTGATCGCCGACGGCCTCCACGTGGACCCGGCGATGTGGCCCCTGGTCCGCCGGCTGGCGGGCTCCCGCGTGGTGCTGGTCTCGGACGCCCTGCCCGGCGCGGGGACGGCCGGCGATCAGGCCTTCCGCATCGGCGGCCTGGAGGTCACGGTCCGTGACGGGCGCGCGACGCTGGCCGACGGGACGCTGGCCGGTTCCATGATCCTGCTCGCGGACGCGGTGATCCGGTACGTCGCGCATGGGGCGTCCCTGGCCGAGGCCGTGGCGGCCGCCAGCACGCGGCCGGCAAAGCTGGTGGGTGCGCGGCGGAAGGGCCGCCTCGCGCGCGGCGCCGACGCCGATCTCGTCGCGCTGCGCGACGACGGCAGCGTCGCCCGCGTGTGGCTCAGGGGCCGGGAGCTCGACCCTGGTCAGGTGCCGGCCGGGGAGCCCGCCTCACGCCCAGGCTGAGATGGGCCCCGGGCTCACCGTCGCTCGTTGATGCGGATGAGGTTGCCGGCAGGATCGCGGATGGCGCAGTCGCGGATGCCGTAGGGCTGGTCGGTCGGCTCCTGGACCACCTCGGCGCCGCTCGCCTCCAGCCGTTCGAAGACGCCGTCGAGGTCGGGCGTGGCCAGGACCATGATCGCGAAGCTCCCCTTGGCCATCATCTCGCCGATGGTGCGGCGCTCGTCGTCGGTGATGCCGGGGGTGGCGAACGGCGGGTACAGGACGATCGACGTGCCGGGCTGGCCCGGCGGGCCGACCGTGATCCAGCGCATCCCGCCATAGCCCACGTCGGCGCGGACCTCGAAGCCGAGGACGTCGCGATAGAAGGCCAGCGACACCTCCGGGTCGTTCTGGGGCAGGAAGCTCGAGTGGATGGTGAGGTCCATGCCGGCCATGCTAGTGGGGCTCGGTGCCGGGGGCTTCTCTATCCCTGATCGGCCTGGTCACCTGTTTCGCCACGCACGAGGGCATGCCCGCCGTCGCGCGCGCCGCCTGGAGCCGGTAGGCGCTTGGCGGCATCCCCACCAGTTCGGTGAACCGCGTGCTGAAGGTGCCCAGCGACTGGCAGCCCACCTCGAAGCAGACCTCGGTGACGGTCACGTCGCCGCGACGCAGCAGGGCCATGGCGCGCTCGATACGGCGCGTCCTCAGGTAGCTGTAGGGCGACTCGCCAAAGGCGAGCCGGAACTGGCGGCTGAGGTGACCGGCCGACATGTACGCGCCGCGGGCGAGCGCCTCGACATCCAGCGGCTGCGCGTACTCCCGGTCGATCCGGTCACGGACGCGGCGCAGGCGCGCGAGGTCGTCCAGGTGCTGCTCCTCGGCGGGCCGGCTGCTCACCTGCGGCATCGTGCCACAGGCGACCGGATGGGGGGCGGGACGACGGTGGGTGAGGGCCCGGGTCAGGCGGCGACGTAGGCCGCGAGGTGCTGGCCGGTGAGGGTCGAACGCGCGGCGACCAGGTCGGCCGGTGGGCCCTCGAAGACGATCCGGCCGCCGTCGTGGCCAGCGCCAGGCCCGAGGTCGATGATCCAGTCGGCGTGCGCCATGACCGCCTGGTGGTGCTCGATGACGATGACCGACTTGCCGGCGTCCACGAGCCGGTCGAGCAGGCCCAGCAGCTGCTCGACATCCGCGAGGTGGAGGCCGGCGGTCGGCTCGTCGAGGACGTAGACGCTGCCCTTCTCGGCCATCTGGGCCGCCAGCTTGAGGCGCTGCCGCTCGCCGCCGGACAGGGTCGTGAGCGGCTGGCCGATGATGAGGTAGCCGAGCCCGACCTTGGCGAGCCGGTCGAGGATGGCGTG
>Ga0209415_10001761_pt1 | contig 40962 bp, 35 predicted proteins | sample PeaSoiSIISIP2007_FD_187696 | JGI IMG/M metagenome (GOLD analysis project Ga0209415, IMG submission 187696) | Peat soil microbial communities from Weissenstadt, Germany - SII-SIP-2007 (SPAdes) (version 2) | ecosystem: Environmental > Terrestrial > Soil > Wetlands > Peat | place: Germany...
GCCGCTCCATATCAGTCACCATGGAGCGGACACGCCGCTCCATATCAGTCACCATGGAGCGGACACGCCGCTCCATAGTCAATTCTTCTGCTTGGCCAGCAGAGCCTTGACCTCATCCGGCAGCGCGAACTTCTCCGCCGGGATCTCCTGGTTGGCCTGCACGCTCTCGACGGTTATGGTGAATTCCTGCCCCGCCACTTTCTCGGTGACCTTGGCTGGCGCCAGAATATCCTCAAAGCGGCGGTATTCGGTGGAGATCGACTCGGCCGGGATGTCGCCCAACTGGCTGACGGCCACCAGCGTGGTCTTGCGCATCAGGCCGGATCTCTTTTCGAAGTACATCGTCTCGGGCTTGCCTTCCTTTGGCGTCACCACCACCTTGTAGCACGGTTCTCCGTCGACCGTCTCCTCGCCGGCAAGTTCCACTTTGGAGTAAACCTCGCGCCAGTGAGAGAAATTATTCATGTCCGCTTCGCGGACGGCCTGCGCCTTTTCCTCGCCGGTTTTGATGCGCGCGCCCTGAAGCACGCTGTTCTCCCAGGCCACGCCACCGTTCAGGCCGGTTTCGATCTTTCCAATTCCCGCCAGATCCATGGCCATATAGTATTTGCCGGGCTCTTCGAAATACTCCACCATGGTCCCTTTTAAACCGACGGCGGCGAACTCGATGGTTCCGTGAACCACTTCGGTCTTCCGCTTTTCGTAGGCTGCCTTGCCGCCGGTCACCTCGACGAAATGATCGAGAATGGCCTCCGGCGTGGGCGCATCCGCGCCGAACACAGGGATGGCGCAAGCCAAGAGGGCACCAAGCACCAGCCGTCGAGTTATTTTCATTTAGCCGCCTTTCCGATCCAATTCAGGGCCGCGTCCACCACGGCATCGCGCCCGGCAAGCAGCGTCGCGCGCGTCAGCTTCACCTCGACATCGGGCTTCACTCCCTCGCCCTCCAGGGGTTTGCCGCCCGCTGAGATGTAGTTTCCCACGGCGTATTGGAAGCCGTCGCCGTTGGGCAGCCGTTCGATCACCGAGGGCAGCGCAGCTGCGGCGCTTCTGGTCCCGAAGATCCGCGCCCGGTGCAAATCCTGCAACCCGCCGGCGAAAATCTCGGAGGTCGACGCCGAGCATGCGTCCACCAGAATCGCAAGCGGTCCCGCGAAGCTGGGAAAGCGCGGATTTACCGCGAAATTGAGCTGCGCATCGCGCATGTACATGGTGCCGAGCCGCTGCCCCGGCATATCTACAAAATAGCCGGCCATGCCCATGGCCATCGCGCCGATTCCACCCGGATTGCCGCGCAAGTCGATGATCATGCCGCCGCAATCCCGACACGCCTTGACCGCGCTTCCGAAGCTCTCCATGACGCGCTGGAGATCCAGAAAATAGTTGAAACGAACGTAGCCCGCGCCGCCGATCTGCTTGGATTCGAACCACACCGGCGTCTCCGGCAGATTGCCGAAGCGCGCCAGCTCGCCCCGCGGAGCGGCCAGATCCAGGTCGCGTTTCGCCTCCGCTCCTGAGCCATCCAGAAAGGTGATCTGTTTCTTGCCGCCGACGGGGCCGCTGATACGGGCCAGCAGCGCCCGCGTGAAGATAATCTCGGGAATGGATGGGTCCGCCGCCAGCGCCCGCGCCGCCGCCTGTAGATTCACTCCGCTGGAGGTTTCCACGGCCCAGCCCGGCTTCACTCCCGCTCGCTCCGCGGGCGAGCCGGGATCGACGCCGGTAACCACCGCCTGCCCGTCCAGCACTCGAAGATCAATGCCCGTCGATCCCTCGCCCATCGCGTCCAGGTCCAGATCGCCCACCGCTTCGTAGACCGTCGCCGGGAGAATTCCGAAGTGCGTCTGATGCAGCCGGCCAAGCATCTCCTTCAAAAGGCCGCGGACTTCATCGATGTTTTTGGCCTGCTCGACTTTGGGCCGGAATTCCGCATGAATGGCCTGCCAATCCAGGCCTCCCGGGTTTTTCTCCCAGTGCTTGTCACGGACAGTGGTCCAGACCTTCTCGAAGGAATCGAGATTAAGCTGGCGATCCTGCGGCAAAGGTAAGGTCGCAATTTGCGACCATAGCGGCAGCGCAAGCAGAATCGGCAGTATCCGTGACACCCGCATGTTTCCACCCTACAGCACGGCGCGCGACTTCGCAGTACTAAGATTTCGCAGCAGACGCGACTCGCGGCGCTCCAGCTCCGGCGAATCTTCAATCTCCCGCGCGGCGCGGGTCCATTCCAGCGCCTTTTGGCGATCCTTGGCGCGATGCTCGTAATGCTTGGCTAGCTCTTCGATGGCGCGGACGCGGAAAGGATTCAGCCCAGATGCAAGATCCTCCCAAATCTCCAGCGCGGCATCCCGGGCGTCGAGTTTCCGCTCCAGTTGGGACAAATCCCACAGCGCCTGGAACAGGAGATCGTCCGGCAGGCGCCCGCCCGGTTGGGTATGGATCGCTCGACGCAGCAGCGCCCTGGCTCCCTCGAGATCGCCGGCCGCGCGCAACCATCGGGCCAGACCGGCCATCTCGCTTCCATGGCGGAGCGTTCGGCTCGCGGGGTCGTTGAACGCCTCGGGCACGATGCCGGTCAGACACGCCAGCGTCAGAATGTCGATGGCGTTGTGCTCGAATACCGGCAGCAATCGCGTCAGCAGCCCGGTGCGCAGGTATTCAAAATAGACGTAGGGGATCAGCGCGCCGGGAATGTCGCCGTCGCGTTCCACGCCCAACACCTGGCTTTCCAGATCCACGAGGCGGCAGCTTTCAAAACGCAGCCTCCAGAGCCTTCGCGCTCCATGCAGCAGATCCAGATGCCCCAGGCGTGCAAAAGGAGGACGAGCGCGCGTCCAACGGTATCGCGTCTCGAGCAGCGGTTGGTCGAATGCCCGGCCGTTGTAGGTGATCATCACACGGAACGGCTGTAGATGGCGCGACACTGCGTCCAGGAGGCTCGATTCCTCGCCGTGATCGCGCATGAAGAATTGGCGCACGCGGAAGCCTTCCCGCGTGATGCGCCCCACGCCGATGAGAAACGCGCATGAGCCTGATCCAGAGGTCTCGGAGCCGCCGCCGGCGAGCCCCGTGGTCTCCGTATCGAGAAACGCCCACTCCTCCGGAGGCGCAGCGGGAATCGTTCCGCCCGAAATCGTCCCCAGCAGATCGGCGGGCAGATCGCTCAGAGCGCCGATGTCCGCGCTCCCATGACGGCGGTGCGCCGCGTACAGTCTTTCGGTCTCGAAGTGCCGTCCAAACGCGGTTTCGACGATCTCTCCCGGAAGCGCTTCATCCCAGGGCCTGTCCGTGATGCGCGGCGCGGCGTGTCTCCGGTCGCACTCCGCCGCCACTTGGGCTACGCGGGCGCGCAAGACATCGAGTTTCTGCTGCCAACCGGCCATTCGCCTTATCTTTGCCCCTATGCCTTGAAGCGTAGCATACTGTAATGGCGCAGGCCTCCGGCGTGCGAATGGCAGGTCGAAGACCTGCCCCACTGTGGAGGGCGGATATTGTATGGATAAGATATACAGTTGAGCGGGGCGGCAGCGTCAAAAAACCAGCGGAAAACGGGCCTTCCGTGCAATTTCCTCTTTACATCCGGTCTTCCCATCCCTTATGATGCATTAGGTACAAATGCGGTCCCGCCCAATACTGGCGCGGGTTTCGCACAACATCAAGGGAGAATCGGGTTTTTCAAAGGAGAACCTCAAGGAGAATCATGGCAGCAACAAAGATGACGCAATCGCAAATGGTGAAAGAACTGGCAGCCGCGGTAGGCGTGCCAAACAAGGTCGCAAAGTCGTTCACGATCGCTTACGCCGAGTTGTTAGTGCGTGAGACCAAGAAGAGCGGCGTGAGCGTGTTACCCGGCATCGGCCGGCTGGTTCGCGTGGACCGCAAGGCTCGCATGGGCCGCAATCCGGCAACCGGGGAAGCGATCAAGATTCCGGCCAAGAAAGTGGTGAAGTTCCGCGTGGCCAAAGCAGTGAAGGACGCCATCGTCCCGCCCAAGAAGAAGTAAGAGGAACCCGTAGAAACGGGCCGCCCAAAACAGAAACCCCGCGCGGTTACCTTCACCGGCGCGGGGTTTTTCCTTTTTCTGAATATCGGGGCACAAAGGAATTCGCTCCCTTGCGCCATTCTTCGATTCCGATTGAGGCACCGGCTCAAACTGCGAGCCCCGCCAGGAAGCCTTACGACTGCTTCTTCTCGTCGGGGGGATGTTCATCGCCCTTCAAGGCAGACTTGAAGTTGCGAATGCCTTCACCCAAACCTTTGGCAACCTCGGGAATCTTCTTGCCTCCAAACAGAAGCACGGCGACAACCAGGATAACCAGCAGCTCAGGCAGGCCGATCGACTTTAAACCCATACGGCCTCCTTGTACACTGAGTCTAGCACACCGGCGTCAATGAAGCGGAAAGAAACCAAATTCGATCAAAAAAAAGAAGTTCGCGCCATTGCGCGGGAGAGGATCGGCGCGGTCAAGCCGTCTCAAGCCATCCTTCCGAAGACCAGCCGCAAGAAACCCAAGCACAAACGGCCTATTGACGAACAGTCGGAATGAGACCGAGGCTGGGCTAGGCCCAGCCGGAATGAGACAATGGTCGAATGGCTCTTGTGAAAGTGGCGACGGTTTCCCAGCTCCCGCCGGGGTCCGTCATGGAAGCCTTGGTGGGTGAGAACACCTACGCCGTCTGCAACGTGGACGGCGAGCTGCACGCTCTGGACGGCATTTGCCCGCACGCCGGTGGCCCGCTTGGCGAAGGGGCGCTGCACGGAAGCACGCTGGTGTGTCCCTGGCATGCCTGGGAATACGATTGCCGCACCGGCGTCAACGATTTCGACCCTGACGTGAGTGTCGCGAAGTTTCCGGTTAAGATCGCGGGCGCCGATATTCTGATCGACGTACCCTGACGTGCCGGAACTGCCTGAAGTGGAAACTGTGGTGCGGACGGTCGCGCGGCACCTCACTGGACGACTTATCCTGTCGGCCGAATTCACGTCGCGCCATGTCACGCCGGGAAATCGCGCCGCGCTGGCCGCGCGTTTTGCTGGACGGAGAATCGAATCGGTCCGCCGCCGCGGCAAATTCATCCTGATAACCCTAGACCAGGGCGCTTTTTCGATCCACCTGGGCATGACCGGCCGGCTCCTCATCTCCGGCAAGCGGGCCGAGCACACCTACGCTGTATTCACTCTCGACGACGGGCTGCTGCTCTATAACGATCCTCGCCAGTTCGGCAAAATCGAGTGGAATCCGCGGCGCGTAGACCGGCTGGGTCCGGAGCCGCTCGAGATTTCGCTGGAGGATTTCCGAGTCCGGTTGCGGCGCAAGGCCAGAATCAAGAGCCTGCTGCTGAATCAATCTTTTCTCGCGGGGCTGGGCAACATCTATGTGGATGAGAGTCTTTTCGCCGCGGGCATTCATCCGCTGGCGTCGGCCGCGAAGCTGAGCGGGCCGCGCGCGGCGAAGCTGCACCAGGCGATCCGCGAGATTCTGACGGCGGCTATCGAAGCGGGCGGATCGTCGATCTCCGATTACGTGGATGCCGAGGGCCGCAAGGGCTGGTTCCAAGTGAGCCACCGAGTCTACGGCCGTGAGGGCGAGCCCTGCGTAAACTGCGCCACGCCGATCCGCAGAATCGTGATCGCGCAGCGCAGCTCGCGCTTTTGCCCCAGGTGTCAGAAGCGGTAGCGCGGCTGCGAATTAGTTCTCCGAAGGCCTTTCGGCTCCCTCGATGACAAGACCATCCAGGGGAGCCTTCGTGGTGTCCAATCTAAGACCGAGTTGCTCCTGAATCGCCGTGAAGAGAGAGGGGGCGCTGGAGTCCGCGGTTGCGTCGGCATCGAAGGGAGCGAAATCCAGATCAAAGTTGAACTGGCCAGTGAGTCCGGTTCGATCTAATACGGGTCGATGCGTGGTCATCACCAGAAGGAAAGCCAGGTCACGCATCTCCATCTTTCTGCCAACCATCTTGTTGGCGATTTGCCCACTTGGGTCCACTAGCCGGCGTACTCCCATAGCGGGTTGGTCGTCCGCTGCTGAGGTCTGAAGCTTCGGTCCGCCCTTTCCGGGCACGAGCGCATAGCCCGGAACCTCTTTGGTTACATGGCGGACCACCAGTTTGAAGCGATCGGCAAGCAACGACTGGAGCATTTTCTCCAGCCCCGGGGCATCACCCTTCATGAACTCATCGAACGTATAGATAGTGGCGCCCTCCGGCACAAGCGCCTGAATCTCGAATCTCTCCGATCTGATCCACGGCGGTCCTCCAGTGATGAGATCACCCGAGCTCGTAAAGGCACAGCCCCAAACCTTGTTATAGCCGTAGGCCCAGGTGATAAGCGCAAAAGGAGTTGTGGTAACCACGAAGCGGTTGCCCTCGACTCTGGGAAAGCTTCCATCGCATCCATTCATGCCGCCTGCAAAACCGCCCCCGCGACCTTCTCCGCCCGCCACTTGCCCCATCGGTTTGACCGAGGCAACCTCGAATTCCAGCTTTCCCGGCGCCTCTGGCGCTTTTGCCGGCGCTGGGGCCTGAGCGAGCAAAACTGGAGGCTGCGGCGCGGGCCTCATGGGCAGCGGCCCTAGCGGCAGAGCCTGCGGAATATGATCGAGCGTTCCGGCAGCGAATAAGACCGCCGGAATCGCGCAGGCTAGGCCTGTCAACGCGAGATGCGCGCGGGAAAGCTTCGGCGCGCGGACGCCAGCGATAATCTTCTCGACGCGTTGCGGCAACGCGCTGCCCGGCATCGCCATCGCGACCACGTTGACTCGCGTACCTGCGCGCTGCACCGCGCGAGCCAGCTCCAGAAGATACTGCGAGTATTCGCGCGGATCATGGCCGCGCTCGAGCACGGCCGCATCGCAGGCTTCTTCGGCCAATGCCGACAGCTTTCGCTCCAACCACCATGCCAGCGGATGGAACCAGAACACGGCGCGGTTGAACAGAGCCAACCATTGGAACAGTGGATCGCGGCGGCGCGTATGCGCCCGTTCGTGCGTCAGGACCGCATCGAGCTGTGCCCGTGACCAGCCGGACGAAGATGCGGGCAGAATGATCCTCGGACGAAGAGGTCCTACCGTGACGGGAGCCACGCATGAAGCGCTGGTCAACCGGCTCGCACGGATGGTGCCAATCGCGAGGCGCAGCAGAAGCACGAATGCTCCCAACCCGTAGATGCCAAGGAGCACCGCGCTCCAATTCCACACCGGAGGTTTTGGCGAGGGCGCTACGGGGGTCTCCAGCGGCATGGGGGGCGCTGGAACTTCCATGTTGATGACAACTGCGGACTCGCCCTGCGGCGGCAGCACGGGCATGCCCGCTTTCGGCCCCCATGCGAGCCATGCCGGGAGCAGCAACATCGCCATCAGTACACCCACCCAAACGGAATGTTGAGCGGCGGCGCTCTTGATCCGAAGAACGCGCAGCACCAAAGCGGCTGTCAGAACAATGAGAGCCGCCCGAATCGAGAACTCGAGGATAAAATGTTCCATCTCATTTGCCTCCCTTCGCCCCACCTTGCTCATCTCGCTTCGCTCCACGGACGAATTCCTCCAGCCGTTCCATTTCACGATTGCTCAGCATCTTGGCTTCGACCATGCCGCTGACCAGCTCCTCGACGGAACCTTTGCAAAAGCGGTCGATGATTTGCCGCACGGCGCGGGCCGCCAGGCTGCGAGCCGGCTCAGCGGCGCGGTACACGTAAGCGCGGCCCTTCTCTTCGTGGCGCAAATAGCCCTTCTGTTCCAAGCGGCGCAGAATCGTGCGTACGCTGGTTTCCTTGAGCTTGCGTTTTTTGGACACCACCAGATAGACGGCTTCCACCGCGGAGGGTCCCGCGTCCCAGACCGCCTGCATGACTTCGTTTTCGAGCTCCGTCAGAGGGGATCGCACGCGGGCGCCGGATCGAACCCGTGTTGTCATGGTACGGAATGTACCACTATGCCACGGGCGAGTCAAGCGTTTTTTAGTCCGGATGGCAGGTCACAGACCTGCCCTGCTTTGAATTAGTCTGAGGCGCCGCGCACGATTTCGTCCGCCACTTCGACCACCGCTTTCATGGCTTTGATGTCGTGGACGCGGACCATGTGCGCGCCGTGCAGGACGGCGGCGGTGACCGCGGCGGCGGTGGCGAACTCGGTTTCGCCGGCCGATTCGCGCGCCACGAAATGCTTGCGCGAAGGCCCGGCCATCAGCGGCAGATCCAGTTGCGCCAATTCTTCCAGGCGCGCCAGGATCACGGCGTTCTGCTCCTTGCGTTTGCCGAAGCCCAGTCCCGGATCGACGGCCAATTGCCGCCGGTCCACACCCGATCGAACGGCTCGGTGGATGGAAGCGTCCAGCTCCGATCCAATGGTACGGATCACGTCTTTGAGCGGAGGGAGCTTGAGCCAGGTTTCCGGAGTGCCGCGCATGTGATTCAGGATCAATCCCCCGCCGCCGTGCATGACCGCCCGCGCCAGCTCCGGATCGAAGGTGAGCCCGCTGGGATCGTTGATGATGTGCGCACCCAGCTCCTGAGCTTTTTCTGCGACGGCTGCCTTATAAGTGTCCACCGAGATCGGCGTGGCCAATTTTTGATGCAGCCGCTTGAGCACCGGAACCAGACGGCGGAGTTCTTCGGCTTCGGAGACGCGCACCGCGCCGGGGCGCGTCGATTCCGCGCCGATGTCGATGATGTCCGCGCCCTCTTCCTCCAGTTCGATGGCGCGAGCGAAGGCGCGGTCGGGATCGAGGAACTTGCCGCCATCGGAGAACGAATCCGGCGTGACATTGAGTACGCCCACGATCAGCGTGCGTTCACCGAGTACGAGCGTGGTATCGCGGATCTTCCATTCGTAGCGCTTGCGCTGGGTGAGGTCGGCCATGGGGTCTCTCCAGCGTAGCAGCACCTAATTGGCAGGTCGCAGACCTGCACCACAGCCCGCATCGGTATCGGCAGGTCACAGACCTGCCCCACAGCCTACATCATTACTTCCAGATCGCGATCTTCGCTTGCCGCGATCGCCTCGCGAACCTCCGGCGGCAGGATGATGCATCCGGTGGAGGCGTCGTGGGTGAGATTATCGCCGTGAATCAGGAACCCATCGCGGCCGAGAGCGTCGTGCCCGACGGGCGTCAACCGCATCACGCACGGACCCTGCACGACGGCATCGAAGGGCGGACCGATGTTGTAGCGACCCTGGGGAATCGGCCCGACATCGCGTATGGCTTGCTCGGCTGGATTATTGCGGCCGATTCCCGCGCCGGAGTATCCGGCGGCGACGAACTGGCCATCTCGTGTCAGTGTTCCTGTACTTTGACTGTAATTCCACGGCATGCCCGGATTTTATCCGGCGTCAACGGAAAGAACGGCGAGCCGTAACCTCTAACTGCGGCACTTGGACGGGTTGCTAATTTTCGGTCGGTGTTTTTTCCAGATGATCGACCATGATGGTCTCGACCGGAGCCTTGCGAGCGTCCAGCTTCAGCCCCAGTTTCTCCATTGCGGAAAAGATCGCGGAGCCGCCGGGAGTGGAGGCGATGTCCGCTGGGTTTGCGCTCGGTGGAGGACCGGGTATCGGCAAACCGAGCGTCGCAGCCTGCCTCTGAACGATGATTTGCAGATCTTCCATGGGAAGATCCACCGCAATCTGGTAGGTCCCTTTTAGCTCGGTCATATCCAGAACCGGGCGATCCGTCAAGGGCGCAAGCGTATCCACCAGCGAGGTCATCGTCACCTTGCTCATTTCCATGTGAATTCCGCCATTCGAAACCGACGTTTTGATGGTCCCCGTCTGGCCGCCGCCCTGCACCACCACTCCGCCTTTTCCGTCCTGAACCATCTTCATCTGGCCCTTCTCCGTGCCGATGTTGATGGCCCCAGGGGAATCCGGAAGAGGAGCGTCCGGTTTCTCCGAGGCGAGTGTCATCTTGGGACCGTTCTTGCCCACGATCAGCGCGTATACGGGCAGTTCTTTCTTGTCGCGATGAATGGTCAGCTTGAACCGCTCCGCCAGCAGCGCCTGCAACATTTCAGGAACCTTGTCCTCGGAGACGCCTTCGGGAATCTTGGCCTGGACCTCGAATCGCTGCTGGGCCATCCAATCGGGCCCTTGAACCTGGTACGCCTTGACCCTATACGCGATCCGGATCAAGTCCGCCAAAGACGAGAACCCCATATCGACCCTGGAGCCATCGACCGTCATGCCGATCTTGGCTTTTCCAGACTGGATTTGCTGCACCAGCTCCATGATCGATGGAGCGGCCCGGATGGTGGCGACCTCAAAGGCGGGCGCGGCCGCCGGAGCCTGTCCAAAGAGGGTCCCCGAGAGAGCTCCCGAAAACGCACCCAACGCCAGCGCGGCGCTGACGGCCAGTCCGCGCACGAAATATTTTTGCATCATACACCTCAATCGTAATCCCGATTCACCGACTTTATAGGCCAGGTCGCTTCAACAACCTCTCCCCGATGTACGTAAATGCGGTCGTAAAGGTTCACGGTGGGATCGCAATGGGGCGGGATGAACTCGATTTTGTCGCCCAGCTTCGGTCGAGTGGGGCAGTCCAGGTAGCCGAATTCATCGCCTCCCCAGCGGTAGGTTGAGCCGGGAAGATCCACCGCCTCCGGGCCGTAGCCGCGATCCGTGGAAAAGGCCTTGTATCCGCCGTCGACGGTCACGAAGCCGTCATGATTCGCGCTGATAACTGTGGTCAGGACCGTCAGCGCACGGCGAAACGGGAGCCCGACTTTGCCGTACGCAAGATCCATCAGGACGTAGGAGCCGGCTTGAAGCTCGGTGACTTCCGGGAGCTGCGTGTCGATATCCCAGGTTCCGGTGCTGCCGCCGGTGAGAATCTCCACGGCGAAACCCAGGCGAGAAAGAGCGTCGCGAGTGGCAATGGCGCAGTGGAACGCTGATTCGGAAACCTGCTTGCGCGCTTCGATGCCCATGGTGTGCGAGCCGCTGATCGAATAGCCCTGAAGTCCGCGAAAGCGCAGATAGCCGGCTCCGGCTTCAATTGTGTCCTTAATGGCTTTAGCGATCTCGATCGCTTGTTCGGTGGAGCGGGCGCCGGTGCGATGATCACCGACATCTAAATCGATAAGCACGTCGACCGTGCGCCCAGCGGAACGCGCGGCGCCGTTGTACCAGGCCACTTGATCGGCGTGATCGACAACCACCATGGCTCCGGTGGCGATGGCGCGAGCCATCTTAAGCGGATCGGCCAGCGGCGAGGTCAGCAGTAAGCCGGTGATTCCGGCGCTCGACATCAGTTCGGCTTCGGCGACTGTTGCGACGCAGACGCCGATGGCTCCGGCGGCGATTTGGCGGCGCGCAATCTCCACGCACTTATGCGCCTTGGCGTGCGGGCGCAGATGTTTGCCGGATTGGCGCACGCGATCCGCCATGAGCGAGAGGTTGGCTTCGAACGCGTCGAGGTCGAGAAGCAGCGCGGGAGTGGGAATTTCGAGCTTTGAGTGCATTTGACATTATCATATAGACCCTCTGTGATAATGTGACGACATGCAGAGGTTGGTATTGCTCGCGGTGTCGTTGTGCATCCCGGCTCTGGCGGATGACGCGGCGTCCGGCCAAATGTTGTTTTCAGGCAAAGCCCAGTGCTCGGCATGCCATCAAGTGAACGCAACGGGCGGAGTCGTGGGGCCGGACTTGTCGAACGCGGGCAGGCTTTCCACAGACGTTCTGCGGCAGAAGATCGTCAATCCTTCCGCGAACGTAAATCCCGGAGGACGAGGTGGCGGACCCAGCACGGTGGTGGTGAAGACCAAGACCGGCGAGGAAATCCGCGGCGTCCGGCGCGCCGAGGATACGTTCACCCTGCTGCTGATGGATTCGTCGGGCAAACTGCTGAGCCTGGACAAGCGCGCGCTCGCCGACCAGCGCACCGAGCAGAAGTCGCTGATGCCTGCCGACTACGCTCAGCGGTTGTCGGATGCGGAGATCGGGGATATCGTGGCGTATCTCAAGACTCTCAACGGGCGCGATGCGGCCAAGGTTATTGAAGCTGAAATTCCGGGCGGGCTGACGTTCGAGCGCCTCCGCAACGCATCGGCGGAGCCGCAGAATTGGCTGACATATTGGGGCGATTATCAGGGGCGCCATTTTTCGGGACTGAATCAGATCAGCGCGACGAACGCCGGCCAGCTTCAGGCGCGCTGGGCCGTGCCGATGGGCGACGGGTTGCTCGAAGGGTCCCCACTGGTGGTCGATGGAGTGATGTACTCGTCGGGGATGCCGGGGCAGGTATTCGCGCTCGACGCCAAATCCGGATTGCAGATCTGGCGCTATCAGCGGCAGCAGAAGGTGACGCCGCAGGGCCAGATCAACCGTTTCAATCGCGGGGTGGCGATGCTCGGCAACCGGCTGTTCGTGGGCACTCTCGATGCCGCGCTGGTGGCGCTGGACGCGCGCACGGGACAGCTTTTGTGGGAAACGCAGATCGCCGATTCGCGGCAGGGCTATAGCATCACCTCCGCACCGCTCGCGCTCAAGGACAAGATCGTTGTCGGCGTCTCGGGCGGCGAGTTCGGCGCGCGCGGTTTCATCGAGGCTTACGATCCGGCCTCGGGCAAGCGGTTGTGGCGCTTCGATACGGTTCCCTCGCCGGGCGAATTCGGGCACGAGACCTGGAAGGGCGATAGCTGGCAGCACGGAGGGAGCCCGACTTGGCTCACGGGGAGCTACGATCCCGATCTCGACACGCTGTATTGGACTGTCGGCAATCCCGGCCCGGACATCGACGCGGATGTTCGCAGCGGCGACAATCTGTTCAGTTGCTCCGTGCTGGCGCTGGATCCGGCGACGGGCCGCCGCAAATGGCACTATCAGTTCACGCCCGGCGATAGTCACGATTGGGACGCGACCGAGGACGTGATGCTGGTGGACCGCATGTTCCATGGCCAGCCTCGCAAGCTGCTGATGCAAGCCGACCGCAACGGAATCTTCTATGTTCTGGACCGAACCGATGGAGCGTTTCTCGCGGGGACTCCGTTTGTGCGCATGACCTGGAACACGGGCTTCGATGCGAACGGCCGGCCCAAGGTGGTCGCCGGTTGGGATTCGCGGCCCGAAGGCAGCATCGCGGTGTATCCATCGCTCGGCGGCGGGACCAATTTTCAGGCTCCGTCGTATAGTCCGGCAACGGGTTGGATGTACGTGGAGACGTCGGATTCGGGCCAGCGCTTCACCCGCACTCCGCAGGAGTTCGAAGAGGGCCGGCAATACCAGGGCGGTCGCGGCGCGGGTCTGGGCGAGCCGGTCGTGGCCGCCATCAAGGCTATCGATCCGGAAACGGCCGCGACCAATGGGGAATACAAGATCAGCCGAGGCTCGCTGGCGGCGGGCGTGCTGGCGACGGAGGGCAACGTGGTGTTTGCCGCGACGGGCGAGGGCAACCTGATCGCGCTTGATGCGCGCACGGGCGCGGCGCTGTGGCATTATTCGACCGGCTCGACCATGGCGGCGTCACCGATGAGTTATGCGGTGGACGGCAGGCAATTCATCGCGATTTCGGCGGGCGGGGTGCTGTACAGTTTCGCGCTGCCTGAGTAGAAAAGGGCGCTCGGTTTAGATCGACGATCCGACTATTCGGCCGAGTTGCCGCCAGGCGAGGCGACCCTTTCATTTAACCTTGAGGACGTAACCAGCTCCGGCGCAAACTCGAATAGCCTGAGCACCTCCCGCACCGCGGGTTCTAAGTACGAAAGGTGCCTCCGGGGCCACGACCACGCCCTCAATAACTTCGTGCAGATCACAGCGCACGCAAGACCCAGCCTCCTTGGGTGAAGTGCGAGCTTTACCCAGATCGTCCATGTTATCGGCTACGGTGAATATCAGTCTCAGCTCTTGCTCGTAGGAGTACCAGCTTCGCTTTCGAAGAACCTCCTTATCGCCATCGAATCGGGGGTGGAGTGGCCTCTTCTGCGTCCGGGTCCATGTACTCGACCAGACCGGCCCGAACGAGCTGGCCCGCGTAGTCATCCTCCGCCGCCCGAAACGCGCTCTTCAATGACTGGAAAGTAGACTTGATCGCGATGCCTTGGTTTAGACCGGCGTAGATTTTCCAGAGCGCCGCAGACTCGACTGTCGAACAATGCCAGCAGTTCGCAAAACGTATGCAGCGCAAGTGCGCCCAGGAACGGTATGCGATCTGCTCATCTACGTTGGAGCTCCCGGCCGGCAGCCTCGGTCGCGCCGCCTCTAGCTCATCGCCGAGCCGGTCGACTACGGGAAAGTATAAGGCCCGATGTGCGAGCGTGGACACAAGCTTTCCCAGGTCCATGTATCGCCATATCCTCGCTAGGTCTTCGATTGGCGTCAGGGGCGCGCCCCAATAAACGACTCGATACTTGTCCATTGTCCGGTCGATTATATCAGCGCTGAAGCAGGCCCCTGGTTGACGAAGTTCGTCGGCCTAGCATCTCCCTCCGCCTTGTTGCTCCCCTGACTCCATAAGTTTGCGGCCACGACGCTTGTCGCCATTGAATCGGCCTTTTGGACGAACCGATTCCAGCGTGGGATCAGACGTCTTCAGGACGAAGTCCAGTCTCCTTCCCGATCTTTGGAGAGCGCAGCTGGGCCAACTTCTTCGCAGTCGTGAAAGCAGAACGTGAAGTTGGACCAGCCCTGACGCTGTAACTTTCGATGGGACCCAACCTGCTTCTTGAGCGTCCAACCAAGCCGCAGCAAGGCTGAATACACTCTCTTCGCCTTGGTGGCGCGCCAAACGCTCACGCGGCGAAGAGGACCTTAAGCGGTTCGGGAACCTCCTCGCCGCTCTCGATCATGTCAGCCAATACCTGAAGGGCTATCGACCTCACCTTTCGCACCGCGTCTTCCGCACTGGAGCCATAGGCCATCACCCCTGGAAGGTCCGGCACAGACGCGAGGATTCGACCATCCTCCTCTTGTTCCAGTTCAACGCGGATTGACTGAATCTCAACCATGCCTCATTGTAGCGCTGCGGCCGTAATGGACTTCACAGGGGCCGGCGGCCGCCCGAAAGATCGTCCTCTCAAATCGCGGCTTCGTATCGCAAGGGCCGATGTTTGTGGCTCCTCCAAAAGTACGCGAGGATGATAACGCTTGCGATAGCTGCATAGGCACACCACAACGAGGTGAACGCGTACCGTTTGACTGCCATCACGGTCAGCAGGATGACGAGGTTTGCCACGCCGAAGAGGACCATGTCCGTGACCTCGGAGAAGAACAGGGAACCGCAGGTCGCGATTATGTATAACACCGCAACAGCCGTATAATTCGTAGCCGGATTTATGTACACGATGCTATCCCCCTTGACAGATACCTGCAGAGAATAGGCCGTCAGCGCCCATAAAATATACAACGTTGTTCCGCCGCCGATCAGCAGAAACGGCAGCATGCGCCTGCGCCTTTTCGCAGTTGGCTCGAAGAGCGTGACGCTGAGCGGCAGCAGAAATGGCAGCAGCCCCTGCGCGTAGAGCATGAACGCCGCGCCCATATTGTGCGTCACTGTAGGCGAGAGAACGCCGTCCAACCCGAGCCACACGAATCCCTCAATGAATTGGTGCACGGCGAAAAGCGCAGGCAGCGCCGCAAAGAGCAGTTCGCGCCTGTGTTTCACCCTGGTCAGGGTGACCACCCCGATTCCTCCCAGAACTCCACTGCCGACAAAGTTCGCTGCGGCCGAAAAGCACACGGAAAAGCCACTCCTTCTGTTCTTTATCCTTCACAAATATAACTGCATTGACTCTCGCCCCAAGTACTCTAAGCTCACTGGCCGGAAGCCGCGAGGCGTTCGCGCAAATTGCGCTCGATCTCCTGCTCCGTTGCCTGCTGCGCCGGAGTGAGAGCCTCCATCTTAACGCTCAGCGGCTCCGCGCGAGGATCGGGAAACACGTAAGCCGGATCCGTGTCCTCCTTCTGCTGCACCAGAACCTTGAAGACGTCCCAGGTGTAGAAGCTCTGCACCCAGGCTTGATAATCCTGAAGATCGGCTTTATCCAGACTCCCGCGCTCCGGCGGAGGAATTTCGAGATGGATGGGAGTGTCCGTCAGTAGAGTGTGCTGCGCTCCGAAGAACACAGGGCGCAGCCCTGCCTGCCTGCCTTCTTCCGCCAAGTGGCTGAAGTTCACGTCCGTGGTGATGTCGTTGAGCGTGGGCAAATGATACGGATCGGGCCGCTCCCTGCGGGTTCCCGGGCCATAGGTGCGGAGGTGATCGAATTCGATCGGCGAGACTCCGTCCCAATTGGCGCCATAGTCGATGGTGATCACATAGCCGGCTTTGAGAATGCGGCCGGCCCCTTGAATGAAGCGGCCTTCGCCCAGGTTGATGTAGGCGGCGAAGCCTTTGTCGCCCCGAGCCAGTTGGTGGGCATACGCGGGAATGTATCGGCGCACATGCTCGGCCAATTCCGGGACGGCCTCGATGGGAACATAGACTTCGTGAAATTCGATGGCTTTGAGCTTGGCCGCGTAATCTTTCGCCGGGCTCAGCGCTTCCAGCAGCGCCTCAAATCCGGTGCGGCTCAGATACACGGTGGTCTCGCGCTTGCGGCCGAAGAGCTTGGTTTGAATGGTGCGGTCTTCGTTCTTGAGACGCTCCTGTAGCGGAGCGGGCAGATCCTTTTCGAGTCTATTCCAGCCGGTGCGCGACAGCGCGGGCGCGACGAAAGCCACTTCCGCCGATCCGCTGGGAGAGAGCACCACCTTGTGAACACTGAAGGCGTCGGGAAGTTCGTTCGAAAGAACGATGCCCTTCAGGCTCCCGGCCGCGATGGTGGCGGTGGGGTCGGTGGCGTCGCCTTCGCGCGCTTCGAACCGCGCGCCGAAGCGGGCATTGCGCTGGCTCTGCTTGGCGCTCAATACGAAGGAGCGGTCGTAGCAGGCGTACACGGTCTGCCGCGCGAAGTCGCGCCAGAGCTCCTCAGCCGGCAGGTCATAGACCTGCCCCACTGCCTGCCCCACCCCGGCCCGGCGATCGGCGTAATTCAAAATGGACTCGGCCAACTCCCCGTCGCCCGCTCCGAATTCGGCGATCGTGAAAGGCTCGTTGGGGGCGAGCGTTCCGGCCTTCCGCATCCCCAGCCACATGTCAAAAATGCGCTGGGCGACCATTTGCCCGAAGTACGGCGATAAAGCGTCAGGGAAAGTGCGATAGTCCTGAGTGAAACTGACGCGTCCGCTCGAATAGTAGCCGAGCGTGGGATGGAACAACACCAGATCCTGATATTCGGAAAACGAGAGGAAGAATTCCTTGACCGCAGGCGCGGCGGCGGCCGACACGCGCAGTTCGCGATGGATCTCCCATGGGTTCAGGAGTTCGCCTCGCGCAAACGGGAGGTCCGCGGCGCGCACAATCGCGTGCGCCGACAGCAGGGCCGTCGCCGCGAATGCGGCCTTGGCTTGGGGCATGCGTGTTACGACGTAACCAGCGGGCAAAAGGTATCAGCGACTTGGGCGATACACTGAAAAGACGGTGTTGCCGCGAGTCTTCTGTGCCTTATTGCTGTTGTATTTAGCCGCGCCCGCCCAAAACGATTCCTTGGCGGCGCTGCGGGCGACCCTCGCAACGCTGCACCAGCATCGAAGCGAGAATGCGAATACGTTGGGGGCGCGGCCGGAGCTGACCGTCGCCAAGCATCAGCTTCGCGATTGGTTCGAGCGGCGCCTGGCGAGCCTGGGGGCGACGCCCGACGAGGACGCGTCAAATCGCGCGTTTCAGGAGGCCCTTGCGAGTCTGTTTTGTCCGGATGGCTGCGTTTTCAGCGCGTTGGGTTTCATCGATACGGTGCGATTGCGCCACACTGGCGAGTTCCTCGTAATTCGAACCAGCGTCGGCATCCGCTGCGGCTACGACGATTCGGCTTATGTTTATCAATGGATCGGGACCACGTGGCAGCGCATCTTCGAAACCGAGCAGGATGTCTACACCAAGACCGGCTATCGCCCCCAGACCATCTACGATGTGCAGATTTCGCCGCCAGATGCGAACGGCAACCGCTTCGCCTTGACCCTGGGAGCGCGCTCGAGTTGCGCTGACGCGTTTCAGCCGATGTATTACAGGATCTGGGCCCTGGGAAAGGCTCTAGGCGCGAGGCCCAGCAAACCAAGGCTCCTGCTCGATGGCCAGGAAATCATTTTCGCCGGGGATTATCCGCCGGTGAAGGGAACGCTCTCGGCCGACGACATGCGCATCGAATTCACTGCGGGAGGCACCGGCTACGGATTGAGTCATCAAGCCGTGCGCCACTTTGAAGTGCTTGGCGATTCAGTCAAGCAGGTGGATCCCATCGCGCCCACGCCTCGCGATTTCGTCGAGGAGTGGCTTGCCGCGCCGTGGAAGCAGAGCGTTGCCCGTTCCGAATCGCCATCACTCGAGTCACCCTCACTCGAAACCTGGCACCGCAAGTTGCATCGTGACGACGGTATGGGCGATTTTCCCGACCCTCCGGTCCAGTGTTCGAGCGATCGGGAGCTGTGGCAGATTGGGATCCGGCTGCACGGTGTCTCCACCGAAACCTTTTACCTGGTTCGGTGGCGGCAGCCGGATCGCTTCACGATGACGGACATCGCCGAGCATCCCCTGTGTAAGTAGATTATTGCGAGCTCGCCGGCGTCGCTACCGGTGCTGCGGGCACGTCATGCATTCCGCCCAATACGGCTTGGGTTCTCTTGGTCAGCGAATCGAAGATCTCGAGAGTCCCAATCAGTGTGCAGGCGGCGGGTTGCATCGGGGTCGAGCTCGTCGATGTAACGGGGATGATCGTGGGAGGGATAATCAGCGCCCGGATTTCGACGCGTGCATCCAGGGCGAGGCCCAGGTCGGCGTCGGAAAAGAGGTCGAACGGAGTAGCCGCCTGCCCCGGCGTCACAGTGACGCTGGTGGACTTAAGAACCTTGCCGGTGCCGTCCATAAATTCCAGCACGGCCGAGCAAGGCGTTCCCACAGCCGGCGTCGCGACGATTGGGCCAAACCCCGGGTTGAGCACGTTCAGGCGCGCCGTTTGTCCTTCGGCAAGGCCGATCATGCCTGTGGTCCGAGTCACGGCCGGCGTTGGAACAACCTGCGCGAAAACTCCCGCGGAGGCAAGTGTAAAGACACAAATCCTCTGTGCGAATCGAAACATGGTTTCACTCCTATTGGCGAGAAATTCTGACTGCGCCGGGCGATTATCTTGCTTCGCCCCGGTCTTGTTTTTCAAACCCGAACGGCGGGAAAAGTTCTCTTAAGATGGCGAGAAAATACGGCAGCGAGAAAATCAGCGCGCGGTAAATCCGCCGTCGACTGCCAGCGCCTGTCCGGTGATGAACGACGATTGCGGTGAGCACAGCCACAACACTGCCGCCGCGACTTCCTCGAGAGTTCCGGTGCGGCCCATGGGATGGAAGCCGTCGACGACGGAGTCATCCAAGCCTTTAAAGAATCGAGCCGCCATGGCCGTGCGGACTACGGCGGGACAGACGGCGTTGACGCGCAGTCCTTTGGCCGCGTATTCCATCGCCACGGTCTTGGTCAGTCCGATTACGCCGTGCTTACTCGCATGATACGCGACGCCCCCGACGCCGCCGATCAATCCCGCCACCGACGAAATATTAACGATGGCGCTGCCGGGTTGCTTCAGCAAATGCGGCACCTCGTACTTCATCGCCAGAAACACGCCCTTGAGGTTGACATCGATCACCTGGTCCCAGACGTCGATGGAATAATCGGTGACCGGCACGAAAGGAGTGCCCTCGATGCCGGCGTTGTTGACGGCGAGATCCAGGCGCTGCCAGCGGTCGACCGCGGCCTGGACCAGCGCTTGCACCTGCTCCGGCACGGAGACGTCCGTTTCGACGAAGTGGGCTTCGCCGCCCTGCCGCTCGATCAGGCGCACGGTCTCCTCGCCCTCGGCAATGCGCCGTGCGCCGATTGCCATGCGCGCTCCCTCGGCGGCGAAAGCCAAAGCCGTGGCTCGCCCGATTCCAGAGCTTCCGCCCGTGATCACAACCACCTTGTCTTCGAATGCTTTGCTCACCCGGCCTCAGTCACAATGGAGCGGACACGCCGCTCCATCAGTCGTTTGAGGATATCACGCCGCTGCGGGGAACCAGGCCAAGCACCTGAAAACAAGGCGAGAAAAATTGTCCCCTGCCGCCACAATACTAGTGATTTCGTCTATGGCCCCACAACCAGCTTTCAGTTCTGGCATTGCCGCCCTTCGCATCGAGGTCCATCGCCTCTTGGGCTTCATTCTGCGGCGTCCCGTCGGAGCCGAGGAAAACCCCTCCCGCGCAACCGAGCCGGGCTGGGATTCAATGAAGCATATCGAGTTGGTGTTCCTGTTCGAGGATCACTTCGGTATGCGCTTCTTGGAACAGGAGATCGCGGAGCTCGAAGACGCCCGGGGAATTGAGCGAATTATTGAGAAACGATTTCTTGAGGAACAGCCTCCCCCATCAAGAGGAGTTGAGGCATGCGGCACAGCCTGACCATCGACGGTCCGGCGTTCCGGCTCCGGCCGGTGCGCATCGCCGACGCGGCTTTCATCGCCGAACTGCGGGCGGACCCGGAGCGCGGCCGATATCTGCACCACGGCCCAGCTGGCGCAGTCTGCCAACGCGGGTGGCTCGAAACCTATTTCGAGCGCCAGGACGACTATTACTTTCTGATCGAGAATCGAGAAACCGGGGCGCCTGAGGGCACGGTGGGAATCTATAACGCCGGCTGGAGCATCGGGGGCGGTGGCCAGCTCCAACGCGACGCCGAGTGGGGCCGCTGGATTCTTCGGCGCGGATCGCTGGCGGCCGTCGAAAGCGCGTGCCTGGTCTACCGCATGGGATTCGAGATGTTGGACCTCGACTCCGTCTATTGCCGGACCATTGTCGAAAACGCCTCGGCTTTGGCGTTCCACGATTCCTTCGGGATGGAGCGAGGGCGCGTGCTGCCGGGCTATCTGCACGCTCTTGACGCAATCCAGTGCCGGCTCACCAGGCCGCGCTGGTTGGCGCTGCGGGACGGCCTGGAAGCCAAAGCTGCACGGGCGGCTGGATGGAGCCAGCGGCCGCAACCCGTTGCGCAAACCCTCGGGTACCGGTACTTTGGAGCAAGCGCATGATTTCGGTGATTCAATTCGTTTTTCGTTTAAGGAGATATCCATGAGCACTGCATCGATCAGTCCCGCGTTTATTCTGGACGAGCAATCCCGTCTTGACCGCATCGCGGCGGATAGCTGGTATAGCCAGGGTCTCAACACGTGTAGCGTCGAATACTGCGCGCAGGTCTTCTCCCGGTTTTGGAAGGGAAACCGGTGCCTCGAAATGGGCCCGGCGGAAGGGGTCATGACTCCGCACCTCGACCGCGCGTTTTCGGATCTCACTCTTGTCGAGGGCGCCGAAGCGTTCTGTACCAGACTCCGTCAGCGCTTCCCCGCCGCCACCGTGGTTCGATCCTTGTTCGAAGACTTCGTTCCAGATGCCCCGTTCGACACCATCGTGCTGGGCCACGTTCTGGAGCACGTCGAAAATCCCGTACGGGTGCTGCGCAAGGCCGGCTCCTGTCTCGCCCCCGGCGGAGTGATTTGCTGCGCCGTGCCCAACGCACGAAGCCTGCACCGACAAGCCGCGGTGATGCTGGAGATTCTCGAGACGGTGGATTCTCTTAATCCCACCGATCTGCATCACGGCCATCGCCGCGTTTACAATCCCGAAACGTTTCGCGACGACTTCCTCGCTGCCGGGCTACGCCTCTGCCACAGAGGAGGCTATTGGATCAAGCCGCTCTCCAATCGCCAGATGGAAGACGCCTGGACTCCGGAAATGATCCAGGCCTTCATGGAGCTGGGCGAGCGCTACCCGGATATCGCAGCCGAGATTTATATCGTCGCGTCGGCCCGTTAACACGAAGGCCGTGTAGCCAGAGCCTTCCGCACGCGCAGCATCAGCAGGGCCGAGGCCAGCGAGCACGCAGCGAGATATAGCAGCCCCGGCCCAAAGCTGCCCGTCCGATCGCTGAAGATGCCCAACAGGTACGGGCCCAAGAACCCTCCCAGATTCCCGAACGAATTGATCAGGCCCAGACTCGCGGCCGCGGCAGCTCGGCCCAGAAAAACATTCGGCAAGGGCCAGAATCCGGGATGCGAGGAATAAAACCCGATGGTCGCCAATGAGAGCAGCACCACGCTGATCCCCATCTGGCCGCGCGAGGTGGTGAAGAAGCACAGCGTCAGCGCGGCCGCCGAGAGCAGCCGTGGAATGGTTGTATGCCAGATGCGCTCTCCGGTTTTGTCGGAATGCCAGCCTACCAGCAGCATCGCAGGAAGCGAGCATAGCGACGGAATCGCCGCAATCAAGCTGATGCTTGAAACATCCAGAGTGGAAAGCCGCTGCACCATCTTCGGCAGCCACAGGCTGACGCCGTAGTTCGCATTCAAGCCCAGGAACAAGATGGCGGAAAGCAGCAGCACCCGCGGATCGGCCAGCGCCCGCAGCGCCGGAACCCATCCTGGTGCGTGCTCTTTCTTCGCCGCCTGCTCTTTTTCGAGCTCGCCCACCAGCCAATCGCGTTCTTGCGGCGGCAACCACTTGGCGTCCTGAGGACGCTCCGTCAGGTAGAACAGCGTCGCAATGCCCAGCAAAAACGCCGGAATTCCCTCGAGCAGCAGCAGCCAGCGCCAGCCTCCCAGACCCAGCCAGTGAATCCTCAGCAACACGGCCGCCAGAGGCCCGCCGATCACCTGCGACGCTGGAATCCCCGCGAAGAACAACGCCACCGCTTTGCCGCGATCCTCGGGACGATACCAGTGGCTTAAATACACGAGCACGCCCGGCACGAATCCAGCCTCCGCGACGCCCAGGAAAAAGCGGATCGCATAAAACTGCGGCGCGGTATGGATCAGGCCCGTCAGAGAGGCCACCGCGCCCCAGCTAATGAGAATTCGCGCGATCCATTTGCGCGCGCTCCACAGCTCCGCAAGGATTCCTCCTGGCACTTCCAGCAGGAAATAGCCCACGAAGAAAATGCCGCCGCCCAAGCCGAATACAGAATCGGAGAATCCCAGTTCCTGCGTCATTTGAAGTCCCGCCGAGCTGACGTTGACGCGGTCCAGGTACGACACGATGTAGAGCAGGAAAATGAAGGGCATCAGGCGGCGGTCGACTCGCCGCCGTGCGCGCTCCGCCACGCCGGTCTGCGGTGCGAAGTAAGGGCGCATTGTGTTTAGAATAGCTCGGGGGATCATTATGCGAGCATGCGTCCTGACGATTGCGGCAATATTCGCCGCTGCGCCGGCTTCTGCTTTTCAACCTTCTGCGTTTCAACAAGGAGCTCCGGCTCCGAGCGCCGGATGCGCCGTTGCGCGCGATTTAAGGCTGACCAATGGCCGCATCGTCACCATGGATGCGCGCAACACCATCGTCAACGAGGTGACGATTCAGAATGGCCGCTTCGCCGCGGTGGGTCCGGCGCGAGATCTCAAGCTGAGCCCGTGCACGCGCACCATCAACCTGGGCGGCCGCACCGTCGTGCCGGGGTTGGTCGACAATCACAACCACATCGTGCTGCTGGGGCTGCGTCCCGGCCACGACGTGCGCCTGGAACTTGCAAACTCCATCGCCCAAGTGCAGGCCGCGATCAAGGCGCGAGCCGCCAGCGTTCCGGCAGGGCAATTCATCACCGGCATGGGGGGCTGGAATCCCGCGCAATTTATGGAGAAGCGGCTGCCTACGCTGGCGGAGCTGGACGCCGCCGATTCCAATCACCCGGTGATCGTGTATCAGGGCTTTACCGGCCCGGCCGCGACCAACTCGGCGGGCCGCGCGTTTTTCACTTCAAAGGGAGTCGCAGTCAGCGACACCGGTGCGATTGCGGCCAACGCTCCGTCTCTCGCCGCGCTGAATGCGCTGCGCGCGGTGCAGACTTTCGAGGATCAGAAGCGCGGCACTGTGGATGCGATGGCTTACGCTGCCAGCGTCGGCGTCACCACCAGCGTGGATATGGGAGCCTTCGTCATCCCCGGCACGCCCGACATCGAGAGCTCTTTCACCTTCGACGGCCTCGCCAGCGCCAATCCCTTCACAATGTACGATGCGTATCTGGCGCTGCACCGCGAAGGCAAGATGACCTCGCGGCTGCGCGTTTTCTTCCTGAGCATGGACACGCGGCCCGACGTTCCCTTGCTCAGCGAGCGGGTACGCAATGCCTTCCTCGATTTCGGCGACGATATGATGCGCCTTTCCGGTATCGGCGAATTCGCCACGCAGTGGCCTTTGTTCGGCCAGGTGACGCAGCCCGCCAATTACGCCGCTGCGTTGAAGCTGGTGGCCAAGCACGGATGGCCGTTCCAGCAGCACAGCTTGTCGCTGGCTGAGGACAAGTTGACGGCGGCGACGTTTGAAGAGGTCAACCGTGAGACTCCCATCGCCAATCTCCGCTGGTCCGTGGCGCACGTTCCGCGCATCGATCAGGAGACCGTGAACCGCTTCAAGGCGCTCGGCGCCGGCATCGCGGTGCATCCTTTCGAGTACTTGGCCGGCGGCCCCAATGCCGGTCCGCCCATGCGCATGATCCTCGATAGCGGCATCCATGTGGGTGCCGGTTCCGACGCCGCGCAGATTTCGACGCTCGACCCGTGGCCCATGATCTATTACATGGTCACCGGCAAGAATTCGTCTGGAGTGCTGATCAACGACAAGCAGCAGCTCACGCGGATGGAGGCGCTGCGGCTTTACACCGCCGAAAACGGCTGGTTCTTTCATGAAGAGGCGAACCTCGGCAGCATCGAAGTGGGCAAGCTCGGCGACCTCGTCGCGCTCACCGGCGATTACTTCGATGCGGCGAAGGTGCCCGACGAGGCCATCAAGCAGCTGAAGTCCGCGCTGACGGTGGTCGACGGCAGAGTGATGTACGATCAGTTGCGGTAGGCAGGTCACAGACCTGCCCCACATGCGATACTCGCAGAAGTATGTCTGCCGACGAAGAGCTTCAAGAACACGCGGAGCACGCCAGGGAGCCATTCGATAAGAAGGTCGCGGTCACCATGGCGATCATCGCCGCGCTGCTGGCGATCGTGTCCGTGCTGGGTCACATTCTTTCCACCGAGGAGCTGTTGGCGCAGCAGAAGGCTTCCGACCAGTGGGCTTTCTATCAGGCCAAGGACATTCGCCGTTACGATTCGGAAATCGCGCAGGACATGCTGAAGGCTCTCAAGAGCGGCGACCTTGAGGAGCGGGTCAAACATTACGGCGGCAACGCGGAGAAGTACGAAAAAGACCGCGCGGGGATTCAGGAAGAGGCGATGAAGTTAGAAGCGGAGAGGGACCATAAGGGCGCCCAGGCTCTGCGCCTTGAAATCGGCGAAGTGTTCCTCGAAATCGGCATCGTCTTCGCTTCTCTGGCAATTCTCTCCAAACGTCCGATGGTGTGGTACACCTCCATGGTCGCGGCCCTCGTGGGTGTGGCACTGGCCTCCACTACGCTGCTGGTTCCCTGAAGTCCTTAAAGACCAATCCTGCCCTTGACGGGGAACTCATACTCAGATATCTTTATACTCTGAGGTCTGAGTATGCCCAAAACCGACTCGCTCCAAGGTTCGCTGGATTTGCTGGTGTTGAAGATCCTCTCGCGGCGTCCGCGCCTCCACGGCTACGCTATCATGTCCGCGATTGCGGACACCTCCGGCGAAGTGCTCAGCGCCGAGGAAGGCTCGCTCTATCCAGCCCTGCACCGAATGGAGGAAGCCGGCTGGATTCGCGCCAAATGGATCACCAAGGAGACGGGGCGGCGGGCGCGCATCTATGAGCTGACCGCCGCGGGCAGGAAGCAGCTCGGGGTCGAGGAGTCGCGCTGGGAGGTGGTCACGTCAGCGGTGAATCGTATTCTGAGGACGATCTGATATGTCGCTGCTTTCGCGCATCGTCAACGTATTTCGGCAACAACATCTAAGCCGCGACATCGACGAAGAGCTTGCCTCCCACCTCGAAGAAGCCGTCGATCATGGACGCGACCCAGTCGAGGCGCGCCGGGCGTTCGGCTCCCCGCTGCGGCAACGAGAAGCCAGCCGCGATACCAGAGTCATCGTTTGGCTCGATTCCCTCCGCGCCGATGCCATCTTCGGTTGGCGGCAGCTCAAGAAGCGAAAGGTGACGTCTGCCGCGGCGATCCTCTCCCTTGGCCTCGCCATCGGCGCCTGCACGGCTGCGTTTCGCATCGTCGACGCGCTGCTGTTGAGGCCATTGCCGGTAGCGCACCCCGAGCGGCTCTACGCCTTGAGCTACCAGCAAATCAATCCCGAGGATGGCAAGCTTCAAACACGCGACGGTTCCTCGTATCCGCTGTTCCGGGAGATGCGCACCGCGGTCAAGGGTCAAGCGGAACTCTTGGCGGTTTCCTATGCTGGCCCGGCCGATCTGACCTACGGAGCGGATGAGGAGATGGAACGCCCCTACCGGCAATACGTTTCGGGATGGATGTTCGATTCATTCGGTATCCGCCCCGCCCTTGGGCGGCTGCTCACCGCAAACGACGACCTCGAGCCCAGCGCCCATCCCGTTGCCGTCCTTTCCTACGATTACTGGAACAGCCGCTTCGGGCGGGACCCGAAAATAATCGGCCGCACATTTCGCATCGGTAATGTTTTGTACTCGATCGTTGGCGTCGCGGGGGCGGGCTTCACAGGCACGGAGCCGGGCAAAATGGTCGACATCTTCGTGCCCACCATGATGATGGGCGCGATAGTCAACGAGCGAGATTCATTTTGGTTTCGGACGCTGGTCCGCCTGGAGCCGGGCGTGAGCACCGAGCCGGTTCGCGAGAAGCTGCATGCGGCCTTCCAGGCGTTCTGGGAGGTCCAGGCAAAGAAGCACCCCGAAGCGCCCCAGCAGTTTCTGGACAGCATTGTGAACCAGAAGGTGCTGTTGGAGCCCGCGGCATCCGGCGTCTCCGAAACCCAACGCGACTACAGCCGGGCGCTCGCGGCTCTCGGCGTGCTGGTGGCGCTGGTGCTGCTGATTGCCTGTGCCAACGTGGCCAACCTGATGACGGCTCAGGCGGCGGCGCGGGCGCGCGAGATGGCGCTTCGCGTCTCCATCGGCGCGGGCCGGCGGCGTCTGGTGCAACTGGTGCTGGTGGAAAGCGGGATCCTTGCGCTGTTGGCGGCCGCCGCAGGCGCCTTGTTTTCGATTTGGGCCGGCCCCTTTGTCGTTAGCAGGATCAATCCCCCTGACAATCCAGTGCGCTTGCTGCTTCCAGCGGACTGGCGAGTGCTTGGATTCGGCCTGGCTCTCACTCTCGGCGTGACCATCCTGTTCGGTCTCGCGCCGGCGCTTCGCGCTTCGCGAGTCCAGCCCGCCGATGCACTTAAAAGCGGCGGAAGCCGCCGACGCCGCCTGATGCATCCACTGATCGCCTTGCAAGCCGCTTTCTGCTTTCTGGTGCTGTTCGTCGCCGGCCTCTTCATCAACACCTTCGGGCGGCTGTCTCATCATCCCACCGGATTTTCCGCGGAACGCCTTCTCATTCTGGATGCAACCCCGCGGCAGGCGGAACCGGCGGTCTTCTGGGCGCAGGTGGGCGAGCATTTGCGAGCCGTGCCAGGCGTCGAAAACGTCGCGTTGGCCGCATGGCCGCTCTTGACCGGGGGCGGTTGGAGCGATTTCATTTCGATCGACGGCGGCCCTCCCAGCCACGAGGAGGTTTCGTTTCTTCAAGTCTCGCCCGGCTGGTTGGACACAATGAAGATTCCTTTGATCGCCGGGAGGGATTTCCGCTCAGACGACGCCTATCCCAAGGTAGCCATTGTCAATCAGGCTTTCGCCAGGCGATACTTTAGCGGCGAGAATCCTCTTGGGCAATCGTTCTCGGTGCAAGAGGAAGCCGGAAAAATGAACTTGGAGATTGTGGGCTTGTCCGGCGACGCTCTCTATTTCGACATTCACAAGCCGGTCGCGCCGGTGGCCTATTTCCCCTTCCAAACCATTGATACAAAGGGTGATACAAAGGGCGATGCCAAGGGTGAATTGATGCCCCCGAAGTTCGACGGAGGGACATTTATCGTTCGCACTTCGAGCGTGAACCCGCTCGCGCTGGCGCCTACTCTGCGTCAGGAAGTACCACGCGCCCGTTCTGAGTTCCGCGTCAACAACATCCAAACCCAGCAGGATTTGATTGACAATCAAACCATTCGCGAAAGACTCCTCGCCATGCTGGCGCTCTTCTTCGCGGTGGTCGCGCTGCTGCTCGCCGGCATCGGGCTGTACGGCGTGCTCGATTACTCCGTGCTGCAAAGGCGGCGCGAAATCGGCATTCGCATCGCCATCGGTGCGCAAGCCGGAGACATTGTCCGGCGAGTGACCCTGGATGTTTTCGCCATGGTGCTTGCGGGCGCGCTGGTTGGCCTGGCGCTGGGCATGGCCTCGGTGCGCTACATCGAGTCGCTGCTTTACCAGGTGAAGGCCACCGAGGCCGGCATACTCGCGCTTCCGTCGCTGACCATCCTGCTCGCGGCAATTTTGGCGGCGATTGCGCCGGTGATTCGAGCCGTGCGAATCGACCCGGTCGAAACGCTGCGTTCGGAATAGATCAGGAGAGCCCACATAGCCCTTGACAGCCAAAAGAAAGGGAGAGTACCATCGACCAACGTTCAAAAGGCCTGTGAGCCTTTTTTCAGGATGGGGTCGACTTTTCTGACGGAGTTGTGGCATGCGCAAGGGTTGGTTTCTGCTTCTCACGATGTTTGCATCGTTGGCGTTCGGCCAAGTGGGCAACGGAACCATCACGGGGGTCGTTACCGATGCGTCCGGGGCGATTGTCGCAGCAGCGGCCGTGGAAGCCAGGAACACGGAAACGGGCGTGGCTTTTCGCGGAGTATCCACCAACGCCGGAGACTATGCCATCACGGACTTGCCGGTCGGCATCTACGCCGTTACGGTCACAGTCAAAGGGTTCAAGACCTACATCCACACGAACCTCGCCCTCGCCGCGACGCAAACCCTGAGGGAGGACATCGCTCTGCAAGTAGGCTCCTCCACGGATTCCGTGACCGTCACCGCCGAAGCTTCCCTGCTGCACACTGAAAGCGCTGAGTTGTCCCACAACGTCAACATCGAATCATTGGATGCGCTTCCCCTGGTGGGCATCGGGACCGTCAACGCAGGCACTTCCGGCTTCCGCAACCCCTACAACACGCTTCTGACGCTTCCGGGCATTAGTTCTTATGACAGCAGCGGAACATTCACTCTTAACGGCCTGACCGGGGGCTTCTATCTAACCGAGACGATGCGCATCGAAGGCCAGGACTCGACCTCACGCATGTTTGGGACCTACGATTATACGCAGGGGGCCCAGCCCAGCGTGGACGCGATTCAGGAAATTGCGTACCAGGCCAGCAACTATTCCGCCGAATTCGGACAGTCGGGCATTGTGGTGATCAACATGACCATGAAGTCGGGGACAAACCAATATCACGGCAGCGCCTACGACTACTTCGTGAACGAAGACCTTGCCGCTGGAGATCCGTTCAGCATCAGCGGAGGCTGCATCGCCGGACCCGCCGGCAGCGCTTGCAGTAAGGCCGGCGGCGATGGAGGTAAGTTTCGCCCGCGCCAGCGCCGCAACGATTTCGGCGGAAGCCTGGGCGGTCCGGTGGCAATCCCCAAAATCTATAACGGGCACAACAAGACCTTCTGGTTCTTCAATTATGAGGAGTTCCTGGAGACCACGCTGTACTCCTTCAACGATACAGTGCCCACGCCCAATTATCTGCAGGGCAATTTCTCCCAGATCTCACCGAATGGGAATTGCAGCCTCTGCTCTCAATTGGGGATCTCGACATTGGCGCTGGGCACTCCCCAGGTTCAGGTTGACCCCAACGGAAACCACATCTTCGCGAATGAGATCTTCGATCCCGCCACGCGAGCGGCAGCTACCTCCGGTAGCTTGGCAGGCCAGGGGTACGCACTCCCGTTCCCGAACAACTCGATTCCCCTGACCCGCTTCGATCCGGTCTCGATTAAGTTAATGGCTCTGATGCCAGGGGCGAACACCTCCAGTGTTGCCGGTAACTACGCCGTGACCGAACCCGGCAATCGATACTCGCCCATTTCGACGGTTAAGATCGATCACAATGTCGATGCCAAGGACAAGATTTCCTTCTATTTCTCGAAGCTCAATACCCAGAACCAGATCAACAATACCCTGGGGAGCGCGGATGGTCTGCCAAACGACATCACCGCCGCCCGAGGCACATTCACTTGGACCTACACGGAGCGGCTAAACTACGACCGTACCTTGACGCCGACGCTGCTGTTGCACGTAGGCGGGGGTTACATACACAGCAGTTTCAACGACCGATCGCCGGAACTAAATTTCAACCCCCAGTCGGCGTTGGGGGTCAGCGGCTTTTTGAATAACCAAAATTTCCCCACCTTCTCTGGGTTGTCCAGCACCAGCAATAGCTACGGAGGCATGCAAGGTATGGGGCCGAGCGGCCAGGCGACGATGTACGATGGACATCCCACCTTTAACACCAACTTGACATGGGTTCGCGGCAAGCACACCTTCAAAGCCGGCGCCGAAGTGGACCTCGTGCAGGACTGGACCAGATCCCTGCCCTTGGTTTCGCTTGTCACCGGTACGGGTCCGACCTCGGAACCCTTCACTCCGGTGAGTAGCTTCGGCAGTTTTAGCACTGGCTTCGGCTTCGCCAGTTTCCTGCTCGGCGACTATAGCTCCATTTCGCAGAGCGCGGCCACGGATCCCCGCGAAGGGTCGCAGGAATGGGCGCTGTTTGTTCAAGACTCCTGGAAGGTGACCCGCAAGCTCACTGTGGATTACGGCCTGCGGTGGGATTACGACACACCAGAGCATGAGGAATACGGGCGCTTGGGACAGCTCGATGCGACTTTGGCGAACACCAATGCCGGAGGACGCCTCGGGGCGCTACAGTTTGCCAGCAACTGCGGTTGCCAATTCTACAAGTCCGGCTATCCTTACGGGATCGCGCCGCGACTCGGCATCGCCTATCAGCTCAACGGTAAGACGGTGCTTCGCGGCGGATGGGGATTGACGTACCAGTTTGTTGCGAACCCCGCCGGCGGTCTTGTGAGTTCCCAAGGGGTCTATAATCTAGCTGCCAACAGCCCATCCTACGTGCCCGCGGCGTACCAATTTGTAAACATTGAGGCTCCGGGGGCCATCCAATCGCCAGCTTGGCCCGTCACCAATCCGAACCAATATCCGAATCTAGGCTCCACGACACCTGCGCCTTCGGTCCCCGACGCGCAAGAAAACCGGCCGCCCCGCGTCAACCAATTCAGCGCAGGCTTCCAGCGAGAGATTACCAGGAGTTTCGTCATGGAAGCCACCTACGTGGGCAACCGCGCCGCGTGGATTGGCGGCGGCAGCCTGGGCCGCCTGAGCCAGCTCTCGCCGCAATTATTGGCATCCTATGGCTTGTACCCGATTCCAGGAACCGGTCCAGCGGGGTATAACAACGAGAACGCGCGCGCCCTGTTGGCCGACCCGATCAGCAGTTCGGCGGTGACGCAATTCCTGGCCTCGCAGGGCATCAGCGGCATTCTCCCCTATTCCGGCTTCCCCACCAGCAGCTCGCTGCAAAGCGCCCTATACCCCTACCCGCAATTCGGCCAGGTTGCCGACACGACTTCCCCAACTCAGAACTCCAAGTACGACTCTTTACAGGTAAAGGCGAGCAAGCGCCTCTCGCATAACCTCCAGGCCGGCGGCGCATACACCCGGGGCCAGGGCTTCGTGCGGGCCACGCGGCAGGACTTCTTCAACCCCGCCAGCGGCGTGTGGGCGCTCCAGCAGATCCCGCCGCAGATCCTGAGCTTCAACGCCACGTACACCGTGCCGAAAGCGTCATTCTTCCCTAAATATGTGAACGCAGTTACCAACGGTTGGCTGCTCGGCTGGTTCTCGAACTACCAAAGCGGCGCGTTCCTGGCGCCTCCAACCAGCAGCGTCAACCCGAACTACCAGACCAGCGAGGATGTTCGGGTTGCGGGCCAGCCGCTATACACCCCCGGCGTCAACATCAACAACCTGAGCACTTACAATCCGTACTACACTCAGGTGCTGAATCCGGCCGCCTGGGCCCCGTGCCCCTCCAACGCAAATTGTGGGACAACCAGCAGTACGACGTCGGGAAACTACATCAAGAATTTCCGAGCGCCACGAACTCCGGTAGAGAACGCGAACATTGGCCGCAACTTCCGGATCAAGGAAAGAATGAACTTGCAGATCCGAGGCGAGTTCGTCAATATCTTAAACCGGCTTGAAATGCCCGCCCCGAGCACGTCGAATCCGCAGAGTGCGGTTACGAAGAATTCGCTGGGAATCCAAACGGCCAGGTTCGGAGTCATCAACACTTACCTCGCGCCGAACACCGGATACGCCCTGCCAGCCGTCGCCAACCAGCCTTATATGGAGCCCCGCCAGGGGACGTTGATCGCCCGCTTCAGTTTCTAAACACAACAGAGGTAGCTGCGCATCCGCTCCCTCACGGTCGCGGTTCCGTCACCGAACCGCGCGCGGCAGCAAGCGGACATCACCGACTAAGCCGCTCACTGGCTCTTTGACCGGACGTTGAACTCCAGCTTCCAGCGCCGGCCGTCGCGCGCCACAAACCACAGCTCCAGAACGCCGGTTTCGGTCACCAGACTTTCCAGAGTCACAGGAACGTTTTCGGACGGGTTGCCGGGAAGAAATACCTCAACTGGGGAGAGCTCTTCCATGCCGGGCCCGATTTCTTCGAGCAGGAGGCCGGCGGGGTCCTCCTTCCGTTCGATCGATTGGAAAAACCGAAACTGCGCCCGCCCGCCGAGGCTTAAGGCGAACTCGCGATCGCGGATTTGATGCCCTGTCCCTTCTTCCATCCCGAACGGCACCACCGTAAGCGCCTTGAGAGGAGGCTTCCGGCCAGGCACCGCGGGCATGGCAGCTTCAATTCCAATGTAATAACTTCGCGGAACGCCGCCACGGACGCGGACCCCGTGTCCCTGACGCGCCAATCCGTAGTAAGCCGCGCCCCGAGCCACGGCGTGCATCAGATCGTCGCTCATTAGGGCCGTAACCGGGCGCGGCATCCAGCCGTTCAGAACATCGAGGATTCGTTCGCGCACCAGGCTCGCGCGCAGTACGCCGCCATTGAACAGAACGTGGGTCGGCTTAGCCCCTTGGCGCTGGAGGAATTGAGCCAAGTGGCGGGTGATCGCAGCATCCGCTGCGTACGGCAGCCCGAATTCCGTGAGAGCCGCGCGCTGCCCTTGGGGCACATCGTCGAGGGATGCCAGCGGCAAGAAGCCATCCAGTAGAATGCTCTCCAGATCGGAGCGCTTGAGTTTGGTTTTCAAAGATCCGCCGACCACCCCGGTTCCACGGCCGAGGATCGTAATCGGCGCTTCTTTTTCCTTTGACCCCGAGGCAAGCAGTTTCTCCTTGGCCTCGCGGCAGTGCTGCCACAACGCATGAAACTGGATCGGGTCCAGTTTTTTCGGGAGCTGCTCGGCAACCGTGTGCGCCAATGCGGCATCGACGTTGTCGCCGCCGAGCAGGATGTGCTCTCCCACCGCGACCCGCTCCAGCGCGATCTCGCCGGCTCGGTCTTGCACCTCGATGAGCGTGAAATCCGTGGTGCCGCCACCGATATCGATGACCAGGATCAAATCGCCTACTCCGACCAGCTCTCGCCAATCCGGGTTCCGCTCGATCCAAGCATAGAAGGCGGCCTGTGGTTCTTCCAACAGGATGACGTCGCGATACCCGGCTTCCTCGGCCGCTTTGAGCGTCAGATCGCGAGCCACCGCATCGAAAGACGCCGGCACTGTAACCAGCACCTGCCGGGCGTCGAAAGGATCCTCTGGATTTTTCGTATTCCACGCATCGCGCAAGTGCTGGAGATAACGGCGCGAAGCTTCCACCGGGGAGATGCGCGGCACGCCCTCCGGCGCGTTTGGCGGAAGAATGGCCGCGGTGCGATCTACGCCCGGATGCGATAGCCATGACTTTGCGGAGGAGACCAGCCTGCCTGCGTTCTCCAGACCTTTTTTCTGCGCCAGCACCCCCGCGATCGTGTTGTCGTTTTCGAGGTATAGAAAGGACGGCAGCAGCGGCTCCTCGCGTGTTTCGCCCGGATGGACCAGCTGAGGAATTGCGAACTGTTCCACGATCTCATTTTGAGTGTAGGCAAGCGCGCAATTTGTAGTGCCAAGATCGATCCCGATCACCGCGCGCGGTGCAGCATTTCCGGTCATGAGTACGACACTACCGCGAATCGGATTGCGCGCTCATCAGAGTGCGCAGCAGAGCGACTGTGCTCTCACGAGGCGCCACTGGCCCACCGGCGCGTCCGCGCAGCCCCTTTCCCCGCGCCATCTCGACCGGAGTCCGTCCCTGCTTATCGGCGACATCGAGCCGGGCCCCGTGCGCGGCGAGCAGCCGGACCATGTCGTCGGATGGCTGAGGAAGATTTACGTCGGCGGCTTCTGCCGCGAAATGCATCGCGGTTTGGCCGGCCGCACTCACCGCGTTGACATCGGCGCCATGGGCGATCAGCGCCTTGGCAGCGGCGAGCATTTCCGCATCCGTTGCATAATCTTTTGCGAATGTGCCGACTCCGCGGCCCAAGCCCGCTGCGAACATCAGCGGCGTGGTCAAATTCTTCGCGCCCAGCGATACGTCCGCGCCATGAGCGACCAGCAGTTCGATAGCAGCGACATCGCCATTCTTCGCGGCTCGCATCAAAGGCGTGGCCCCTGAACCGAGAGTCGGTTCGCCGGGCGTGTGCGCCCGCTGGAGAGTGGCGCTCTTCAATCCGGCGTTGGGATTGGCGCCGTTCTCGATGAGTAGATTCATCAGATCCAGCGCGGTCAGCTTGCCGGTTGAGGGTCGCGGCGGTCTCCCATAAACTTCGCCGAGCGTATTCATATCCACCGCCGCGAACAGCGGACCCATCCCGGCGCTGTCCGCGAGATTTGGATCGGCGCCGTGTTCCAGTAAAACCGCGGCCGTATCGAAATGTCCGTTGATGATGGCCAGCAGAAGTGCGGAAGTTCCGTCCGGATCAACGGCGTTCACATCCGCACCCGCTTCGCAAATGACTCGTGCGGCCGCGGCCGAGCCTTGCCGGGCGGCATACATGAGAGGAGTCCAATCACCGTGCGGCAGAATGGTTACGACCCCCTCCAAGCCGAAGCGATCCTTCGGATACTGGAGCGCGGCGGAGCGGCCATTCACTTCCGCGCCCTGGGCGATCAGCGCGCTGGCCGCCTGGTCCTGATTGGCGGCGGCGGCGATCATGAGCGCGGTTTCGCCAAAAGCGCTGCCCTTTTGGTTTACGCTGGCCCCTCGCGCAAGAATTAATTTCACCAGCTCCGCATTGCCGCTGCGAGCGGCGACCATCAGCACCGTCTCGCCACCGGGCAGAGATTCATTGGCATCGGCGCGGGCATCGAGCAGCGCCTTCGCGATTTCCAAGTTCCGATTTTGCGCGGCGAGCGATAGCGGAGTGACACCGTCGCGGCTTTGCGTTGCGGCCTTCGCTCCGGCTTTGAGAAGCACCTGAGTCAGTTCAGCGTTATCCGCCTCCACCGCCCAATCGAGCGCCGTCGATCCATCTGCTTCCGGCGCATTCACATCGATATGTTGACCCAGCAAAGCGCGGACGCGAGCAAGGTCGCCGCTACGGACGGCCTCGCCAAGCGGCGTGCTCTGCGCGAGGCAGGGCAATACTGCAATCAAGATGCAAGCGAAAACCCCTGCTCCACTATGGCCTTTGGCCTGCCTGCTGTTGTGGCGCAGGCCTCCGGCCTGCGCACCGTTACGAAAGAACATCGGTGATCCCCGAGCTGTCGCCGAATTGCTCCATCGGCTGGCCGAATTTCCCGGCGACATTGCGCCACAGATTCCCGACCGGCGTCCGCACCGGCAGCTCCACGTGCCGATCGCCCTTGCCCACTCCTCCGCCTATTAGCACCATGGGTAACGGATCGGAAGCGTGCCCATTTGAGTCTCCCATCCCCGCGCCATACACCAGCAAACTGTGATCCAGCACGGAGCCGTCGCCGTCGGGCGTGGCACGCAGCTTTTCCAGAAACTTCACGTAAAGTCGAACGTAATAGCTGTTAATCTTGACCACCTGCGCCATCTTGTCCGGTTTATTCTGATGGTGCGAAACGGAGTGGTGCTGTTCGGTCACGCCAATCTGCGGATACGTGCGCTGGCTGAGTTCGCGCGACATCATGAACGTGAAGACCCGCGTGGTATCGGACGCGAAGGCCGCCGCCGCGAGATCGAACATCAGCCCGACGTGCTCCTCGAAGGAATCCGGCGTACCGATGGGAGCGTCGGGGGCGGTCACCTCGCCGGCGTTACGAGACTCTATCTGCTCGATTCGGCGCTCGAGTTCCCGGATGTTATCCAGATATTCGGTGAGCCGCGCGCGGTCCCGACTGCTGAGTCCCTGCCCCAGATCCCGGGCATCCTCGGCAATCGAGTCCAAAACGCTCTTTTGATTCCGCAGGCGCGACGAGCGTTGCTGGGCATTCCCAGGTTCCCCGAAGAGCCGTTCAAATACGGAGCGCGGATTCGTCTCCATGGGCAAAGGCGTGCCAGGAGCGCTCCAGCAGATCGTATTCATGTAGGCGCAGCTAAATCCTGGAGAACAGCCGCCGACGTAGCCGGTAAAATCCTCGGTGGCAAGTTCGAGAGAGGGGAGCGGCGTATCCTGCCCGATCTGTTTCGCCACAATCTGGTCGATGGTGGTGTTGGCGAAAACATCTTCGGCCTCGGTACGCTTCGGCCAGACTCCCGTGAGGAACCCTGCACAGCTGACCGCGTGATCGCCCACCTGGCTCCCCGGGTGGGACCGGGTCAAGTTCGTGACGATTGCCATGCTGTTGCGGAACGGTTCAAGGGGTTGAAGGATCGTCGGGAACTCGAAGCCTTGCCCGAACTGCTTCGGCGTGAACTGCTGCATGATCGCGCCGTTCGGAAAATAGACGGCGCCGAATCGCATGCGCGGTTGCGCGGCAGCCTTTGCCAGCGGCGTTAACGCGGGAAACATCGCATCCAATAAAGGCAAGGACAGGGCCGTTCCGGCGCCCCGCAGCAACGTGCGGCGGGACAGGGCTTTCTTCGAGATCAACATAACGCCTCTCCTTATTATTGTCCTTGCGCGGTGTTCATGCGGAACGGCGTGCTCTCGATCACACCCAAAATCAGGCTATTCAGACGATAGTTATTTTTCTGCGACTCCCGCACGATCGTCCGCACCGCGGGCATGTCCCGATAATCCAGGCCTCGGCCCAAAGCGTAGGTCAACAGTTTCTCGGTCACGGTTTGAACAAAGACGTCCTGACGGCTCAGGATCGCTTGACGCAGCGCGACCACGCCATCCACCTTGGTGCCGTCGCCCAGCTCACCCGTGGCATCGATGGGGTTGCCCGCTTCCTGGGTCCGCCACGCCCCCACGGCGTCGAAGTTCTCGAGCGCGAAGCCGATGGGATCCAGAGTCTTGTGGCAAGCCGCGCAAACCGGATTCGCGCGGTGCTCCGACATCTGTTCGCGCATCGTTCGCTTCTGCTCACCCTCCTGTACCGGCTTTAAAGGCGGCACGTCGGGAGGGGGCGGCGGCACACTCAGCCCCATTAGATTCTCGAGAATCCATTTCCCGCGGACCACGGGCGAAGTGCGCTCCGCATGCGAAGTCAACGCGAGTATGCTGCCTTGTCCCAGGAGTCCCTTGCGCGCTTCGTCAACGATCGCCACACGCCGGAAGCGCGTGCCATACACATCCGGGATGCCATAGTGTTGGGCCAGCCGCTCATTGACAAATGTGAAGTCGGCGGTCAAAAGATCCAGAACGCTGCGGTCTTCCGAGAGCACGCTTCGAAAGAGAAGCTCGGTCTCACGGCGAAACGCCTGCCTCAGGTTGTCGTCGAAATCCGGAAATTCATCGGTGTTCGGTTGCACGTTCGCCAGGTTGCGAAGCTGGAGCCACTGGCCCGCGAAGTTGCTGACGATAGCGTCCGCGCGGGGATCGGCCAGCATGCGCCGAGCCTCGGCATCCAATACTTTCGGATCTTTCAGACGGTCCTGAGCAGCCAAGTGAAGCAGCGGTTCATCGGGAATGCTGCTCCAAAGAAAAAACGAGAGGCGTGACGCCAGATCCACGCTCTGGAGACGGTAGGTGCTGCCCGGCGCAAGCCCGGCGGGATCCCGCTCCGATCGGAAAATGAATTTGGGGCTGGCCAGAATCCGCTCGACTGCGGCCTGAATTCCGGCCTCGAAGCCGCGGCCCTCTGAGCCTTTTTCCTGGCTACCGGACCGATATACCGTCATCACGCGCATTACGTCCGCTTCCGCGGCCGTTGGCTGACGATACGCGCGCGCGAGCAACGCAGAAACGATCCGCCGCGCACACTCCTCCGCGTCGTTCGGCTTGCTCGGCCGGCAGACGAAGATTCGTCTGCGGCTCGGGGTATCGCCAGGGCCGGACGGATCGAAGGGTCCGCTTACGGAAAGGGTCTGAAGGTGCGGGTGCCCGCTCCAGTCGAAGTTGTCCACGGAGCTGCGGAGGAACGGTTGCAGCCTCACGGGCTGCGCGAACTGAGCGTCGCTGAGGAACGCGACCGCAATCGTGTGCGGACCCGCGGTCACTGGAATATCCACTTGGAGGCGCGCGTCCACCGCGTCTCCGGTGTCGGTGGGCTTCTCAAACAGCCCAGCCAGATCTTCGTTTCCGCCAATCGTGGCGAGATGGATGCGGCGCCCGTCCAAGCTGATTTCCACCTGGTGAGGCGTCTCCAGCCCGCGCATGATATTCAAGTTGGTTCGGTACAGCTTGGCCTGAAAGTGATAGCGGCCGTTGAGCGGAAAGGTATAGCGGACCGATGTGCCCCCCACCGTTCCCAGTGGCGTCCCGTCAATATGCCGATCCTGAGACAAGTCCTGCCGGATGCGCCAGGTCTCACTGCTCGCGGGCAGCGCCGGATCTCCCACCGCGACACGCGAAATTTTCCCCGCCGCCGTGAGATAGCGCTCCTCAAGCGCGGGCGATACGCCGAGCATATCCGCATTGTTGTCGAAACCAAACGCCGAATCGTCGGGCGGGAGGAGTTCGTTGACGTTAATCTCCAGGTCCAATAGATCCCGGATTGCATTTGCGTACTCGGTTCGATTCAGCCGGTGAAGGGCCGGCCGGCCGGCAAATGGATGAGTGGAAGCGGCTTGGTCGATCTGCTCCTCAAGCCATGAGGCGGTGGCATCGTACGTAGCCCGATCCGGCCGGCGAACCCCCGCGGGAGGCATGGTTCCGGATCGCAGCTTGCGAATGACCTTCTCCCATGTCTCGGCCTGCGCTGGAATCTGCGTCAAATCCACCTGATCGAGCGTCAAGCCGCCGGTCTTTAGCCGCTGGTTGTGACAGCTCACGCAATACTGGTTGACGAGCCCCGGAATCGGGCTCGCGCTCGCGGATGAGCTATCGGCAGGCCCCGCGCTGAGAATCGCGCAGCTTGCGGCTGCTAGCCCGCAGCTTACGGCTGCTAACCAGAGATGCCGATAGGGCCGGCGTGCCCTCGCTCGCGTCATCGCTTTCCCTGTTGGACGTCTCCTGTTCAGGGCCCGGAGCTGTGCGCCCCCGCCATAACTGAATTGTCCACATGATATCCCATCGGCACGTCCGCTGCGCTGGAGGCCCGATTTGCGGATTGCACAGCCACCTTACCAGCGCGATGCGCGCGGGTTGAAGGGAGACAGGGGTTTGCCGGCAAACGCCTTCTTAATGAACTAAGGAGGGGGCTGAGAAAGCTGAAACGAGCGTCGAGAGGACCGTGCCGAGGCGTATAGCAAAGGCCACGTAAACCGCCATGACCCCATATTTCATAAGGGATTGGGCACGTTTACTCTTCATCTTCAATATTAGAGTCTTCATGATGTTCTCATCCTTTATCCGTTTGATGGGAGCTTAGCGATGCTCCGCAGTCTGATTGAGGCAAGTAGAATGCCATCCAAGAGGCTTTAGAATCAATACCCGATCTTGGACCTGCCCGTGAAAGGCGACAGAATGTCATGTCCTGCTAACTATAATGACTAGTAGGATCCGACGATGCGTACTACTCACCTGACGCGACGCGTGGCTAGCCCTGCGCATTTCGCAGCTACCTGGCACTTCGCAGCTACCTGTATGATAGGCTGCCTGACTGCCGTGCCCGGCTGGGCTCAATCGCAAAACTCGACCCCTCCAGCCGCATCCGAATTTGACGTGGCTTCCGTGAAGCAGCTCGATCAGTCCTTACCTCCGGGGCAATACGACCTCTCTTTTGTAGGAACCTCGGGTAAGCCATTCAAGATTTCAGGCAACCGTGTCACGGTGGGAGGCACCCTGCGCGCTCTCATCGCGGACGCGTATGGCATCAAGGACTACCAGATCTCGGGGACGCCGGCCTGGGCCGGCAATCTGGTCTTCACCGTTACCGCAAAGACACCGGACGATGCCGTACCTTCCCAGGAACAGGTCCGGCCGATGCTTCAGGCCTTGTTGGCGGACCGGTTTCAATTGAAGCTTCACCGCGAAACTAAGGAACTGCCCGTCTATCACCTTATTCAGGCCAAGAAGAGTACCCTGTTTAGGCCGGCCGGCCCGGACGAAACGTTCAGCTGGAATCTCACGCCGGGGCCGGGAGGAACGCTGCGCAGTAAGGCCACCAAGGAATCGATTGGGGATTTCGTCCAACTGACAGGGGTTTCCGCCGATCGGCCGGTGATCGACAAAACCGGTTTGACCGGCGACATCGACTATGAAATTCTGATCAACCAGCAAGAGGCCCGGACTCAGGACGATGTGAATCGGGCCATCCTCGATGCCATCAAGGATCAGCTCGGGATGAAGCTGGAGCCCGCGAAGGATCCGATCGAGCTGCTGGTCGTGGAGCGGGTGGAAAAACCCTCGGAGAACTGATCCCCTAAATGACCTCAAGAACCCGCCGATCA
>Ga0209415_10001763_pt1 | contig 40929 bp, 40 predicted proteins | sample PeaSoiSIISIP2007_FD_187696 | JGI IMG/M metagenome (GOLD analysis project Ga0209415, IMG submission 187696) | Peat soil microbial communities from Weissenstadt, Germany - SII-SIP-2007 (SPAdes) (version 2) | ecosystem: Environmental > Terrestrial > Soil > Wetlands > Peat | place: Germany...
ACTACCTCGGCCTTCTTCACCTCGTCTGCGCCATCATCACGTTCCGTCATGTTGAGGTTGTCGGATAAGCTCTTAGAGCACAACGGAACAAAGCAGCTGCGTTTAATCGCCGTGTTTTCGCTCGCTTGTGCTTTGAAGCGCGGGACCAGCGCGATGAGACGTGCCGCGCCGCGGCGTGATACACTAGGCCGATGAAACGCTGGAACGCGCCCCTTCTCGCCGCCGCGGCCGTACTCGCTTCGCTCTGCGCCGCGGGCTGCGAGCACAAGGACGGCGACGCGCTGACCTCGCCGCTGGCCCCGTTCGTCATCGCGCCCGCGCTCAAGGGTTCCTGCGACGGAAGCGGCAATCTCTGGAGCGCCTGCTCGGCCGGCAGGACCTCGGCCCAGGAACTCAGCGCGGCCGCCGTCGCGACGGACGGCGGAAGCCGCGTCTTCGACGGCGCGCGCTGAGGCGCGGCTCCCTCAGGCCTTCGGCAGGACGACGCGGAAGGTCGTGCCTTTCGGCGTCGATTCGTAGGAAACCGCGCCGCCGACCGCGCCGAGCAGCTTGCGCGCGAGGGCGAGGCCCAGGCCCATGCCGCGCGGCTTCGTCGTGACGAAGGGATCGAACAGAGTGTCCTTGACCTTCGCGTCGACGCCGGAGCCGGTGTCGGCGACCGTGAGGAAAACGCCGCTTTTGTCGGCTCCGGTCGCGACCTTCACGGTCCCTTTGCCGCCCTGGGCGTCGAAGGCGTTGTCGAGCAGGCGCTTCACGCAGTCGGCGAAGGCTTTCGCGTCGGCGCGGACCGGCGTGTCCTTGGCGCCGAGCTTGAGGTCGACCTTGCCGCCGTCGGGCGCGGCATAAAGTCCGACGGAGTCCTTGACCAGCAGGTCGAGCGGCTTGGTCTCGGCGGCGGGCTCGTAGGCGCGGGAGAAGGTCAGCATGTCGCCGATCAGCTTGTCGGCGCGCGCGATCTCGGACTCGATGATCTTCAGGTGCTTCTCGACCTTCGGGTCGAGGCTCGTGGCGCCGAGCTTGGCGCGCACGAAGTAGGCGGAGTTGTTGATCACCGCCATCGGGTTGCGCAGCTCGTGGCCGACGACGGAGGCGATGCGGCGGATGAGCTCGCGCTGGTCTTCGGCCATCAGAGACCCGGCTTCGTCATGAGCTCGGGCTTGATCCAGTCGTCGAACTGCTTCTCGGTCAAGAGCCCCAGCTTCAAAGCCGACTCCTTGAGCGTCAGCCCGTGCGCGTGGGCGTTCTTGGCGATCTTGGCGGCGCTGTCGTAGCCGATGTGCGTGTTGAGCGCGGTGACGAGCATCAGCGAGCGGCGCATCAGCTCGTCGATGCGCTGCGCGTCGGCCTCGATGCCGACGGCGCAGTGCTCGGTGAAGCCTTTCGCGCCGGCCGCGAGCAGCTTCGCGGAATGCAGAAAGTCGTGGATGATGAGCGGCTTGAACACGTTGAGCTCGAAGTTGCCGGAGGCGCCGCCGACGTTGATCGCGACGTCGTTGCCGAGCACCTGAGCCGCGATCATCGTGACCGCCTCGCTCTGCGTCGGGTTGACCTTGCCGGGCATGATCGAGGAGCCGGGCTCGTTTTCAGGAATGCGGAGCTCGCCCAGGCCCGCGCGCGGGCCGGAGGCGAGCCAGCGCACGTCGTTGGCGATCTTGTTCATCGAGCAGGCGAGGGTCTTGAGCGCGCCGTGCGCGAAGACGAGCGCGTCGTGGCCGGCGAGCGCCTCGAACTTGTTCGGCGCGGGCTTGAAGGGCAGGCCGGTGAGCTTCGCGATGCGCGCGCAGGCCTTCTTGTCGAAGTCCGGGTGCGTGTTGAGGCCGGTGCCGACGGCCGTGCCGCCGATCGCGAGCTCGTAGAGGCCGGGCAGGACCGCGTCCAGGCGCGCGAGGTCGGCGTCCAGCATCGCCGCCCAGCCGCCGATCTCCTGGCCCAAAGTCAGCGGCACCGCGTCCATCAGATGCGTGCGGCCGATCTTGACGATCTTGTCGAACTCCTTGGACTTCTTCTTGAGAACGTCGCGCAGGCCCTCCACCGCGGGGATCAGCTGGTGCACGACGGTCTCGGCCGCGGCGATGTGCATAGCGGTCGGGAAGGTGTCGTTCGAGGACTGCGACTTGTTGACGTCGTCGTTCGGGTGGATCGGCTTCTTCGAGCCCATGACGCCGCCGGCCAGCTCGATGGCGCGATTCGAGATGACCTCGTTGGCGTTCATGTTCGACTGCGTCCCGCTGCCGGTCTGCCAGACCACGAGCGGGAAGTGCGCGTCGAGCCTGCCGTCGACGACCTCGTCGGCGGCGGCGACGATGAGCTTTTCCTTATCCTTGGGGAGGAGACCGAGCTCGGCGTTGGCCTGCGCCGCGGCCTTCTTGAGGACGCCGAGCGCGCGGATCATCTCGCGCGTGAGCGTGTCGCGGCCGACGCCGGCCTGGAAGTGGTGGAGGGAGCGTTCGGTTTGGGCGCCCCAGTAGCGGTCGGAAGGCACGGGAATCTCCCCCATCGTGTCCTTTTCTTTTCGGGTCGGCATGGCCCGATGATACAAAAAGCCCGCGGCGGTCAGAACGCGGACGGCCGCGCGGCGCGCATCGACGCCGCGGCGTCGAAGCCCTTGTGCAGCTCACCGCCCTTGTCGACGATGTTGCCGTGGCCTTCGGGACCGAGGGTCTTCAAGGTGTCGACCCCATCCATATGTCCGGTCGAGAAGAAGCCCGCCCAGGCGCTGTAGACCTCGGCGCCCGCGTAGATGACCGGGTTGCCGCCGATGTTCGCGTACGAGGCGGCCGCTCCCGCGGCGCGCGTGCCGGCCTTGTGCAGGCCGATGAAGAAGCCCGCGAAGCGGTAGTAGTTCTTGCCGTCGGCGCTCTGCATGCCGGCGACCTTGGGCACGTAGGCGTCGCGGTTGTCGCAGAAGAGCTGGGCGAGGCTGCCCATCGCCATCGTCAGGTTGCCGTCGGCCGCGACGAGCGCCTCGTAGACCAGGTCGGTCTGCTGGACCTGACCCGACCCGATGAGGCCGTCGAGCATCGACTTCAGCTTCGCGGTCTGCGCCGAGTTCGGATTGAAGCTCGCCGCGCCCGAGCGCATGAAGAAGTCGATCGAAGCGAACTTCTGGTCGTCGGCGAACGTGACCGGGCGGCCCGTGAGGTCCTGATACGCGCGGACCGCCAGGTCCGCGTCCGCGTACAGCTTGGCGGCGTCGTCGTTGGAGGCGCGCTGCCTCTCGCAGAAGTTCAGCGTGTCTCGCGTCCGCGCGAGATAGCCCGCGACGTCGCTGCGCGGCAGGCAGCCGCTCGACGCGGTCTTGGGGCCGGAGGCGGCGGGAGCCGCGGGCGGCGTCGGCGCGCCCTGGGCGGGCGCCCCCGCGAACTGCTGGCGCTGGGCCGTCATACGCGCGCGCAGGTCGGACTCCGCGTCCTGCGCCGACGCGAGCGCGGGGAGCAGGGCGAGCAGGCAGGCCAGGCGCGGGAGAGGGGCCATACTCGGAGTATAGCCCCTCCTCCGCCGGCGTCAAGCCCTCATCGCGCCTAGTCGCCGAGGATCGATTCCGGCCGCAGGAAGTGGCAGGTATAGCCGGTCGGATGCTTCTCGAGGTAGTCCTGGTGGTACTCCTCGGCGCGCCAGAAGTCGCCGGCCTTCGTCACCTCGGTCGTGATCGGCTTGCCCCACTTCCCGTGCGCGTCGAGACGCGCGATGAAGGCCTCGGCCGCCTTCTTCTGCTCGTCGCTGTGGTAGAAGAGCGCGGAGCGGTAGGACGTGCCGGCGTCGTTGCCTTGGCGGTTCGGCGTCGTGGGATCGTGCATGCGGAAGTACCAGCGCAGGAGCGTATCGAACTTGAGCTTCGTCGGGTCGAAGACGACGCGCACGGTCTCGGCATGGCCCTCGTGGTTCTCGTAGGTCGCGTGATCGACGCGGCCGCCCTCGTAGCCGACCTCGGTGCGCAGCACGCCGGGGATCTTGCGCAGGATCTCCTGCATGCCCCAGAAGCAGCCCCCGGCCAGGTCGACGGTCTCCTCGCGCGCGGTCTTGTTCACGGTCTTGTCTCCTTTCTTCGCCTTCGCTCCGGCGCCGGCCGAAGCGAAGAGCGCGAGGTAGCGGCCGTAGCCCTCGGCCTCGAGCCTCGCGGCGGGGATGAAGCGCAGCGACGCCGAGTTGATGCAGAAGCGCTTGTGCGTGGGCGCGGGGCCGTCGTCGAAGACGTGGCCGAGGTGCGAGTTCCCGTGCTTCGAGCGCACCTCGTCGCGCGTCATGCCGAACGAGGCGTCGGTCTTCGAGACGACGTTGGCCGGCTCCACGGGCTTCGTGAAGCTCGGCCAGCCCGTGCCCGAGTCGAACTTGTCGGTGGAGGAGAACAGCGGCTCGCCGCTGATGACGTCCACGTAGAGGCCGGGCGCGTGGTTGTCCCAGTACGCGTTTTGGAACGGCGGCTCGGTGTCCGCGTTGCAGGCCACGCGGTACTGCTCCGGCGTGAGGCGCTTCTTGAGCTCCTCGTCGGACGGCCTCTTGTAGTCGTCGCCCACGATCGCCTCCTTCGGGTTCGCCCCCTGCGCGCCCGCGCGCGGGGAGAGCCCGAGAACCGCCGCCAGCACCGCCGCCGACATCATGGTCTCGATCATAACACTGATGGGTGACCGCCCGGGGCCCGCGATTACAGGCTCGGACGCAAATGATAGACTGGTTTTCGAGACTCCTATGAGCGAAGCGAAGCCCACGCTGACGCCGAAGGGAAAGGCGGCGATCGTTTTCGTGATCCTTTCGGCCTTCGTCGTCTATTGGATCGCCTCGCGCCAGAGCGCGGAGCCCGCCGCGGCCGAGAAGGCGCCGCCGCTCTCCGCTCCGACGCTGTCCGGGGCGACGGTCACGCTCGCGTCCTTGTCGGGCAAGGTCGTGCTCGTCGACTTCTGGGCGACGTGGTGCGCGCCGTGCAAGGAGGAGATCCCGGCCCTGAACGCGCTGCGCGACAGGCTCGCGCCGCGCGGCTTCGAGATCCTCGGCGTGTCGATGGACGAGGACGGCCGCAAGGCCGTCAAGAAATTCCTCAAGAAGCAGCCGATCTCGTATCCGGTCGTGATCAACGGCGGCGAGACGCCGCCCGACGGCTGGGACGTGCCGGGCCTGCCGACCGCCTTCCTGGTCGGCCGCGACGGCACCGTGCTCAAGAGCTGGCTGGGCGAGAAGGACTTGGACGAGCTCACGCGCGATATTGAAACGGCGCTTGCCTCGAAGTAGCGCCGCTGCTTTTGCAGACGTCCCCTTAGCTCAATGGATAGAGCATCCGCCTTCTAAGCGGGCGATCCAGGTTCGATTCCTGGAGGGGGCAGAGATCTCGCGGCGCCGAACCGTCAGGGCCGCTGGACTTCGCTGCGCCAGGAGTCCAGCTCGGCGGCCGTCTCTTCCGGAAGGACCGGCGCCGGGCGCGCGACGGGCTCGTCCGCCTTCGGGAAGGCGAAGAAGGACGCGATGCCGGGCGCGCCGCCGAAGCCGTGCCAGGCGATCTGCCCCAGCATCCCCTGGCCGAGGGCGCTCGGGTGGAAGCAGTCGTAGGACGAGAGCTCGCGCGCCGGGTCCGTCAAGCCCTCGCGGCTGCTCGCGTTGATGCTGTCGGTGTAGAGGACCCAGCTCCGCCCCTCGGCCAGCTTCGCGAGCAGAGCGTCGTACGTCGCGATCTGCGCGCTGATCTTCTGGCCGGCGTCCGGCGGCGCGCCCGCGCCCAGCAGCGGCGCGCAGCGGCCGATGTCGGTCCACAGCTGGCGGCACGTCTTTTGGCTGCCGCTCGGGATCACGTCGCCGTAGCGCGCGAGGGTCGGCACCTCGGTGATGCTGGAGACGAAGAGCTTCGCGCCGCGCTTGCTCGCGACGTGGTTCAGGATGCTCAGCGTCTTGGCGTACTTGTCGCCGAAGTCCTGCGTCATGTGGTCGTTCGGCGCGCCGCAGACGCCGGGGTCGTTGTGGCCGATGAAGAGAGTCATGCGCTCGATGCGCAGGCCGAACGAGCTCGCGAGGAAGACGGCGTAGGCCTCGGTCGGCATGAAGGACATCGTCGTGCCGGGCACGGCGACCAGGAAGTAGCGCACGTCGCGCCCCGACTGCGCCGCGAGCTGGGTGCGCACGGTCGTCGAAAGCGAGCCCGTCGACCAGCTGTTGTCCGGGCAGTAGTAGAACGGGAACGAGCACGAGGCGAAAGCCGCCGTGATGCTGTCGCCCAGCCCCGCGAGGATCGTCGAGGAGCCCTGCGCGGCGATGCGCTTCTGCAGCCAGTCCGGAGCCGTGATGGCGTGCTTCGCCGCCAGCGCCAGCAGCGGATCATCGGTGCTCTGCGACTCCGCGTCCGACGCGGCGGCGGAGAGCTCGTCGTCCGGGATCTCCTTCTGCAGCTGCATCGCCCAAGTCTGCTCGTCGCTGTACTGGGGAGCCGGCTGGGCGCGCGCCGAGGCCGCCGCGAAAACGACGGCCGCGAGGACGGCGAGAAAAACGGGGGGTTTCAAGGGGTGCCTCCGGGAAGCGTCGGCTCACAGCTAACCAGAAAGCGCCGCGCGAGTCAACGCGTCCGAGGCCCGTTTTCGGTAAAAAAGAGTCCTATCCCCCGACGGCCGCGGACGTCACGGACGCGTCACGGCGCGGGGGCGCTTTCTTGCTAGAATCCGCGCGCATGGCCGACGTGGAGCTGTCCTCGGTCCGCAAGAGCTTCGGCGCCGCGACGATCCTCCATGAGCTGAGCCTGAGCGTGCGCTCGGGCGAGTTCATGGTGCTCGTCGGGCCCTCGGGCTGCGGCAAGAGCACGCTGCTGCGCCTCGTCGCGGGCCTGGAGGAGCCGACGTCCGGCTCCGTCTCGATCGGCGGGCGCCGCGTCGACGGCGTGAGCCCGAAGGACCGCGGCGTCGCGATGGTGTTCCAGAACTACGCGCTGTACCCGCACATGACCGTGCGCGAGAACATGGGCTTCGCGCTCAAGCTCGCGGGACTGCCCGCCGTCGAGATCGCTTCGCGCACGTCCGAGGCCGCGCGCATGCTCGGCCTCGAGACCCAGCTCGACAAGAAGCCCGGCCAGCTCTCCGGCGGACAGAAGCAGCGCGTCGCGATGGGGCGCGCGATGATGCGCCACCCGCAGGTGTTCCTCTTCGACGAGCCGCTCTCGAACCTCGACGCCCAGCTGCGCGTGCAGATGCGCACCGAGATCGCGCGCCTCCATCGCCGCTTGAAGTCCACCGTGCTCTACGTGACGCACGACCAGGTCGAGGCGATGACCTTGGCCGACCGCATCGCGGTCCTGCGCGGCGGCCGCATCGAGCAGATCGGCGCGCCGCTCGACGTCTACCACGACCCGCAGACGCGCTTCGTCGCCTCGTTCATCGGCACGCCGACGATGAACTTCCTGCCCGCGGCCCTCGCGCCGCGCGGCGCCGCGCCCAAGGGCGCGGCCGAACTCGGCCTGCGGCCGGAGGCCGCGCGCCTCTCCAGCGTCTCGGGCGCGGAGGCCCTCGGCGGCGGAGAAGTGGCCCTCGTCGAGACGCTCGGCTCGTCCGCCCTCGTGCACGTGCGGCTCGCCGAAGGCGAGGTCGTCGTCGAGACGCGCGCCGACGCCGCGCCCGCCGTCGATTCCCCGGCCGAGGTCTGGGCCGACCCGCGGGCGCTCCTGTATTTCGACGCCGACGGCCGGCGCCTGCGCGCGGCCGCCGGGGCCGCGGCGTGAAGACCTCGCGCGCTCTCGCCTGGCTCCTGCTGCTTCCCGCGCTCCTGCCGCTGACGCTCTTCGTCTTCGTCCCCGCCGCGCAGTCGCTGTGGCTCAGCTTCCACGAGACCGCGCCGTTCTCGCGCCGCGCGATCTTCGTCGGCTTGGAAAATTACCGCCTGCTCGCGTCCTCGCCCGAGTACTGGCACTGCGTGCGCGCGACGATCCTGTTCACGCTGGAGACGGCGGTCCCCTCCATCGTCCTCGCCCTCGCCGTCGCGCTCGCTCTCGACGCGGGCCCGTACGGCCGGGATTTTTTCCGCACCGCCTTCCTCCTGCCGGTCTCGATCTCTTCGGCGATGGCCGCGATGCTGTGGCTGTTCCTTTATAACCCGACCGCCGGCTACCTAAACTACGCGCTCGAGCGCCTCGGCTTCGCCGGCCCGAACTGGCTCGGCGACCCGCGCTGGGCCCTGCCCGCCGTCGCGATCGCGACGGTGTGGAAGGAGATGGGCTTCAACGTGATCTTCCTGCTCGCGGGCCTCTCCGGCGTCCCGGCGGAGCTGAACGAAGCCGCCCTGCTCGACGGCGCGGGCTTCTTCTCCCGGCTGCGCCACGTGACTTTGCCCATCCTCTCGCCGACCTTGTTCTTCGTCACCGTCGTCTCCGTCATCAACTCCTTCCAGAGCTTCGGCCAGATCCACGTGCTGACCGGCGGAGGCCCGGCGGGCGAGACCGACACGCTCGTCTACAACCTCTACCGCGACGCCTTCGTGAACTTCCGCTCCGGCTACGCGTCGGCGCAGGCCGTCGTGCTCTTCGCGCTGATCCTGGCCGCGACCGCCGTCCAATTCCGCCTCGCCCGCAAGAACGTGCATTACGGGTAAAACGGATGAAGAATGAACCACAGAGACACAGAGACACGAAGAACGGAAGGGTGAACGACGTTTCTTTTCTCCTCCGTTCTCTGTGTCTCTGTGGTTAATTTGCCGTTTCTCCGTTTATGACCAGAACCATGAGCGCCGAAAGCAGACGCCGCTGGATCGCGACGGCGATTTTGCTGATCCCCGCGCTGATCCAGCTCTTCCCGCTCTTCTACCTGCTCGGGCTCTCGTTCAAGATCGGCGGCGAGGTCATGGAGTATCCGCCGCGCCTCCTGCCGCGCACTCTCACCTGGACGAACTACCGCCTCGCCCTTCAGGCCGCGCCGCTGTGGCGCTTCCTGCTGAACTCCGTGATCGTCGCGACGGCCATCACCGTCCTGCAGACGCTGACCGCGATCCTCGCGGCCTACGCGCTCGCGCGCCTGGACTTTCCCGGAAAGAAATTGGTCTTCGGCCTCATCGTGGCCACGATGCTGGTGCCCGTCGAGATCACGATCATCCCGAACTATTTCGCGCTCGCGCGCCTGGGCTGGATCGACGCGTACGCGGGCCTCGTCCTGCCCTTCTCGGCCTCGGGCTTCGGCATCTTCCTCCTGTATCAGTTCTTCCGCACCATCCCGAAGGAGCTCGAGGAGGCGGCGGCGCTCGACGGCGCCTCGCGCCTGCGCTTCCTGTTCCAGATCGCGGTCCCGCTCTCCATGCCCGCGGTGACCGCGTTCGCCGTCTACGCGTTCATCAGCGCCTGGAACATGTACCTGTGGCCGCTGATCGTCACGCAGTCGACCGGCATGCTGACCGCGCAGATCGGCATCGCGATGTTCCGCGCCCAGAACGAGTCGCTGAGCTGGGGCGTGATCATGGCCGCCACCGCCCTTCTGATCTCGCCGACCGTCCTGCTCTTCCTCGCCGCGCAGAGGCAGTTCGTGCGCGGCCTGACGATGAGCGGTCTAAAAGGATGAGCATGCGACGCGCGCTCCGGGCCGCCGCCCTGCTCATCCTCGCGAGCCGCGCCGCGGCCGCGCCGCTGACGCTCCAGTTCTGGCACTCGATGTCGGGCGCGAAGGGCGAGCTGCTGAGCGCGATCGTCTCGCGCTACAATGAAACGTCCTCGGATGCGGGCAAGGTCCGCGTCGAGCTGCAGTTCGTCGGCTCGTACGAGGAAGGCCTCAATAAATTGCGCACCGCCCTTCTGGCGGGGCGCGGGCCGCATCTCGTGCAGATCACCGACATCGGCACCCAGGTCATGGCCGACTCCGGCGCCGTCGTCCCGCTCCAGGATTTCATCGACCGCGATCCATCCTTCCCGATCGCGAAAATCCTGCGGCCGATCCGCCGCTACTACGAGATCGGCGGGCGGCTCGCCTCGCTCCCCTTCGCGACCTCGGGGCCGATCCTGTACTACAACGCCGACGCGTTCGAGAAGGCCGGGATCAAGACGCCGCCGCGCACGTTCGCCGAGCTCGAGGACGACGCGCGCCGCCTCACGAGCGCCGCCGACAAGACGACCGGCGTCACCTGGCCCCTGCACTCCTGGTTCTTCGAGCAGCTCCTCGCGCGCCAAGGCGCCGTCCTCGCCGACCGCGACAACGGCCGCTCCGGCCGCGCGACGGCCGTCGACCTCACCTCCCCCGCCGCGCGCCTGGCGGTCGCGTTCTGGGTCCGCATGGTCCGGGAGGGCGTCTTCGCCAACGTCGGCCGCGGCTGGGAGCCCGCCGAGCAGAACTTCCTCGCCGGACGCTCGGCGATGCTGCTGACCTCCACGAGCGACGTCTTCGAGGTGCAGAAGAAGGCCGCGTTCCGCGTGCGGACCGCGCCCCTGCCCGCGCGCGACGCGAGGACGCCCGGCGGCGTCGTGCTCGGCGGGAACTCGATCTGGATCCTGAAGGACAAGCCGGCCGAGGAGCGCGAGGCGGCCTATCGCTTCCTGAAATTCATGGCCTCTAAGGAGAGCCAGCGCGCCTGGCACGTCGGCACCGGCTATTTCCCGATCCGCGGCGACGTCATCGACGAGCTGGAGCGCGAAGGCTTCTACGCGAAATATCCGGCCGCGAAGACCGCGATCGACCAGCTGCGCGCGACGCCCGACCTGCCCGCCACGCGCGGCGCGCTCCTGGGCGTCTTCTCCGAGACGCGCGAGTACGTGGAGTCCGCGCTCGAGCTCGTGCTGGCGGGCTACCGCGGCCCCGACGAGGCCCTCGAGTGGGCGCAGTCGCGGACCAACGACGCGATCGCGCGCTACAACAAGGCCGTCGCGGCCTCGGCCGAGGCCGCGCGATGAGGCGCATCCACATCGAGCTGCTGGCCGCCGGGCTGATCGCCTGGGGCGTCTACCGCTGGACGCGCCCGCCCGTCCTTCCCGCTGCGCCGCCGCACGCCCCGCTCGCCGCTCCCGAGCCGTCGACTTTGCGCCCCCGGGCACCGGAGTCGTCGATGCGCCTGGCCCCCGAGACGTCCGTTCCCGAGTCGCGGCCCCTCGGACGGACGCCGCGGTTGATCGCCCGCACCGGCTCCGACGACGCGCTGACGCCGCTGCCCCCCGCCCCGCCGGACTCCGGCTCGTCCTGGCTCGAATGGCTGAAGAGCCGGTCGCCCCAAAGAAAGATCGGGGCCATCGTCGCGCTCTTCTTCGTCCTCTACGTCTTCCTGGTCCGCACCCTGCGGCGCGGCGGGACCGGGCGCGCGCTGACTCACGACTAAGCGCCAACGACGAACGGCGATTTAGCCACAGAGACACAGAGAACGGCGGAGAAAAACGTCGCCGTTCTCTGTGTCTTTGTGTCTCTGTGGTTATTGACGTTTTCGTTGTAATGTGATATCGTAGTAGTATGATGACACATACGGACGCGGCGGCGGACCGGCGCGCGCTCGGCGAGGCGCTGCTCGCGCTCGAGGACCCGGCCGAGTGCGCGGCGTTCCTGTCCGATCTCTGCACGCCCGCCGAGCTCGCGGCGCTCGCCGGCCGCTGGAAGGTCGCGCGCCTGCTCGACAAGGGCCTGCCGTACCGCGAGATCTCGGAGCGCACCGGGATCAGCACCGCGACGGTCGTGCGCGTGGCGCGCTGCCTGACCTACGGGCGCGACGGCGGCTACCGGCGCCTGCTCGACCGACGCAAGGGGAAAAACGATGGTCGTTAAAGAGAAGGAACGGCTCGCCGTCGCCGTGCAGAAGTCCGGGCGTCTGAACGAGAAGTCCCTCGCCCTCTTGTCGCAGTGCGGGCTCTCCTTCGACGCGCCGAAGTCGAACGACAAGCTGATCCTGCGCTCGCCGGACCTCCCCGTCGACTTGATGATGGTCCGCGACGACGACATCCCCGAGTACGTCGCCAGCGGCATCTGCGAGATGGGCGTGGTCGGGCAGAACGTGCTGGAGGAGCGCCGCCTCTCCGAGCCCGGCGCCGACGGCGTCGAGGTCCTGCGCGAGCTCGGCTTCGGCCGCTGCCGCCTGTCGATCGCGGTGCCGGCCTCCGCCCCGTTCGAGGGCGCCTCGTCGCTGGAGGGCCGGCGCGTCGCGACCTCGTATCCGGGCCTCCTGCGCGGCTTCCTCGCGCGCTCGGGCGCGAAGGCGGAGATCGTGCACCTGAGCGGCTCGGTCGAGATCGCGCCGTCCCTGCACATCGCTGACGCGATCTGCGACCTGGTCTCGACGGGCTCGACGCTCCAGTCGAACGGCCTGCGCGAGGTCCTCAACGTCTTCGAGAGCCAGGCCGTGCTGATCGGGACCGCGCGGCCGGTCCCGGACGTGGTGGCGCGCACGCGCGGCCAGATGCTCACGCGCATCGACGGGGTGCGCCGCGCCGAGCGCTCGAAGTACATCATGATGAACGCGCCGCGCTCCGCCCTGCCCGCGATCCAGAAGGCGCTCCCGGGCCTGGAGGCGCCGTCGGTGATCCCGCTCGGCGGCGGCGGCGACCGCGTGGCTGTCCATGCCGTCGCGACCGAGGACGTGTTCTGGGACACGATGGAGAAGCTCAAAGCCGCGGGCGCGAGCTCGATCCTGGTCCTGCCGATCGAGAAGATCATCGCATGAGGCGCGTCGACTGGAGCCGTCTCGACGCCGCGGCGCGCGCGGCGGCGCTCCAGCGCCCCGCGCTCGTGCCCGACGCCGAGCGCCGCGAGGCGGTCGCCGCGATCATGGCCGACGTGCGCGCGCGCGGCGACGCCGCCGTGCGCGAGTACACGAAGCGCTTCGACGGCTGCGATCCGGAGCTGCTCGTGCCCGCCGCCGAGCTCGACGCCGCGTGGAACGGGGCCGACGCCGGCGTGCGCGCGGCGCTGAGCTCCGCGGCCGCGCGCATCGAGGCGTTCCACCGCGCGCAGGCGCCGGCGCCCGTCGCGGTCGAGACCTCGCCCGGCGTGCTCTGCGAGCGGCGCTGGGTCCCGCTCGACGCCGTGGGCCTGTACGCGCCGGGCGGCTCGGCTCCGCTCGTCTCGACCGTCCTCATGGTCGGCATCCCGGCGCGCCTCGCGGGCTGCCCGGTCCGCGTCCTCGCGACGCCGCCCGGCCGCGACGGCAGGATCGACGCGCGCCTGCTCGCGGCGGCGAAGCTCGCCGGCGTCACCCTTGTCGTGCGCGCGGGCGGCGCGCAGGCGATCGCCGCGCTCGCCTGCGGCACGGCGTCGATCCCCAAGGCCGACAAGCTCTTCGGCCCCGGCAACGCTTGGGTCGCCGAGGCCAAGCGCCAGGCCGCCGACGCTCCCGACGGCGCGGCGATCGACCTTCCCGCCGGCCCGTCCGAGGTGCTCGTCATCGCCGACGACTCCGCCGACGCGTGCTTCGTCGCCTCCGACCTCCTCGCCCAGTGCGAGCACGGCGCGGACTCGCAGGCGATCCTCGCGACGCCGTCGGCCGCGTTCGCGGACAAGGTCGAGGCCGAAGTCGAGCAGCGCCTGAAGGGCCTGCCGCGCGAGACGATCGCGCGCGCGTCCCTATCCAACGGCCTCGTGGCCGTCGTCCGCAGTCTCGACGAGGCGCTCGAGCTCTCCGAGGCCTACGCGCCCGAGCACCTGATCCTGCAGACGCGCGAGGACGAGCGGCTCGCCGCGCGCGTGCGCCGCGCGGGCGCGGTCTTCGTCGGGCCCTGGTCGCCCGAGGCCGCCGGCGACTACGCCTGCGGCCCGAACCACGTCCTGCCCACCGGCGGCGCGGCGCGCGCCTGGGGCGGACTCGGCCTGGAGAGCTTCCTGCGCCCGCTCACCTTCCAGCGCCTCACGCGCGCGGGCCTGCGCGCCGTGGCGCCCGACGTGGAGGCCCTCGCCCGCGTCGAGGGGCTCGACGCGCACCGCCTGTCCGTGACGGCGAGGTCCGCGTGAAGGTCCTCGACCTGGCGCGCTCGCACCTGCGCGGCGTCGAGCCCTACCGCTCCGCGCGCAGCCTCGCGCTCGAGGCCGAGGTCTTCCTCGACGCCAACGAGTCGCCGCTCCCGCTCAAGTCCGGCGCGGCGTTCCGCGGGCTCAACCGCTATCCCGCGCCGCAGCCCCCCGCCCTGGTGAGCGAGGCCGCGCGGTATTACGGCGTTCCCGCCGAGTCGGTCGTCGTCACGCGCGGCGCCGACGAGGGCATCGACCTGCTCGTGCGCACTTTTGTCGAGCCGGCCCGCGAGGAAGTCCTGATCACGCCGCCGACGTACGGCGTCTACGCGATCGCCGCGCGCCTGCACGGCGCGGCCGTGAGCGAGGCGCCGCTCGACGCGGCGCGCGGCTTCGCCTTCGACGACGCGCGCGTCCTGGCCGCCGCGCGCGCGGGCGCGGTGAAGCTCGTCTTCGTCTGCCGGCCGAACAACCCGACCGCCACCGGCGTGGCGCTGTCCGCCGTCGAGAGCCTCGCGGCCGGCCTCGCGGAGCGCGCGCTCGTCGTCGTCGACGAGGCCTACCTCGAGTTCTCCGGCTGCGCGAGCGCGGCCGCGCTGATCGCACGCTTCCCGAACGTCGTCGTGCTGAAGACCCTGTCCAAAGCCTGGGGCCTGGCCGGCGCGCGCGTCGGCTTCGTGCTCGCCGCGCCCGAGATCGCGGCGCTCCTGCAGATCGTCCGCGCGCCGTACCCGATCAGCGCGCCCTCCGCGCGCGCCGCCAAGGCGGTCTTCAACGCCGCCGGCGAGACGCTGATGCGCCGCTCGGTCGCGAAGATCCTGGCCGAACGCGAGCGCCTCGCCGCGCGCCTCGCGCGTCTGCCCGGCGTCGAGCGAGTCCTGCCGTCCGAGGCGAACTTCCTGATCGCGATCCTCAAGAACAAGGACGCCGCGCTGGCCGCCCTGCGCGCGCGCGGCATCGTCGCGCGCGACCGCAGCGCCGAGCCCGGCCTCGCCGGCGCGGTGCGCGTCACCGTCGGGACCGCGGCCGAGAACGACCGCCTGCTCGCCGCGCTGGAAGAGACTCGTGGCTGAAGTCTCGACCCGGCGCCTCCCCGGCGACCCGCGCCCCATCGGTGCGTTTAAACGCACCGATCGCGCACGAGTATTTATCGGAGCTTTATGAGCCAGACGAAAATCCTCTTCATCGACCGCGACGGGACTTTGATCGCGGAGCCCCCGGACGAGCAGATCGACTCGATCGAGAAGTTCGCGCTTCTCCCCGGCGCGATCCCCGCCCTGCTCGCCCTGCGCGACGCGGGCTGGCGCCTCGTGATGATCACGAATCAAGACGGTCTCGGAACGAAGAGCTATCCGAAAAAGAAGTGGGACTTGATCCAGACCCTCCTGATGGGAGTTCTCGAGTCGCAGGGGGTCGTCTTCGAGGACGTCCTCGTCTGCCCGCACCGCGCGGCCGACGCCTGCGAGTGCCGCAAGCCGCGGCTCGGGCTCGTGCGCGAGTATCTGGCCGACGCGGGTTGGGACCGTTCCCGCTCGGCGGTGATCGGAGACCGCGAGACGGACTTGACGCTCGCGCGGAACATGGGCCTGCGCGGGATCAAGTTCTCGAGCTGGGCGAAGATCGCGAAGCAGCTCCTCGGGCAGAGACGAACGGCGAGCGTCGAACGGAACACGAAAGAAACGAGGATACGCGTCGACGTCGATTTGGACGGGGACGGGACGGCGAAGATAAAGACGGGGATCGGATTTTTCGATCATATGATCGAGCAATTGGCTAAGCACGGCGGATTCGACTTGAGTCTCGACGTCAACGGGGATCTGCATATCGACGAGCACCACACCGTCGAGGACGTCGGGCTCGCGCTCGGCGCGGCGCTGAAGAAAGCTCTCGGCGACAAGATCGGCGTCGGGCGCTACGGCTTCACCGCGCCGATGGACGAGACGCTGGCCTCCGCCGCGCTGGACCTCAGCGGCCGCGCCTACTTCAAGTTCGACGGGCGCTTCCCGCGCGAGGCCGTCGGCGGCCTGCCGACGGAGCTGGTCCCGCACTTCTTCCGCAGCCTCTCCGACGCGCTCGGCGCGACTTTACACCTGAGCGTGCGCGGCGAGAACGCGCACCACATGGTCGAGGCCTGCTTCAAGGCGACCGGCCGCGCCCTGCGCCAAGCCGTCCGGCGCGGCGAGCGCGGCGGACTCCCGTCGACGAAGGGAACCCTTTGATCGCGATCGTCGACACGGGCGGCGCGAACCTGGCCTCGGTGCTGAACGCGCTCGCGCGCCTCGGCGCGAGGGGCGAGGTGACGTCCGATCCGGCGCGCGTGCGCGCGGCCGAGCGCGCGATCCTGCCCGGCGTCGGCGCGGCGCCCGAGGCCGCGGCGCGCCTGTCGGGGGAGCTCGGCGCGGCGGTGCGCGGGCTCAAGGTCCCGACGCTCGGCATCTGCCTCGGCATGCAGCTGTTCTTCGACGAGTCGGAGGAAGGCCCCGCGCGCGGGCTCGGCCTCCTGCCCGGCGCCGTGCGGCGCCTCGCGCCGGCCGGCCTGCCGGTCCCGCACATGGGCTGGAACGCGGTGTCGCGGCGCGGCGCGGGCGAGCCGCTCCTCGACGGAATCGATGACGGGACGCATTTCTACTTCGTACACTCCTATGCGGCTCCGGACGGACCCTGGATCCGAGCGGCCTGCGACTACGGAGGACTCGTGCCGGCGGTCGTGCGCAAGGATAATTTCGTAGGCGTTCAATTCCACCCCGAGCGCTCGGGCGAGGCCGGGGCACGCGTGTTGCGTAACTTTCTTTCTCGATGATCCTCTATCCCGCGCTGGACCTCCTCGACGGCCGCGTCGTGCGGCTCACGCGCGGCGACTACTCGAACGTCCGCGTCTACTCCGACGATCCCGCGGAGGTGCTCGCGTCGTTCCGCGCCGCGGGCGCGGCCTGCGCGCACATCGTCGACCTCAACGGGGCGCGCGACCCGTCGACGCGCCAGCGCGAGAAGATCGCGCCCCTGCTCAAGGCCTCGGGACTGAAGATCCAGGTCGGCGGCGGCGTGCGCACGTTCGCCGACGCCTGCCAGATCCTGAACTGGGGCGCCGATCGAGTCGTCGTGGGCAGCATCGCGGTGATCGACCCCGCGCTCGGCACGACGCTCCTCAAGGAGCTCGGGCCCAACCGCGTGACCTTCGCTCTCGACATCTCGGTCGGCGGCGATCATTCCGCGCGCGTGGCCATCAAGGGCTGGACGCAGGTCACGGACACGCGGCTCGAGCAGATCATCGCGCGCTTCCGCCAGGTCGGCCTCGCGCGCGCGCTCTGCACCGACATCTCGCGCGACGGCGCCGCGAACGGCCCGAACGCGGGCCTCTACCGCGCGCTCTTCGGGATGTTCCCGGGCCTCGAGGTGCAGGCCTCGGGCGGGGTGCGCGACGTCGGGGACCTGAAGTACCTGAAGGGCGCGGGCGTCCATTCGGTGGTCGTCGGCACGGCTCTGTACGAGAAGACGCTGGACCTCGCCGGGGCGCTGGCCGCGTGCTGACGAAGCGCATCGTCGCCTGCCTCGACGTGAAGGACGGCGTCGTCGTCAAGGGCGTCCGATTCCGCGGCCACGAGCCGATGGGCGAGCCGGTCGAGCTCGCGCTGCGCTACCGCGACCAGGGCGTCGACGAGCTCGTCTTCTACGACATCGCCGCGAGCGCCGAGGGCCGCCGCGTGACGCGCGACTGGGTCGCGCGCACCGCCGCCGCGCTCGACGTGCCGTTCTGCGTGGCCGGCGGCATCCGCTCCGTCGCCGACGCCGAGGAGCTGCTCGCCGCCGGCGCGGACAAGGTCTCGGTCAACTCCCCCGCGCTCGAGCGCCCGGAGCTGATCTCCGAGCTGTCGCGCCGCTTCGGGACCCAGTGCGTCGTCGTCGGCGTCGACAGCCGCCGCGAGGACGGCGGCTGGGCCGTCTACCAATACACGGGACTGGCGGAGAAGACCGTGGCGGCCAAGCGCCGCACGCTCGACTGGCTCGCCGAGGTCCAGGACCGGGGCGCGGGCGAGGTCGTGCTCAACTGCATGGACGCCGACGGCACCGGCGCGGGCTACGACGTCGAGCAATTGTCGCTCGCGCGCGGCGTCCTCAGTATCCCGCTGGTCGCGTCCGGCGGCGCGAAGACGGCCGCGCACTTCGAGACCGTTTTCCGGAAGGCGCGCGTCGACGCGGCGCTCGCCGCGGGCGCGTTCCACCGCGGGGAGCTGGAGATCGGCGCGCTGAAGCGCGAGCTGCGCGCGCGGGGAATCGAGGTGAGGCCATGACGACGCCCGACTGGAAGAAGATGGGCGGACTCCTGCCCGCGATCGTGCAGGACGACCGCGACGGGACCGTGCTCATGGTCGGCTACATGGACGCCGCCGCGCTCGCGAAGACGCGCAAGACCCGCAAGGTCGCGTTCTACAGCCGCTCCAAGAAACGGCTCTGGACGAAGGGCGAGAGCTCCCGCAATTTCCTGCGCCTGCGCTCCGTCGCGCTCGACTGCGACGGCGACGCCCTGCTCGTGCGCGCGGTCCCCGACGGCCCGACCTGCCACTCCGGCGCGCGGACCTGCTTCGACGCCCCGCTCGATTTCTTGAAGGACCTCGACGCGGTGATCGCGGAGCGGATGAAGAAGCGGCCGAAGGGCTCCTACGTCGCGGGCTTATTGAAGGAAGGCCCCGACCGGATCGCGCAGAAAGTCGGCGAGGAGGCCGTCGAGACGGTCATCGCCGCGAAGAACAAGGACCGCGGCGCCCTGCTCGGCGAGGCCGCGGACCTCGTCTTCCACCTGATGGTCCTCCTGCGCGCGCGCGGGACGTCACTGTCGGACGCGGCGGAAGTCCTGCGCCGCCGCCACGCGCGCTGACGGAATCAACGACAAAAAAATAAACCACAAAGACACAGAGACACGGAGAACGTCGAAGAACGACGTTAACCTTTTCCGTTTCTTTGTGCCTCTGTGTCTCAGTGGTTGATTCCGTTCCTTCGACGGGCGCGGCTTGGAATTGCTAGAATCTCCATCATGTCCTCGACGGAGAGCGCGCTCCCGGACACCCCGGTGATGCGCCAGTACCAGGAGCTCAAGAGCCGGCATCCCGACGACCTGCTCTTCTTCCGCCTCGGCGATTTCTTCGAGCTCTTCGGCGAGGACGCGCGCGACGCCTCGCAGATCCTCGGGCTCGTGCTGACCCAGCGCCAGGGCGTGCCGATGTGCGGCGTGCCCGCGCACAACGCGCAGAACTACGTCGCGCGGCTCCTGCGCGCGGGCCGCAAGATCGCGATCGCCGACCAGCTCGAGCCGCCGTCGAAGGACAAGAAGATCGTGCCGCGCGGCGTGGTCCGGGTCGTGACGCCGGGCACCGTCGTCGAGGACGAGCTGCTCGACCCGACGGCGACGAATTTTCTCATCGCCGTCGAGCACGATCTCGTCGGCTGGGGCGCGGCGTGCCTGGACGTCTCGACGGGCGAGTCCTGGGCGACGCAGGCCCTCAACGACCGCGACAGCCGCAAGCTCTACGACCTGCTCGCGCGCGTGCGCCCGGCCGAGGTGCTCGCGACCGACGAGGCCGCGTCCGCCCTGCTCCTGCGCCAGATCCTGCCCGCGCGCGCCTGCCTGACCTTGCGCGAGCCGTTCCAGCGCGGCGACGCGCCGTCGTGGGCGGACGGCGCGATCTGGCGCAATCACCATCTCGCGCTCAAGGCCGCGCTCGCCTCGAGGCAGTATATCGAGGAAGCGCGCTTCCGCCTGCGCGAGCTCCCCGAGCCCGCCTACCGCGAGTCCGGCGCGGTCATGCAGCTCGACGACGTCGCGATCCGCACCCTCGAATTGGTCGAGGCCGTCTCGGGAGAAAAGCGCCACACGCTGTGGGGGCTGCTCGACGGCTGCCGCACGCCGATGGGCAGCCGCAAGCTCAAGACCTGGCTCCTGCATCCGTCCACCGACCTGCGCGAGATCGAGCAGAGGCAGAACTGCGTCGAGGACCTGCTGGACCGGCCCGACGCGCGCCACGCGCTCGGCCGACTGCTGCAGGAGATCGCGGACCTGCCGCGCGTCACGAGCCGGCTTTCGACGCGCCAAGCTGGACCAAGAGACCTCGGGGCGCTGCGGAGATCGTTGTCGCGACTGCCCGAGCTCGAGCGCTGGATCGCGGACACGGCCTTCGCGGCCTCGGGCCTCGCGCACCTGGCCGAGGACCTGCGCGAGGCGGCGAAGGCGGTCGACGGTCTGCGGGAATATGTAGCCAAAGCGCTCGTCGACGAGCCCCCCGCCAAGCTCTCCGACGGCGGCCTCATCCGCCCCGGCTTCCACGCCGAGCTCGACGGCCTGCGCCGTTTGAAGAACGATTCCGACGTGATCCTGCGCGAGCTCGAGGAGCGCGAGCGCAAGGCGACGGGCATCTCGACGCTGAAGGCCGGCTACAACTCGGTGTTCGGCTACTTCCTCGAGATCACGAAGGCGCAGTCGGCGAAGGCGCCCGCGCACTACGTGCGCAAGCAGACGCTGACCAACGCCGAGCGCTACATCACGCCCGAGCTCAAGGAGCTGGAGACGAAGATCCTCTCCGCCGAGGACAAGATGCTCCGGCTCGAGGCGCGCCTCTTCGACGAGGTCCGCGAGAAGGCGCTCGAGAGCCACGGCACGCTCCTGCGCCTCGCCGAGATTCTGGCCGAGCTCGACGTGTTCCAAGCCCTCTCGTCGGCGGCCGCGATGCACGACTTCATAAAGCCCAAGGTCGACCTCTCGCACGACCTCGAGATCGTCGAGGGCCGTCACCCCGTGCTCGCCGCCCTCCTCTCGGCCGGGACCTTCGTGCCGAACTCGCTCGTGCTCGGCGCGCGCGACCCGCAGATCGTGATCCTGACCGGACCGAACATGTCCGGCAAGTCGACGTACCTGCGCCAGAACGCGCTGATCGCGCTGATGGCGCAGATCGGCTCCTTCGTCCCGGCCAAGTCCGCGCGCATCGGCATCGTCGACAAGATCCTGACGCGCATCGGCGCGCAGGACGCGCTCGCGCAGGGCGACTCGACCTTCATGGTCGAGATGAAGGAGACGAGTCATATCCTCCGTTCGGCCACGAATCGTTCGTTGGTCGTCCTCGACGAGGTCGGTCGGGGAACCTCGACGTTCGACGGGATTTCCATCGCTTGGGCCGTCCTCGAGCATCTGCATTCGTATTACGCTGCCGAGGGCGCCGACAAGGACGAGGCCAAGCCGCGCGGCCCGCGCACCCTCTTCGCGACGCACTACTTCGAGCTCACGGAGCTCGCGAAGTCCCTGCCCGGCGTGGTCAACGCGAACGTCGAGGTCAAGGAGTGGCGCAACGCCGAGGGCCACGTCGAGGTCGTCTTCCTGCACAAGATCGGCTCGGGCCCGGCCGACCGCTCCTACGGCATCCACGTCGCCGCGCTGGCGGGCCTGCCCGCGTCGCTCATCGCGCGCGCGGGCCAGATCCTGTCGGGCCTGGAGAACGAGTCCGCCTCCGGCCGCCTCGCGGGCCGCGCCTCCGGCGAGACCGCCTCTCCCGAGCTCCCGCTGTTCGAGGAAAATCCCGTTCTCCGCACGCTCAAGCTCCTGAACCCGGAGACGATGACGCCGATCGAGGCGCTGCAGGCGCTGAACGCGCTCAAGAAGAATATCTAGATGCTAAAGAAATTTTCCTCGACGCATCTGTGCCGCGTCCGGAGGATCGCGGCCTGATGCCCGTCATCCATCAGCTCCCCGAGGACGTCTACTCGCGCATCGCCGCCGGCGAGGTCGTCGAGCGCCCGGCCTCGATGCTCAAAGAATTAATAGAAAACTCGCTCGACGCGGGCGCGACGCGCATCGACGTCGAGGCCCTCGGCGCCGGCCGCGAGTCCCTGCGCGTCGTCGACGACGGCTGCGGCATGGACGCGGCCGACGTGAAGCTCTGCCTCGGCCGCCACGCGACGAGCAAGCTCGCCGCCTTCGAGGACCTCGACCGGCTCCAAACCTTCGGCTTCCGCGGCGAGGCGCTCTACGCGATCGCGGCGGTGGCGAAGATCACGGTCACCAGCGCGACGCGCGAGGCCGCGACCGGCTGGCGCGTGACCTCCGACGGGACGCGCGTCACCGACGGGCCGTCGCCCGCGATCGCCGGCACGACGGTGCTGGTCAAGAATCTTTTTTACAACACGCCGGCCCGCCTCGAGTTCCTGAAGTCCGCCGGCTACGAGCGCGGCAAGCTCGCGGCCGTCGTCGAGGAGGCGGCGCTCGCGAACCCGCGCGTGCGCTTCGCCTACAAGGCCGAGGGCCGCAACGTCCTGCGCTTCGAGCCGGAGAATTCCGGCGACGTCTTCCAGGACTTCGATTTCCGCGCCGCGTCCGTGCTCGGCGACGAGCTCGCCAGCGGCCTCCTGCCGATCGACGCGGAGCGCCCCGGCGTGCGCCTGCGCATGCTCGTCAGCCCGCTCGACAAGATGGCCGGCTCGCGCAGCTTCCAGTATTTCTTCGTCAACAAGCGCCCCGTGGCCGCGCGCGCGCTCCAGCAGGCGCTGTACAAGGCCTACGCCGAGCGTCCGAGCGGCCGCCACCCCGTCTGCGTCGCGCTGCTCGAGCTCGCGCCCGACGCCTTCGACGTGAACGTCCACCCGGGCAAGCGCGAGGTCCGCTTCAAGAACGAGGGCGAGCTCTTCGCGATCGTCTCCGGCCTCGCGGCCTCCGCGCTCGCGAAAGCGAAGGCCGCCGCGCCCATCACCGGCCGCCCTCCTGACGAATCCTATGGAAGCGGCACTCCCTCGCCTTATGGCTCGGTCGCCGCTGATGCACCTTCGCCGTCCCCCGACGCGCCCGCTCCTCATTATCTCGGCGGCCGCGCGCTGCTGCCCGACGAGTTCAAGCAGCTCAAGCTCGGCCCCGAGCTGTCCCTCGGCGCGCACGAGGGCGCGCCCGCCTGGTACACGCCCCCGTTCCGCTTCCTCGGCCAGATCGAGCGCAGCTACCTGCTCTTCGAGGCCAACGGCGGCCTCTTCGTCCTCGACCAGCACGCCGCCGCCGAGCGCGTCCTGTTCGAGAAGCTGATGGCCGAGCTCGAGCACGGCGGCGCGAAGTCGCAGAAGCTCATGCTCCCCGTGCCCGTCGACCTGCCCGCTTCCGCCGTGCGCATGGTGCTGGACAAGGCCGAGCGCCTGCGCCGCGTCGGCTTCGACGTGGAGTCGCGCGGCAGGAACGGCCTCCAGGTGACCGCCATCCCGGCGATCTTCACCGCCGCCGAGGACGTCAAGCGCCTGGTCCACCGCGTCGTCGACGCGCTGTCCGACCCCGTCGACGAGGCCGCCGCCCTGCGCCACGACGCGATCGCCACGATCGCCTGCAAGGCCGCGGTGAAGGCCCACGACCGGTTGGGCGAGGAGGAGGCCTACAAGCTCCTCGACGCGCTCAAGGACTGCAAGGACGGCTCCTGCTGTCCGCACGGCCGCCGCGCGATGCTCGCGCTCAACCGCGACGAGCTCGCGCGCCGCTTCCAGCGCCCCGGCGCCGTCCCGCTCTAGGCGCGCTCAGCTCTTCTTGCCGATGATGTAGGTGTCTTTGCCGTCGAGCTTGCGGCAGGAGAGCCCCTTCAGCGTGAGCACGATCTCGAGGGCCTCGCGGACGCTGACGTTCTGGAGGTAAGCCGTGATCTTCCGGCCCTCCAGGCCTTCCTGCATGCTGAAGTTGATCTTGGACTGGGCCGACAGCGTGTCGAGGAACTGGGACAGCGGAGCGCCCTTCACTCTCACCGTGACCTTCTGGTCCAGAGCGGCTCCGCCCGCGACGACGACCGGGTTCCGCAGCGCGGGGCTGTCCTTCGGGCCGACGAGATACGTGTTCCCGCTCCCGATCTGCCGGTAGTCGATCCCATCGGTCTCCTTGACGACGTCGAGCGCTTCCTTGACGGTCACGCCGTGAAGAAACGCGGTCACTTGCCGCCCTTCCAGCCCTTCGGTCAGAATGAAGCTGATCTCGGCCTGCGCCGAGAGCGCGCTCAGGAAGGTCGTCAGCGGCGCTTGGCGGACGTCCACGGTGACGCCGGCGTAGAGACCCGGGTCGGTGGGAACGGCGTGCGATCGCGGCGCGAGCGCGAGCAGAACGGCGAGAGACGCTCCTCGGCGGAGAGAGTTCATGGCCACCTCCTGGTGCTTGCAGAGGATAGGCCGCCGATGTTACAGCCTTAAGACCTGATTCCGGCATGGAACAAAAGCGGGGTTCGCCGCGTATAAAGAGCGTCGCGCGCGTCTTGATTTGCGCGGGAGGGAGGCTTACACTATGTCCATGAAGCTGAAGATCGTGGTGGAAAAAGGCGTCGACGGCCGCTACGTGACGCATTGCCCGTCGCTTAAGGGCTGCTGGTCTCAAGGCGACACCGAGGCTGAAGCGGTCGCGAATCTAAAAGAAGCGATCCTGCTCTACCTCGACACGGGCGCGAAGGGCTTCAAACCCTCCTCCAAGCAAAAGGTTCTCAGCCTCGCGCTGTGAAGCCGCCCCTGGTCTCAGGGGCGAAGGTCATCAAGGCTCTCAAGCGCGCGGGCTACCGCGTGACCGGACAACGCGGAAGCCACGTGAAGCTCTACCGCGAGGCCGACGAGAGCACCGTGATCGTGCCCCTTCATCCCGAGGTCGACCGTTGGACGCTCAAAGGCATCCTGACGGACGCGGGAATTCCCGTGGAGGAATTCGTGCGGCTGCTTTAAGCGCCCCGCCCGCACGCGGCGTCAAGAATCCGGCTTGGCCGAGGCGGCTTCGCCCGCGACGTGCTTCCGGAGTATCCGCAGCAGGAAGTATTCGTTGAAGGGCCTGTCGTCACTGATCGGGGAGACGCGCGAGCCCGGCGGGAGCAAGCTTTCCACGGGGATCTCCTCGTCGAGCCAGCGCCGGAACGGCGCGCGCGGGTCGCGCGAAGGCCCCCATTCGACGAGGTCTCGCGCCGCGCTCGCGGGCATGTGCGCGGCCAGCGCCACGGCGTCGAACGGCGGGAGAGGCCCCTCGCTCGCCAAGAACTGGATGCCTTTTTCGTCGAGAGCGAGGAAGGCGCGAACGTACGGGAACGACTCGCGCAGGGCTTCGGCCGCCGCGGCGGCGACCGCCGGATCGCCCGGCACGCACCACTGCTGGAGGATCCCGCCGGGCTTGAGACGGCGCTTGGCCGCGCCGTAGAACTCCTTGGAATAAAGGAGGCTGAGCCCCGCCGACTGGATCGGGGGCGGCGGATCGAGCGTGATCACGTCGAACTGCTCGCGCGAGCGCTCGAGGAAGCGGCGCCCGTCGTCGATGATCACGCGCGCCCGCGGGGAGCCCAGGAGCTCGGCGGCGTCCTCGAAAAAATACCCGAAGAAGGCCGGCACGCTCGGCACGAGCTCGACGGCGGTCGCGTCGATCCCCCAGGACAGTGCCGAGCGGAACGTCGTCCCCATCCCGAAGCAGATGACGAGCGCGTTTCGGGGACGCCGCGGCAGGAACGCGAGCGGCAGGTGGGCCATCATCTTGGTCTCGGGCACCAGCAAGGTGATCCCGGGCACGCCGTTGATGGCGAGATTCTTCCTGAGCCCTTCGCCCCACGCCGCGACCGTCGCCGTCGAGTCCCTCTTGATCCGCTTGCCCGGAGCGAAGTCCTCGATGCCCTTCGACGCGGCGGTCAGGCCCAGCGCCGCCGCGGCCGCGGCCATCGCGAGGCCCCGGCGGCGCGAGGCCGCGAGCCCGAGGAGCAGGAACGGAAGCGACAGCCAGAACAAGGCCCAGCGCTCCCCGACCTGGGGCAGGAGAAAAAAGCCGGCCGCCAGGGGACCCAGGATGCAGCCGAGCATGTTGGCGGCGTAGGCGTCCGCGGCCCGCTCGGGATCGCCCTGGGAGCGCAGGTCCATCAGCCACGACGTCGCGAATCCGACGCAGAAGCAGAACGGCGCGATGCCGAGGATGAGGCGTATGGCTCCGTTGGTGAAGCGCACGGGCAGCGGCAGGAACGGATCCGCGAAGACGAGAGGCCACAGGCTCGCGGCTCCGATCAGCGTCCAGGCCGGGCCCGGGCTCGCCGGTTTTTTCTTGAGCCAGGTCCAGCACGCCCGCGCCGCCGCCGCGACCGCCGCGAGATAGGCCGCCATGAACAGCAGGGCCGCCTCGTCGGCGCCGGCGAGCGGCCCGCCGGCGAGGCGGAACGCGACCCGCGGCAGCCACGGCTCGACGAGCGCGAGCGGGGAAAGGCCGAGGAGGCCGAGAGCGGCGACGAGGAGGCCGGTCTTCGGCGTCGGGACGCCGGCCGCCCAGGCGCGATACGTTTGAGAGCCCAGGAACGTCGCGATCAGGTAGACCCACAGTATCGAGGCGAAGGCATAGACGTGGGTTCCCAGATAGCCGGTGTACTGACGCGTCCAAACGATCTCCATGGCCATGCTCAGGGCCCCGGAGGCGAACAGCATCCAGAGAATCCCTTTCGGCGCCCGCGTCGACGCGAGAGCCTGCGGCCTCCGCGCCGGTTCCCGGGCCTCCGGCCTTTTCTCCCGGCGCAGGCTCAGCGCGAGGATCGACGCGGCCAGCAGGACGTTGAGAACGGCCGCCAGCCGCAGGCTCCCTTGAAACCCGAGGCTCTCGATCATGACGAACGCCGAGCCCAGGCAGCCGGCGGCGGCTCCCAACACGTTCGCCATATAGAGGTAGCTGAACGAGCGCTCCGAACCGCGGCGCTGCCGGCGGCGGATGGCCGCCATGCCCAAGGGCAAGGTCGCTCCCATGAACGCGGCCCAGGGCACGACGGCGCAGGCGATGCAGGCGCCGGAGGCGAGAAAATAGTTCCCCGAATCCCAGGCGGCCGGAGAGGACGCCGCGTTGAGCAGGTCGCGCTGCCACGTCAGCAGGCCGGGCACCGCGACCCCTCCGATCCCGATCAGCAGCTCGGTCAAGGCGTAGCTCCTGAGATAGTAGGCGCACGAGCGCTCATTCTCGCGGGCCAGCTGCCGGCCGACCGCCCAGCAGCCCAGGCCCAGGCCGCCCATGAAGCAGGAGAGGAAAATGGAGATCAGCGGCGTGTTGACGCCGAAAGCGGCCATCGCCAGCCTCATCCAGACGATCTCGTAGACGAGGCTGCAGAATCCCGAAACGAAGAAAAAAAGGAAAAAATAATTCATGGGCTCGCCGCGGGCCGAGGGATTAAAACAATAAACGACGCGCCCTCGGGCGGGGACGCGCGCGCTTTCGGGACCGGCTTCGGGCGCTCAGTTCGCGGGGCACTGCGCCTGGCCGTTTCCGGCCGGGTTTTTATCATGACGCGAAACTCCCATTTCTCGACGAGGACCTAAGGAATTTCTGGGTCTTGATTTTTAAAATTCCGGAGCTATACTCACAGCGCACCCACTCCGATCCCGGTGGTGAGGCGACGCAGCAGGGAGCCGGACGCCGGAGAGAGGCCGAGGCCGAAACCGGCAGAAGCGAATCGCAGTCGCGAGCACGTCGTACGCTGGTCCATGGCGTGACGTCGCCGGGCGCGCGGTCGCGGGACCGCCGAGACGCGAGCGCGCGGCGTTACGGGTTCGGAGCGGGTCCTGTGAGGCGCTGAGACGGCCCTTTGAGGCTCCAGTCTCGGCGCCTCCTAGTTTTACAGGGGCAGGGCCGCGCGGAAGGACGCCGCCGCCCACGCGGCCAGTCCCGCCCACGCCGCGGCGCGCGCGAGGTCCGGCAGCGCGGCCAATCCGTCGACGAGCAGGAGCGCGAAGAGCGGTCCGAGGCCGAGCAGGTAGCTCGCCTTCACCGTCGAGTAGATCGGCACCGTCAGGAACAGCCAGGCGAGCGCCATGACTCCGGCTCCCGCGCCGAGCAGGGCGGCGCGCGACGGCGCGTCCTCGCGCCTCAGCGCCCGCGCCGCGCCGGCGCCGAGCAGGCCCGCGGGGATCAGCGACCACCACAGCTCCGCCGCCTGCCAGTCGAACGGCCGCGGCGGAAGGGCGCGCAGCGAGATCGCGCCCGACTGCCAGCCGTCGGCCCAGAACGTCGAGTACAGCGAGTCCCAGAAGCCGTTCAAGCCCGCGTAGGCCGGCCGCGCGAGCGCCGCGCCGAAGCGCAGGTACTCGCCCGCCGTGCGGCAGCCCGGTTCCTGCCACCACGCGATCCCGCGCGCCGGGTCCCAGCCGCCCACGAACGGGGCGCCGTACAGATGCCAGCTGCGCGCGTAAAACCAGCCTCCGGCCGCGAACGCGGCGAGCGCGAGGACGCCGAGCCAGAGAGAGCGCGCGGCCCCGTCGAGCCGGCGCGCGGGCGCCCACAGCAGGGCGGCGCCGGCCGGAAGCGCCAGGACGGCCGTCGCCTTCGACAGGAGCGCGGCGCCGAAAGCCGCGCCCGCGAGCGCCGCGGCGCCCAGGCGCGGCGGGTGCGCGTCGGCGAGCCGGCGCGCGCAGAGGACGAGGAAGAGCGCGGCGAGAGCGCCGGCCAGCGGCTCGTTGCCCGGCGCCTGGGCGAGGATCAGGTTCGCGGGCCAGAACCAGCCGAAGAGGCCGGCGGCGAGGGCCAGGTCCGGCCGCCCCGGGCGCGCCGCCGCGACGAAGCGGCGGCACAGCTCGCCGAGAACGAAGCCCGCGACGAAGTTCGGCAGCCTCAGCCAAACGGCGGGCTCGCGCCCGAGCGCCGTCGCCGCGCGCCAGAGCGGCGCGCAGAGCGCGTAGTAGAGCGGCGGCTGAAACGTCTGCCAGCCGTCGCCCGGCCCGGGCAGGCGGCCCGTGCGCGCGAGCCCCTCGACGTAGGCGACGTGCTGGAGGGCGTCGTAGCCGGAGCCGGCCTTCAGGAAAAGCGCCGCGGCGACCGCGAGCGAAGCCCAGGCTCCGGCCGCGAGGCCGAGGACGGCCGGCGCGAAGGCGCGCGCCCCGGTGGCGCGCTCTCCGCGCCGCGCGAACCAGGCGCCGAGAGCGAGGAACGGGACGAGAAAAACGAACGTCGCGCGGAAGCCGCTCGCCGCTGCGGGGAGCGCGTCGAAGGCGTCGTCGCGCGGCGGCGCTTCCGCGTCGACGGCCGCCTCCCACGTGCGCCCGTCGTCGACGCTCGCCTGCCAGCGCGCGTCGCTGTAGACTCCGAGCTCCGGCGCCTCGGCCCACAGGAGCGGCGGTCCGTTCTCCGCGCGCACGACGACCACGAGCTCGTGCCGGCCCGGGCTCGCGTGGAAAAGAGCGCGGCGCTCGGCGTCGCGGCCGCCCTCGGCCGCGCCCGCCGGCAGGAGCTCGCGGCCGTCGAGCACGGCCTCCGAGGCGTCGCGCGCGCGCAGGCTCAAGACCGCGTCGGCGCCGTACGTCGACGCCTCGAAGCGCGTCATGAAGCGCGCGAAGCGCGGCCCCGCTTGATGCACGCCGAGCCAATCCGCTTCGCCGGCGCGCAGCCAGCGCGCGGGCGGGTGAGCGCGGAGAAGGGCCGAGCGCGGATCGAAGCGCGCCTTCGCCGCCAGCAGGGCGGCGAAGAGCGCCGCCGCGAGGGCGGCCAGCGCGGGACGGCGCTTCAGCGCATGCGCCAGAGATGATGCCATTGGGGGATGAGGCGCACGTCGAGGCCGGCGCGGCGCGCGAGCGCCTCGAAGCGCAGGGCGCGCGCGGGCGGGATCGCGGCGGCGCCGTAGCCCGGCGTCGCGGGCTGGAGCACGAGCGCCGGCCGCCGCCGCGCGGCGCGCACGAGCGCGATCGCGCGGCCGAGCTCGGCCTCGCTCGAGCGCGACGTCAGCACGAGCTTCACGAAAGTCCCGCGCGGCGCCGCCGCCAGGAACTCGCGGTGCGCGGCCCAGACGTCCCGCCGCGTCGAGGACGGCAGCTTCGCGTCCATCGCGACCGCGTCGCAGAGCGGCGCGAGCGCGCGCAGCGCGCGCGGCAAGGTCCCGTTCGTCTCGAGATAGTTCTTGAAGCCCCGTTGGCGCGCCCAGGCCATCATCGTCGCCAGGAACGCGGGATGGAGAAGCGGCTCGCCGCCCGTCCAGGAGATGGAGCGGTGCTTGCGGCGCTTATTAAGGGAAAGGATCGCCGCTTTCACTCGGTCGACCGACCAGACCGCTCCCGAGGGGATGGCGATCGTATCGGGCTCGTCGCAGTAGTCGCAGTGCAGGTTGCAGCCGCCGAGACGCACGAAGATCTGGCGCTCGCCGACGAAAGGGCCCTCGCCCTGCAGGGACGAGAATATTTCCACGACACGCGCGCGCGCCGCGTCCGAGAGCGGGAGCTCGGGAGCGCTCACGGCGCCGGGTCCTCCGCGCCCGCCTCTCGAAAGCCCTTCGCGCGCAGCTGGCACGAGTCGCAGACGCCGCAGGGGCGCGCGCCGCCCGCGTAGCACGACCACGTCAGCTCCAGCGGCGCCTTCACGCGCTTCGCCAAGCGCACGATGCCCTTCTTGTCGAGGCTCAGCAGCGGCGCGAGGACTCTCAGCGGCTTATTTTCCGTTCCCCGCTTCGTCCCCAGCTTCGCGACGCGCGAGAACGCGTTCAAGAACGGCGGCCGGCAGTCCGGATAGCCCGAGTAGTCGAGCGCGTTCGCGCCGATGACGATCGCCTCCGCGCCGATCGAGTCGGCGAGCGAGGCCGCGAGCGCGAGGAAGATCGTGTTGCGTCCCGGCACGTAGGTCGACGGGATGCCGCCGCGGCCGATCTTCGCCAGCGCGACCTTCGGAAGCTTCAGCGCCTTGTTGGTCAGCGACGAAACGCCGAGCCACGGCAGCGCGAACGAGACCTCGTGCAACGGAACGTGAGCCGCTCTCGCGACTTTTCGGGCCGCCGATAGCTCGCGGACGTGACGCTGACCGTAGCGGACCGCCAGCGCGACCGGCTTGTAGCCGCGCGCCTTCGCCCAGTACAGCGCCGTGGTCGAGTCCAGGCCGCCGGAGAGCAGAACGACGGCCTGCCGATGGTTTTTCATGCCGCGTCGCGGGGGCAAAGGACCTCTCGGAGGCCGTGTCCCATCGGTGCGTTAAAACGCACCGATGGCGCACGGAAGGAAAAACGTCTCGGTCTCATCTTCAACTTTTCTTGACCGGGAAGACGCCGGCGAGAGCGTCCTTGCAGATCTTGATCACGTCGGCGCTGAAGTTGCCCTTGTCGACCATCCAGTGGATGTAGCCGCGGTCGGCGGCGACGACGTCGCGCAAGGTCTTGCCCTTGTGCTTGTTGCCGAAGCCGAAGGCCGCCTCGCCGTTGCGCCAGACGAACTTTCCCTCGGCGTCCACGCGCGACGCGTCCACCTGAGTGCAGAACGCGTCCAGGCCCGCCATGTCCTTGGGCAGGTCCGCGTAGCGCTCGACCTGCGCGAACAGGACCTCGGCCGCGGCGCGCACGTCGGCCTCGGCGCGGTGCGCGCCGGACAGGTCCTTGCCGCAGTAGAACTTGTAGGCGGCGGTCAGGTCGCGCCGCTCCTTGCGCGCGAAGATCGTGAACGAATCGGCCATGCGCCGCCCGGCGAGCGGCCACTCGTAGCCGGCGCGCTTGAGCTCGGCGTTCAGCAGGGGCACGTCGTACTTGACCGCGTTGAAGCCGGAGATGTCCGCGCCCTCGAAGACGTCGAGGAGCTTCGGCGCGAGGTCCTTGATCGTCGGCTGGCCGCTGACCATCGCGTCGGTGATCTTGTGGATCGCCGTCGCCTCGGGCGGGATCTTCACGCAGGGGTCGACGAGGGACTGGAACAGCGTCTCCTTTCCGCCCGGCTCGAGGCGCAGGACGCAGACGTCGACGATGCGGTCGTTGAGCGGGTCGGTGCCGGTCGCCTCCAGGTCGAAGACGCAGAGCGGGCGGTCGAGCTTCATCATTTGGGCGGCTCCAGCGGAGCGAGATTTTCCTCGGCGGGCGGCGCGGACAGCGCCGTCCCGGTCAGGCGCTCGGCGCAGCGCTTGCCGTCGAGGATGGTCTCCTCCATGAACGAGTACTTCCACGCGCCGTAGCGCCCGATCGACTCGACGCCGAGCTTCCCGAGGTGGCGGAAGATGGCGGCGAGCGCGGGCGTCCGCGCGAAATCGTAGACCACATAGCCGACCTTGATCGGCATCCAGGCCTTCGCCGAGAGCTCGTCCTTCGCGCGCAGGAGGCCGGCCTCGCGCAGGCCGCGCAGGACCTCCCCCTCGAGCTTCGCGCGGTCCACGCGCGCGCCGCCCGGCCTCGCGACCTCGACGTAGAGCGCGCTGTGGCCCCCGGGCGCGACGTGGGAGGAAAAATTGCTCGAAAAGCCGACGCGGTAGAACGGGAACTTCTTCTCCGGATAGTAGATCCAGTGCCGGTCGCTCACGTCCGCGCGCGCCACGCCGAGGTTCAGGTTCCAGACCGTCGTCCAGCGCAGGCGCCGCCGCGCGGCCTTCACGTCCGCCGGCAGCGGCGCGGCGAGGTCGAGGAAGTCGACGAGCGGCAGCGTGTTCACGAGGCGCTCGTAGCGCACCTCGCCGAGTCCCGCGACGACGGCGACCTTCTCGCGCAGGTCGACGCTCTCCACGCGCGCGTTCGTCCGCACGACGCCGGCCTCCTGGCGCACCGCCAGCGCGTCGGGCAGCGACTGGATTCCATAGCGGACCGGGTAGCGGAAGAAGGCGTTGTAGCCGAAGAGCTTGTTCTGGTCGACGAGCGCGCCGTAGACGACCTCGGCCGCCGACGGCTTCGGCACGAAGCGGCCCTGCCACTCGGTCGTCAGGCGCGACAGCGAGACGCCCCAGAGCTTCTCGTTGTACGGCTTCATGAAGTGACGCGTGATCCCATCGCCGAACGTCGCGCGCGACCAGGACAGGAAATCGGGAGACTTCGGCAGCGGCCGCGGCGCGTGCAGGGTCTCGAGGAAGCCGGCCACGCAGTCGGCCGCGACCTCGCGCGGCAGGCCGCGCGTGTTGGCCTGGAACGGGTAGCGCGTGAGCGCGCCGCGCGAGAAGATCGCCGCGCGCCGCTCGTGCATCGCGACGTTGCCCCGCAGGAGGTCGAGGATCAGTCCCTTGCCGTACGCGTCGTGCAGGTGCAGGAGATGGCCGGTGTAGTCGAACGTGAAGGCGCCGTGCGTCTCGGAGCCGGCGGTCCCGCCGACGCGCGGCTTGGCCTCGACGACGAGGCGCGAGCGCGCGCCGGCCGCCCCGAGGTGGTGCGCCGTCGAGAGGCCCGCGAGGCCGCCGCCGAGGATCAGGACGTCGACGTTCATTTCATCGGCACCGAGGAGAGCTTCCAGCCGACGGCGGCGATCGCCGCGCCGACGGCCGCGTAGAGCCCGAGCGCCCAGTTCAGCGGCCACTGCGTCGCGAAGAACGCGCAGACGCCGCACGCCGCCGCCGCGGCCGCCGCGGAGGCGACGACCTCCCCGCGCGCGAGGCCCATGCGCTCGAGCCTCAGCGCGAAGTGGTCCTTCGAGCCCATGAACGGCGACTGCCCCCTGTTGAGACGCAGGATGCTGACGAGGACCGTGTCGAAGATCGGCACGCCGAGGATCAGGAGCGGCGCGAAGACGCCCGCGTCGTTGACGCCCGAGTAGTGCCCGCCGAGCGAGACGCCTGCCAGCAGGAAGCCCAGCGTCAGCGCCCCGCAGTCGCCCATGAAGACCTTCTGCTCCGTCCACAGGTTCCAGGGCAGGAAGCCGAGCGCGGACCCGGCGATCGCGGCCGCGGCGAACTTCACGTAGTGCTCCTCCGACGGCAGGGACACGAACAGGAAGCCGAGCGCCGCGACGGCGGCCTGCGTCGCGGCCAGCCCGTCCATGATGTCGATGATGTTCAGCGCGTTCGTGATCCCGACGACCCAGACGGCGGTCACGACGCACGAGAACCAGTCCGGGTGGATGAAGCGGATGTGCAGGCCGTAGGCGATCAGCGCGGCGGTCCCGGCGAACTGGACGATGAACTTCGTCTTGTAGTCGAGGCCGTGCGGACGGCGCAGGTCGTCGGCCAGGCCGAGCCCGAAGATCAAAGTGCCGCCGATGACGAGCGAGCGCAGGTTGAAGAGCGTGCCGCTCGGAAAGTTCGTCGTCAGGCGCAGGAGCAGCATCGCCCCGACGAAGCCGCCCCAGATCGCGACGCCGCCGAACACCGGCGTCGGCGTCTTGTGCGTCTTGATCGCCGAGTTGGGCGCGTCGAGGATGCCCGTGCGCACCGAGATCAGGCGCACGAGCGGCGTGAGGAAGAACGCCAGCATCGCGGCCGTCCCCAGGACGATCGCGCAGAAGGTCGGGTCCTGGTTCACGGCGCCCCCAGCGCGGCGACGAGGCAGGCCGGCCCGCGGTAGATCGTCTTGAGCCGCGACTCCAGGCCGAGCCAGTTCGCCGAGCCTTTCTCCGTGAAGACGCCGACGCTCTCGCGCAGGCGCTCGGCCTCGCGCGGCACGAGCAGGAGGTGCGTGAAGCCGTCGGCGCGCAGGGCGCGCGCGAGCTCCGCCGGCGAGGAGGCCGCGTTCGCCTCGCTCACGTAGAGGTTCGGCGCGTGCACCGTCGTCGGGCGATGCGCGGGCGTAAGGTAGTAGCTGCGCTGCTCGCCGATCACGAGCACGTCGTCCGCGGAGCCGAGCGCGGCGTTCGCGAACGTCGTGCACGGGTAGTAATCCAGGCGCTTGGACAGGAACTCGTCGCGGCTCTCGAGCGCGAGCAGGACGCGCTCGGTGCCGAAGACGCCGTGCACGTAGAAGAACAGGAACAGGTGGCCGAGGATCAGGACCGTCGCGGCGGCCGCGGCGAGGGCGCGCGCCGGCGTCCCCGCGCGCGAGCGCCAGTCCGCGACGCCGGCCGCGCCGACGAGCGCGAGCGCGGGCGCGAGCGCGACGAGGAAGCGCAGAACGACGCCGGTCGAGAACCAGCCGAGCGCATACAGCGCGGTGAGCGCCGCGAGGCCGCGCGGACCGCGGCCCTTCCACGCCGCCCAAAGACCGACCGGCCACAGCCAGAGCGTCAGGTCCCAGCCCTGGTCGCCCAGCACGTCCATTCCGCCGCCGAAGCGCAGCGGATCGTGGAAGAGCAGGATCGGTAAAGAGACCAGGTCCTTCCAGAAGCTGTTCGCATGGCCATACTCGGTCAGCACTTGGAAGTAGCCCGTCGCGAGGTCCGCGGTCCAGCCGAGCTTCGTCGCGGGGAAGACGCGGTACAGGAACGGGAAGACGGGGTTGCCGACGCAGATCCAATTCTTGATCAGCCACGGCGCGAACAGCGCTCCGGCGACGGCGGAGAACACGAACGCCGCCTTCACGCGGTCGCGCCAGACCAGGCGCGCGACGATCGACAGCGCGAGGAGCCCCGCGTAGTACTTCGCGCCGAGCGCCAGCCCCGCGCAGGCCGCGGACAGGAGCAGGAAGCCGCGCTCGCGGCCCTCGTCGGAGGCCTCGAAGGCGAGCAAGGCTCCCGTCGTCCACAGCATCACGAGCGGCTCCACGTACGTCGTCGAGGAGAGCGCGAGCACGGCCGTGTGCGTGGCGACGAGGACCGCCGCCCACGGCGCGGCCGGCGTGACGCGGCGGCCGAAGGTCAGCAGCCAGCCGATGGTCAGCAGGGACGCGAGCCACACGAGCATCTGCGCGAGCAGGTCGGAGCCGAGGGCGAGCGCGAGCGAGAACAGCATTTCCCCGTTCTGCGGGAAGTGCGCGTAGACGATGCCGCCCGGCGCGCGCAGGCTCCCGGTCCGCAGGTACTCCTGCGGCAGGGCCAGGTGATAGACGAGCGAGTCGTACTGATGCGGCGGCGCGAGGCAGGCCCAGAGCGCGGCCAGCAGCGGCAGGCCGATCAGCGCGCACAGCCACGGCCGCTCGGCCGCGCGGCGCGCGCCCTCGCGCAGACCCGCGCCCACGCCCTCCAGCTCCGGCCAGCCCGCCAGCCAGCACGCGGCGAGCAGGAGCGAGACGCTCCACGGCTTGAGGATCCCCGCCGCCGCGAGCGCGAAGACGCCGAGAGAAAAAAGCCCGAGGCCGATCGTCGCGCCCGCGACCAACGCCTCGACGTCGTCGAGCCCGGACGGCCGCAGGGCGCGCAGGACCCGCCGGCCCGCGCAGGCCGCGGCGCTAGCGAGGAAGACGAGCAGGACGAAGGGGATCAGTCCCGGCCGCAGGGCCTGGAAGAGCCCGTCCGTCGCCGCGGCGAGCGCGAGCGTGGCCGTGAGCGCGGCGCCGATGATCCCGCTCACGCGGCGCTCTTCGGCTCGAACAGGTCGAAGCGCGCCAGCCCGAAGCTCTGCAGGAGGAACTGGCCGAGGCACCACAGCGCGGACAGCCCGTACACGCACGAGCGCCGGAAGTTGATCGAGGACGCCTCCGCGAAGTAGCGCGCGGCCACGGGCACGTCGCCGATGCGGAACTTCAGGTGCGCGGCCTGCATCAGGAACTGCTGGTCGAAGACGAAGTCGTCGGAGTTCTTCTCCCACGGCACCGTCTCCAAGAGCTTGCGCGAGTAGGCGCGCAGGCCCGAGTGCCACTCGCCGAGGTTCTGGCCGGTGAGCTCGTTCTCCAGGGCGGTCAGGAGGCGATTGGCGAGGTACTTGTACACCGGCATCCCGCCCTTGAGCGCCTCCCAGCGCGTGCGGATGCGGTTGCCGCAGACCATGTCGCAGATGTCGTTGGAGATCAGCGCGGCCATGATCGGCACCAGGCGCGCGTCGTATTGATAGTCCGGGTGGACCATGATCACGACGTCGGCGCCGCGCTTGAGCGCCTCCGTGTAGCAGGTCTTCTGGTTGCCGCCGTAGCCGAGGTTGCGCTCGTGCGAGATCACGGTCAGGCCGAGCGACTTCGCGAGCGCGACCGTGCCGTCCTTCGAAACGTCGTCGACGAGGATCACCTCGTCGACCGATCCCGGCGGGATGTCGCGGATCGTGCGCTCGAGGGTCTTCTCGGCGTTGTAGGCCGGCATCACGACGACGACCTTGGGCTTGGCCACGGGGCCGCATTATAGGAAAGTCCGGGCTTGCCAATCCGGGGTCCGGGGCCATACCAGGGGCGGATGCGTCCCCCGAATCCGCATCGATGACTAACGGAAAAAATAAACCACAAAGACACAAAGGCACAGAGACAACCTCGTTTCTCTCCGTGTCTTTGTGTCTCTGTGGTTTAATTCGTCGTTTGTCCGTTTTTACCGCGAGAGGCGATAAACGCGCAGCCAGGGGCCGACGACCTCGCCGGGAACGGGCTTGAACTCGGCCGCGAGCTCGGCCTGCGCGGCGAGCTCCGCGAAGAACGTCGCGAGCTCCCGCGCGCGGCCCGGGTCGGCGCCGTAGCTGCTCGTGGCCGCGTAGTCGACGCGCGCGGCGCGCGCCACGTCGAGGCCGGGACGCACGTCGAGAAAATCGCCGTCGGCCTGGGAGAGCGCGACGTGGCGCGGCGAGGACTGCAGGTCGCCCGGCGAGCGCTGGATGCGCTCGACGCGCCAGCCGCCGCCGGGATGCTTCGCCGCCATCGCGCGGAACAGGCGCGCCCGCGGCGAGCCGCGCTCCTCGGCGCGCTCCGCGAGCTCCGCGCACTGCTCCTTGCTCATGATCGCGAACGGCCCCGCGTGCGGCTGATCGAGGAGCAGCGTGGAGCCGGCCGGGACGTTCGCCGCCAGCCACGCGCCCGCCTCGGCGCGCGTGTCGGGCAGGCGCAGCTCCGCGTCGAGCTTTCCGGACAGCGCGAGGCCGGGCGCGAGCGCGAGCGCGGCGACGAGGCCGCGGCGCCACAGCTTCCTTCCGCCGAGAAACGAGAAGCCCTCGCCGGCGAGAAGGGCGAGCGCGGGGAACGCGCCGAGCAGGTAGCGCGCGACGCCGCCGTCGAAGCTCAGCGAGAGCGCGGCCGCGTAGCCGGCGATCGGGCCGAGGAGCAGGAGCGCGCGGCGCGTCTTTCTCTTGAGCATGAGCCCCGCGCCCAGCGCCGCCGCCGCGCCGCCGAGAGAGCCCGCGCCCGCGAAGCACCAGAGGTTGCGCGCGACGACGCGCGCGGTCGCGCCCGCGTCGTGCGGCTGGAGCCGGCCGAGGTCCGCGTAGTCGCTCCAGTCCGCCGCGAAGCGCGACCAGTCGATCAGCGCGTAGGGCGTGCCGAGCAGGAAGCCGAACGCCGAGACGAGCCCGGCCTGGATCAGCCAGGACAGCGGCGCGGGACCGTCGTCGCCGAGCAGCCAGGCCAGCGGCACGACGAGGCCCGCGGGCGCCGCCGTGTACTGCGCCGAGCAGGCGAGGCCGGCCAGAAAAGCGCAGGCCAGCAGCCACCGCCGGCGTCCTTCCTTTTGAAAGCGCAGGGCGCAGACGAAGGCGCCGGCGACGAGGACGAGCATGAACGAGTCGGGCTTGCCCGAGTGCGCGAGCTCGACGAGCGTCGGAGCGACGGCGAGCAGGGCCGCGCCGTAGGGCCAGCGCTCGCTCCCGTCGCGCTCCAAGCGAGCGATCAGCGCGAACGCCGCCAGCTGGCTCGCGGTCGCGAGTCCGCGCGCGATCAGGTAGAAGCCGGTCGGACGGAACGCGTACAGCGCGGCGAAGTCGGCGGCGCCGCGCAGAAGGCCGAAGCCGGACCAGAGGACGAACCAGGCGCCGTAGGCGGCCGCGAGCACGCTCGGCCACAGCGTCGGGTATTTAAAGGAATAGGGGCGCAGGCTCGCGGCCAGCGAGACCGCCATGTTGAGCACGTGCGGCTCGTCGGCGTTGTAGACGTGCGGCAGGCCGTAGGAGAGGCCGGCCAGGCGCGGCAGGGCCGCGAGCGCGAGGAGTCCGGCGGCGGCGAGCGGCGCGGGGAATTCGGCGGGGGCCTTGCGGGACGCGCGCCGCTTCATGCGCGCAGGAAGGCGCGGATCGCCGCGACCGTGCGCTCGATCTGCTCCGTCGTCAGCTCCGGGAACATCGGCAGGGACAGGACCTCGGCGCAGGCCTTTTCCGCGACCGGGAACTGCCCGTCGCGGCCGCGGCGCGCGCCGAGCGCGGGCTGGAGGTGGCTCGCGAGCGGATAGTGGACGTCGGCCATGATCCCCTGCGCGCGCAGGTGCTCGAGCAGCGCGTCGCGCCGCGGATGTCGCACGACGAACAGGTGATAGTTCGAGATCATGCCGGCGGACTCTTCGACGAAGCCCAGGCCCGCGATCCCCGCGAGGCCGCGGCGGTAGGCCTCCGCGTGACGGCGCCGCGCCACGTTCCACGCGTCCAGGCGCGGCAGCTTCACGCCGAGCACCGCGCCCTGGATGGTCTCCAGGCGCTCGTTGCCGGCAGCGAGCAGATGATGGTTCTTCACGTCGCAGCCGTGGTTGCGCAGTCGCCGCGAGCCGAGCGCGACGTCGCCGTCGCCGGTGGCCACGCCGCCCGCGTCGCCGTAGGCGCCGAGGTTCTTGCCCGGATAGAAGCTGAACGAGGCCGCGCGGCCGAGCGCGCCCGCCATGCGCCGCTTGTGGACGGAGCCCGCCGCCTGCGCCGCGTCCTCGAACAGGATCATGCCGCGCTTCTTCGCGACGGCCGCGAGCGCGTCCATGTCCGCGGGCTGGCCGTAGAGATGGACCGCCAGGATCGCCTTGACCCGCGGCGTCCACGCCGCGTCGGCCTTCGCCGGGTCCAGGTTCAGCGTGCGCGGGTCGACGTCGGCGTACACCGGGACCGCGCCGGCCTCCAAGATTCCCTCGCTCGTCGCGAAGTAGGTGAGCGGCGTGGTCAGGACCTCGTCGCCGGGCTGGATGCCGGCCGCGCGCAGCATCAACGTGATCGCCGACGTCCCGGACTGGCAGGCGACGAAGTGCTTCACGCCGAGATAGGCCGCGAAGTCGCGCTCGAACTTCTCGACGGCCGGCCCCAGGATGAACTGCCCGCCGGCGACAGCGTCCAGGATCGCGCGGTCCATCTCGGGCTGGAGCGCGCGGTACTGCGCCTTGAGGTCGACGAGCGGGATCGCTTCCTTCTGCGTCGCGGTCTTCATCGCGCCCTCCGCGCGGCCCGCGCCCGCGCGGGCACGCCCGCGACGACCGCGCCGGCCGGCACGTCCTTCGTGACCACCGCGCCCGCGCCGATCAGCGCGCCCGCCCCGATCGTGACGCCGCCGAGGATCACCGCCCCGGAGCCGATCGACGCGCCCTTCCTGACAAACGTCCTCAGCAGCGTGAAGTCCTTCTCCGTCGTGGGCCGGCCGTCCTTCGCCGCGACCGGGAACTTGTCGTTGATGAACATCACGCCGTGGCCGACGAAGACCTCGTCCTCGATCGTCACGCCCTCGCAGACGAAGCTGTGCGAGGAGAGCTTCACGCGCGCGCCCACGCGCGCGCCCTTCTGCACCTCGACGAACGGGCCGACGCGCGTCTCGTCGCCGATCGCGCAGCCGTACAGGTTCGCCCAGCCGACGATGAACACGTCCTTGCCGAGCACGACGTCCGCGGCGATCTTGGAGAAGGGGGCGTCCATGCCCCCATTCTACTCAAACGGCCGGCGCCCGCGCGCGCTAGCGGCTGTCGCCGCGGCCCGGCTTGAGCGCGGACTGCACGCGGCGCGAGCTCGTGCCGACCTCGCGCGCGACGCGCTCGACGAGCTCCTTCTTGCCCAGGCCGCGGCCCAGCAGCTTCGCGGGCGCGTCCATCTCCTGCCACTTCCGCATCGACTTACGAATGCTGGCGCGCTCGTCGGCTTGGGATGGGATGAGCATGACTCATCTTAGCCCTTTTGGACCGGCTCCGGGGCCGAATGCGGCGCGTGCGGCGCGATTTATTTCGAAGGCGGCGTCGCGGCCGGGGTCGTCGTCGTGGTCTTCGTCGTCGCGGGCTTCTTGGCCTTCTGCTTGTTGGTGGCCTTCCCGGCCTTGTGCGGCGTCGTCTTCTTGCCCGTGGTCGGCGCGGTCGACGTGCCGGTGTTGGTCGTGGTCGTCGGGGTCGTCGCAGGCGCGGCGGACGCGCCCGTGTTCGCCGCCAACGCGGCACCGGCGAACGCGCACAGCGAGACGGCGATCAGAAGCTTCTTCATTGTCGTTCTCTCCTTGATTCGAACAACTCTACTACGGTCGTGACGCGTAATCGTTCGTTTCACCATGCTCAGCGGCCGGCGCGGGCGCGGCCGGGTGCGGCGACCTGGTAGATGGCGCAGCGGGCGGCCTGTGTCGTGAGCGTGTTAGCCTTCTTGTCGATGGTCGAGGGCAGGGGCTGCCACTGCTGGCCGAGGGGGTCCCAGCACCAGATGAGGAGGCTGTCCTCGCGGGTGCCCGCGGCCGCGACCTGGAGC
>Ga0209415_10001764_pt1 | contig 40917 bp, 40 predicted proteins | sample PeaSoiSIISIP2007_FD_187696 | JGI IMG/M metagenome (GOLD analysis project Ga0209415, IMG submission 187696) | Peat soil microbial communities from Weissenstadt, Germany - SII-SIP-2007 (SPAdes) (version 2) | ecosystem: Environmental > Terrestrial > Soil > Wetlands > Peat | place: Germany...
TGTGGCGAGAGCCGGGGGCCGGAGGCGGCTGATCGCGATGACGACCTAGCGTCAGTGGCAGGGCTTGCCTGGCGCGCAGCGGCGGGGATGTTCCACGGCCGTTATCGCCTGGCCCTTACCGGCGCCACCGCCTCCGCCCCCGCTGTGCGTGCCGGTCTGAGCCGCCGCAGTGGTGTGGCCACTGCCGCCGGTCTGATAGGCGAGAGACGGACCGGCGAGGGCGAGCGCCGCGATGGCGGCCAGAATGGTGATGCGCATGGGTTCCTCCGATCGGGCGCCATCCGCTTCGAGGCGGGCGCGCCATGGTTTGCCCAGCCAGCCGACTACCGACACCCAGGGTGGGCGAGAAGGTGCAGCGGACGACACGAAGTTGCACGAAGTTGCACGGGGCGGCTCAGGCGCCCCTCGTCAGACCGCGCCAGGCGGCCGGAAAAACAGGGCGTTGAAGCAGGCGTAGAGAGGGTGGTCGAGCTGGTTGACCGGGTAGCTGGCCATGAAGCGGAAGCCGAGTGGCTCGAGCCGGGCGGCGGCTGGGCCCAGCGCGCCGCCCTCGGCGTTCGACACGGGCAGCACGGTCTCGAACTCGAGCAGCACGAAGCTGACGCGGCGATCCCTCAGCGTCTCGGCGGCGCCGGCCAGCACCGCGACCTCATGGCCCTCGGTGTCGATCTTCAGCAGGTCGACCCGGTCCACGCCGGCCTGGTCGCAGAAGGCGTCGACGGTGATCCGCTCGACGCTGATCGACTTGTCGTAGCGCCCGGCCACCAGGCCGAACTGGGTGTCGCGGACCAGGCTGTTGTTCATCGACGCCGGGACCGCCGCCTGCGGATCCTCGACGTCGCTGAGGACGAAGAACGGCGCGAGGCCGCTGGCGTCGCTGACGGCCAGGCGGTGGGCGTGCAGCCGATCTGATCGCAGCTGCTGCAGGCAGGCGAAGCTGTTGGGATGCGGCTCGAAGGAATGCACGGTGGCGCGCGGGAACGCGGCGAGGAATTGCTCGGCGGTCTGGCCGCGGTGGGCGCCGACGTCGAAGGCGCAGGTGATCTCGACGCCGTGCCGCGCCGCCAGCCGGTGCATGTCCCAGAGCGGATCGACGCCGGACGGCAGCACCTGGCGATGCACGGCCCAATAGCCGGCTCGCTCGAGCAGCCTGCGCATCGCCGTCCGGATCACGCCCACGCCGGAGCTAACCGCGTCTCAGGCGGCGCCGCAACCGCCGCCTGGAGCGACGCCGCGCGCCGGCGTGCGCCCGGCGCTCGCGGCGGCATAGAGCGCGGCGGCGATCACCGCGAGGTCGAGGTCGTAGAGATAGCGGTAGTCGCAGGCGATCGAGATCACCGCGAAGCTGGCGGCGAAGGCGAAGGCGCCGCCCAGCATGGCGGCGACGGCGAAGTCAGGGGCGCGGCGGCGGCGGAGCAGGAAGGCCAGCAGGGCCAGCCCGACCAGGCCGTAGGTCGCGTGGGAATAGGCCGGCGTCGGCGCGAAAGCTTTGGCGTAACCATCGAGCGCGTCGTCCATCGCGGTTCTGCGCGGCTTGAGGCCGGCGCCGGCCATCTCCTCCGCCGGGCCGTCGACGCCGGTGACGTCCAGCACGCACTCGGACTGCTGCGGCGTCAGGAAGACCCAGCCAAACGCCGTGCCGCGGACGCGCAGGTAGAGCAGCGGATGGCGCAGGATCAGCGCGCGCCATTGCGCGGCGATGGGCGCGGCGGCGCTGTCGTCGAAGTGGTCGAATATCGGCTCGATCGAGTCGACCCGGATCGGCGAATAGGACCGAACGCCCTGGGTGCGGATGAGCGTCTCGAGCGCTGGCGCGCGCGCTCGGAGCGTTTGGAGCTCGAGGCGTGGATCGCGGGCGACCGCCGCGGTGATGTCGTAGGTCTGCAGCGCGGTCCAGGCCTGCTCGGCGACGCCGGGCGTCTCGAGCCGGGTGGCGAGGGCCGCCGAGCCGATCGCGAACAGCGGCAGGACCACGGCGAGGAAGCCGGCGGCGTAGGCCAAAGCGTGACCCAGCTTCTCGCCTGACCTGGCGGCGATCAGGCCAAGCCCAAGCGAGGCAAACGGCAGCACGACCGCGCCGTTCTGGCGCGCCAGCGCCGCGAGCGCCAGCAGCAGGGTTGTGGCGGCGAGGCAGGCGGCGCGGACGCGGACCCGTGGCCAGGACCCTGCGGCCCAGGCGAGGCAGGCAAAACCGGCGGCCGCCGAGCCGGCGAACAGCACGTCCTTCCAGACGATGGCCGGATAGAGCGCGAGCTGTGGCAGGCAGACGCAGAGCACCGCCAGCGGCGCGGCCAGCCAGGAGGCCCGGGGCGGCAGCAGGACCAGCGCGAGCAGGGCGCCGTAGATCAGCAGCGTATCGAAGATCACGAACAGCGCCGCGCCGGGCGTGATCCGGTCCGCCACGCCAAGCATCCAGGACATCACCGGCGGGTGCTGGCCGCCATAGACGCCGGCCCGGCCCTCGGCGAGCTGCACCACGGAGTCGTAGGACAGATGCCCTGGCAGGTTCAGCCAGAGCGTCACGCCGGCGCCGACGACCAGGACGGCCGCCATCGCGAACCGCGCCGCATTTTCCCACGCTGACCCGAGCGAGAGCATCGCCCAGTATCCATGGCGCCCGGCGCGCCGGCAATTCACCGTCGCCAGCTTCGCCACAGAAAGGCCCCGCTTGATTCGGAACCTTTCGGCTCTCGCGGCATTCTTGGCGGCGATGGGCTTGGCCAACGGTCGTGAACGACGTCGGCTGACACGGTCGGGGACGACAGAAGGATTGAAATGATGCGTAAGCTGATACTTGCGGCGGGCCTCGTCGCCAGCCTCGGCGCCATGAGCGCCGCGGGCGTCGCCGGCGCCGACCCCTACTACGATCACGGCGGCTATCATCACTACCACCACGGCTATCGCCACTATGATCGCTGCCGCTACGAGCGGCATCGCTCCGGCGCGATCGGCGCGGTGGCCGGCGCGATCGGCGGCGGCATCATCGGCAGCCGCCTGACCCATGGCGGCGCGGGCGGCACGCTCTTGGGCGCCGGCGCTGGCGCACTGACCGGCCACGCGCTCGCCAGAAGCACGGTGCGCTGCTAAGTCGCCTCTGAAGTCCCGCGCGCGGCCAAACGAGGCCTGCGGCGGGACGACGGGGGCTCGGGTGGCGAGAAACGCCTGTCTTCGCACGCTGAGCGCCATCGCTGGCGCGGCGCTCGCGGCATGTTCACCGCACGTGAAGGTCCCCGCCGCGCCCGACGTCGACTGGCCCTACTACGGCGCCGACGCCGGCGGGCAACGATACTCGACCGCCGCGCAGGTCACCGCCGCCAATGTGCGGGCGCTGAAGATCGCCTGGACTTATTCGACCGGCGACGCCAGCGGCAAGGGCAAGCTGCAGCACGACTTCGCCTTCGAGGACACGCCGATTCTGGCCGGCGGGCGGCTCTATGTCTGCGCCTCGTTCAACGAGGTCAGCGCGCTCGACCCGGCGACCGGCAAGCCGCTGTGGCGGTTCGATCCGAACGTCGATGCGACCCCGCACTACCCCAACAGCTACAACTGCCGCGGCGTCGCCTATTGGCGCGACCCGAAGGCGGCCGAAGCCAATGCGCCGTGCGCGGCGCGCATCTTCATGAACAGCAACGACCGGCGCCTGTTCGCCCTCGACGCGGCGACCGGGAAGCTCTGCCCCGGCTTCGGCGACGGCGGCGTGGTGGACGTGGCCAGGGGCGTGACGCTGTTCCGACCCGGCGAGATGCAGATCACCTCGCCGCCGGTCGTGGTCCACGGCGTCGTCGTGGTCGGCTCTTCGATCGACGACAACCAGCGGGTCCGCGAGGTCTCGGGCGCGGTCAGGGCCTACGACGCCGTCACCGGCCAGCCACGCTGGAGCTTCGATCCGCTCGCGGGCGCCAATCCGCCGATCGTCTCCGGCGCGGCCAACGTCTGGGCCCCGATGTCGGTCGACGAGGCGCGCGGCCTGGTCTTCCTGCCCACCACCAGCCCCAGCCCCGATTTCTGGGGCGGCCTCAGGCCTGGTGACGACGGCAACGCCGACTCGGTCGTGGCGCTGAAGGCCGAGACCGGCGAGGTGGCCTGGGCGTTCAAGACCGTGCATCACGATGTCTGGGACTACGACAATCCCGCCCAGCCGACCCTTGGGATGGTGACGTACAAGGGCCAGACCCGCCCCGCGGTGCTGCAGCCGACCAAACAGGGGCTGCTGTTCACCCTCGACCGCGAAACCGGCAAGCCGCTGATCCCGGTGGAGGAGCGGCCGGCGCCGCAGGGCGGCGCGCCGGGCGAGACGCTGTCGCCGACCCAGCCATTCCCGATCGCGCCCGCGCCGCTCGCGCCCAGCCGCATCTCACCAGGCGACGCGTTCGGCATCACGCCCTGGGAGCGCGACGCCTGCCGCAAGGCAATCGCCGGCGCCCGGGCCGAGGGCCTCTACACCCCGCCCTCGCTGCAGGGCACGATCATCTATCCGTTCACCGGCGGCGGGACCAACTGGGGCGGGCTGGCGTTCGATCCCACCCGCGACGTCGTCTACGTCAACACCTCCAGCGCGCTGCACCTGGTCAAGCTGATCCCGGCCGCCAAGGTGAAGGCGACCGCCGCCGCGGAGCTGAAAGTTGAGGTCTCGCCGCAGGAAGGGGCGCCGTTCGGGATGAGCCGGCAGGTGCTGCTCTCGCCGCTCGGCCTGCCGTGCAACCCGCCGCCCTGGGGCCTGCTGCATGCGATCGACATGCGCGACGGCCACCAGCTTTGGGCCGTGCCGCTGGGCACCACCCAGGACCGGGCGCCGTTCTCGCAGTTCGCGCTGCCGCACGTCGGCGCCCCCAACTTCGGCGGTCCGATGGCGACGGCCGGCGGCCTCGTCTTCATCGGCGCGGCGATCGACAACTACCTGCGCGCGTTCGACGCGGCGAGCGGCAAGGAGCTCTGGCGCGGCCGCCTGCCCGCCGGCGGCCAGGCGACGCCGATGACCTACGTCTGGAAAGGCCGGCAGTACGTGGTGATCGCCGCTGGCGGACACTCGAAGTCGGAGACCCGGCGCGGCGACCAGGTGGTGGCGTTCGCACTGCCGCAGTAGCAGCGAGCCTGATCGACGCGGCAGGCATGGCGCAGCGCCGCGGATCGCTCCATTCTGAGGGTGAACCGATTATCTCCAAGGGCGATTCGATGCGCGCGCTTGTTCTCCTGTCCCTCACCCTGGTCGTTGCTGGCTGCTCAAAGGCGGCTCCGCCGTCGGCCGCAAACGCCGCCACGGCGCCGGCGATCGTGGCGGCATCGGCCAGCGGCGGCGGCGCTGGCGGCGGTAGCGATGGTGGCGCTGCCGGCGCCTGCGGCGGCCACCTCAGCCAGGCCGACGTTCAGCCCTTGCTCACCGGCCCGATCACCTCGGTCAAACCAGCGCCGAGCGACCCCGACTCCTGTGTGTTCTCGACCGCCGGCTTTTCTTCCATCTCGGTCACGGTGAGGTCCAGCGGCGGCAAGGACACGCTGCAAAGCTGGCACAAAGGCCCGGTCACGCCGGTTCCCGGCGTCGGCGACGACGCCGTCTGGGAGCCGGGCATACAGGAAATCGTCGCGTCCAAGGGCGACACGCTGTGCACCGTCACAGCGATGGGACCGGAGGTTGCGCCGGCGAGCGCAACGACGGAAGGCGCGCTCTGCAACAAGGTCTTCGCAGGCGGCTAGCGCGTTCCAACCGCTTCGGCCGATCGTCAGAGAACTAGGGCGCGTCGGCGCCAGGCGCCGCCGGCGAGATCACGGCGGGAAAATCGCCGCGCACCGTTTTCCCGTCGAGCGCCCCGACGACAAGCTCGATCGCCTGGAACCCGCGTCCGCGGGCGCGGTGCGGCGCATCGATCCGCATCGCCAAGTCGGGCGAGAAGCCGAAGCGCTCATAGTAGGCCGGATCGCCCAAGAGGCTCGCCATCTCGTAGCCGATCTCCGCGAGGCGCCCCAGGCCACGACGCACCAGGCGCGATCCGACGCCATGCTTTTGCAGAGACGGTTCTACCGAGAGGCAGGCCAGGTAGGCCCCCTTCACCACCCGCCCATCGACAATCAGCGGCGCGGCGCACCATTGGGCGTGGCCCACGATTGCGCCGCCAGCAACCGCCACTTCGGCCAGACACACCTCGGCTTCGGCCCGCACCGCTTCGACGAATTCGGCGGTGTCGTCATCCGCGCCGAAGGCCGCCGTCACCAGCGCGCGCACGGCGGCCGCGTCCTGGGTCCGCTCGGGCCGGATCTCAAGGTCGACCATCAAGCCCCGCCGACGCTTTCCACCTCGGGACGCGCCTAGCTGGCCGCGGTGATGGTCTTGATCAGCGCCTGCACCGGGGCCTTGCCGCCGGCCGCCCAGACCACCTTCATGTGCGCCATGGTGCGCGCGGCGGCGTCCTCGAAGCGCCAGTCGCAGTCGTCGAACCGACAACTGTCGAACTTTGGCGGTTCGCCGCCGCGGTAGACCATGCGGCAGCTGCGAAACTCGCAGTCGGAAAACAGCTCGCCGTCGAGCTGGACCGTTTCGTGGTTGAAGATGGTCGCGGTCTGCATTGGCTCTACTTTCACACTTGATCTGGGTCTGGGGCGGCGGGCGCGTCGTCCGCTGGGCCATCCGCGGCGGCTCGGTCGCGTTCGCGCTGCTCGCGCTTGGCCTCGGCCTTCTCGGCGATCTTGGCCGCCTTGGCCCGATCTCGCTCGTGACGCTCGAAGGAATAGTTGGGTTTGCGCGGCGCCATTTAGCGACTTCCGTTGAGTTTGAACTGCGGCGGCGCCGACTGGCGCGCGGGCGGCGCTTCTTAGGGCCGGGATGCGTGGCGCGGCGGCCGCAGCAATGTTGGGGTTAACACATCATAGCGTGTTTGCGCCTCGCCAGCTATGGCGGCCTCAAATGGGCGTTCAGGCCATGGTCGCGAACATCAGCACGGCGGCGATCGCCATCACCACGGTGGCCGCCCAGCCGCCCCAGCGTTGCCAGGGCGTGGCCACGAACACGCCCATCAGGCTCTTGCGGCCGACCAGCAGCATGATGATGGCCATCAGAGGCACGGCGACCACACCGTTGACGACAGCGCTCCAGAACAGGGCCTTGATCGGATCAATCGGCGAGTAGCTGACCGCGACGCCGCCCAGAATGGCGACGCCGATGACGATGTAGAACCCGCGCGCTTCGCTGAACTTCAGCTCCAGTCCCTCGCGCCAACCCATCGCCTCGCTGAGCGCGTAGGCGGCCGAACCGGCGAGGGTCGGAATGGCGAGCAGCCCGGTGCCGACAATGCCCAGGGCGAAGAGCAGCGACGCGAGGTCGCCGGCGATCGGCTTCAGCGCGATCGCCGCCTGTGACGCGGTCTGGATGTTGGTGATGCCGTGCACGTTGAGGGTGACGGCGGTGGCGAGGATGACGAAGAAGGCGATCAGGTTGGAGTAGCCCATGCCGATGTAGGTGTCCCAGCCGATGCGCCTGAGCTCCTCGCGCGCCTCGCCGGGCGCGTCCTTGAGCGCGTGCTCGCTGGGGTGGGTGGTGATTTCCTCGACCTCCTCGGAGGCCTGCCAGAAGAACAGGTAGGGGCTGATGGTGGTGCCGAACACGGCGACGATCAGCGTCAGCGAATCCTTGTCGACCTTGAACTGCGGCCAGAACGTGCGGATGGCGACCTCGCCCCAGGGCACGTGGACGATGAACGCGACCGCCACATAGGCGAACAGCGACAGCGTCAGCCACTTCAGGAACCAGACGTAGCGGTGGTAAGGCACGAAGATCAGCAGGCCGAGCGTCAGGACCGCGAAGCCGATCGTCAGCACGTGGCGCTGCCCGGGCAGCAGCAGCGCGCCGGCCTCGCCCATGGCGGCCACGTCGGACGACACATTGAGGGTGTTGGCGAACAGCACCAGCGCCACCACGCTCAGCAGCACCCAGGGCGGGAACGCAGTCTTGATGTTGGCTGCCAGCCCCCGGCCGGTGACGCGGCCGATGCGCGCGCAGACCGATTGGAACACGCCCTGCAGCGGGTAGGTGAACACCATCGTCCACAGCATCTGCAGGCCGAACTGGGCGCCGGCCTGGGAATAGGTGGCGATACCGCTGGGATCGTCGTCGGCCGCGCCGGTGATCAGGCCGGGGCCGAGGGCGGTCAGCGGGTTGTAGTGCCGCGTGCGCCTTGGAAGGTTGCTGACGATGACGGAGTCTCCTCGGCCGTTCAGGCCAGGGCGAGCGCCGCGGCCAAGGGGTTGGGTCTCGGTTCGGCCACCTTGGTCAAGGTGTTGCTGTCTTGGTGATGGAAGGGTTCAGCCTGGCCCTGCACTATCAACACCGTATCCTCGAAATAGCTCCACGCGCCGTCGGGATGGCAGGTGACCTCGATCTCGTAGGACTCGGTCCTGAATGCGCGTTCCAGGAACACGGTGGAGCAGATGCCGTTCTCGGTCTCGCCCCGGCGCGCCGAGACCTTGAACGTCGTGGCGTCCGGCGCCGCGAAGCCCTTGGCGAGCGCGATCTGGCCGCGCGGGATCGTCAGGGTCTGCAGGATCAGACCGGTGGCGGGCTCCCAGAGCCAGTAGCCGACCTGGTCGTGGTAGGTGGCGGCCTCGCCGACTTTGAGGATGTGGGCGTGGTAGCGCAGGCCGTAGAACACCTGCGGACCGTTGGCCTGCGGGTCGATCGGCTGCAGGTCCAGCCGTTCGATGAACTGGGCGCGATCCGGCCCAGCCGCCTTGGGGTTCACGTCGAGGCCCTTGGCGCCCTCCCAGCTTCCGGCCAGGGGCCGTAGCGGGCCGAGGTTGGCGAGGGTGTCCGGGTCGATCTCCTCGGGCTCGGTGAAGATGTCAGTGACGGTGTCGGACATGCTGGCGTCGCTCCGGCAAGGGTGGACGGCATTGGACGATGCGCCGAAGCACCGTCAAGCCTGTCGCCGGCGCTGACAGCGACGGCGAATCCGTTATGAGGGGATGCGCCCCCGGCAGTGAAGGTGACCCCGGCCCATGACCGATCTGCAGGCGATCATCCTGGCCATCGTGCAGGGGATCACCGAGTTGTTCCCGATCTCAAGCCTCGCGCACGCGGTGCTGCTGCCGGCGGTGCTGGGCTGGAAAGTCGACGAGGGCGCGGACAGCTTCCTGCCGTTCCTGGTGGTGATGCACCTGGGCACCGCCGTCGCCCTGCTCGCCTACTTCTGGCAGGACTGGTTCAACTTCGCCACCGCGGTGCTGTTCCGGCGCGGGCCGAAGGCGGAGGGCGAGCGCCGCATCTTCTGGCGCGTGGTGGTGGCCACCATTCCGGCGGTGATCGTCGGCTTCCTGTTCGAGAAATTGCTGCGCCAGGCGTTCGGCGCGCCGATGCTGGCGGCGGGTTTCCTGATCGCCAACGGGGTGATGCTGTTCGCCGCCGAGCGGCTGAAAGGCCGCCAGGATCGCGCGCTCTCGCGGCTGCGCTGGATCGACGCGGCGATCATCGGTTGCTGGCAATGCCTGGCGCTGATCCCCGGCTTCTCGCGGTCCGGCGCGACCATGGCCGGCGGCTATCTGGCGGGGCTGAACCACGAGGACGCCGCCCGCTTCTCGTTCCTCACCGCGACGCCGGTGATCCTGGGCGCCGCGGTGCTGGAGGCGCCGAAGCTGCTGAAAGCGCACGACCATTTCAGCGGCGTGGCGATCCTCGGCGGCGTGGTCGCCGGCTTGGTCGCCTTCCTTTCGACGGTGCTGTTGATGCGCTGGTTCCGGCAGCCGGAGGTGAAGGGTTTCGACCCGTTCGCGATCTATTGCGGCCTGGCCGGCGCGGGCTCGCTCGCATGGTTATTGCTGCGATAGCGGCGAAGGCAGCGAAGTTTTGCCTCCTGCCGCAGCTTGGCGAGGGCCGTGTGACCGTGCGATGACGCATCGGCGTCGCCGCGGAGCGTATTGAGCCCATGACCACCATCACGGCCGAGACGGCGACCGCGCTGCCTACCGAGGCCGCCACCGACCTGCCGAACGCCACGCGCAACCGGATCCTGATCTACCTCGGCGTGCTCACCCTGATGATCGGTTTCGGCGCGCCGTTCGGCGGCCTGATCGCGGTTCCGGTCAGCTACTTCCTCAAGAACAAGCTGCACTTCACGGCGATCCAGGTTTCCGAGTTCCTGCTGATCACCTCGATCCCGCTCTACCTGTCCGCCGTCTGGGGTTTCGTCCGCGACAACTGGAACCCCTTCGGCATCCGCGACCGCGGCTACATGATGGTGTTCGGCCTGCTCTGCGCCGGCGTCTACCTCGCCTTCGCCTTCGCGCCGGTCACGGCCACGGGTCTGGGCGTGGCGATGATCGCGCTGACCTGCTGCTTCTTGTTCGTCCAGAGCGGCCAGCTCGGCCTGACCACCGCGATCGGCCGCCAGCACGTGATGTCGGGGCAGGTCAGCGCGCTGTGGAACGCGGTGAACAGCCTGCCGACACTGTTCGCCTTCGCCATCGGCGGTTTCCTGAGCAACGCGCTCGAGGGCAAGCACGCAGAGGATGCGGCGCGCACCCTGTTCCTGATCGGCGCCGCGGTGATGGCGGCGATCGGGGCGTTCGCGATCTGGCGGCCAAAGAGCGTGTACGACAACGTGCACGAGGAGCATGCCCCGGTGTTCAATCCGTGGGCGGACGTCAAGCGGTTGCTCAGGCACTGGCCGGTCTATCCGGCCCTCGGCATCTGGTTCCTGTGGAACTTCGCGCCCGGCTCGGCGACGCCGCTGCAGTTCTATCTGCAAGACACGCTGCACGCCGACGACGCCACCTTCAGCCTGTGGAACGCCGTCTTCGCCGGCTGCTTCATTCCCACCTACATGCTCTACGGCGTGCTTTGCCGGCGGGTGAAACTGGGCAAGCTGATCTTCTGGGGCACCGTGATCGGCGTGCCCCAGATGGTGCCGCTGCTGTTCATCCACACCCCGACCCAGGCGCTGATCGCGGCGGCGCCGAGCGGCTTGATGGGCGGGCTGTGCACCGCGGCCTACATCGACCTGATCATGCGCTCGTGTCCCAAGGGGCTCGAGGGCACCATCGTGATGATGACGACGGCGTTCTACTACATCGTCAGCCGGCTCGGAGACCTGCTCGGCACCGTGCTCTACCAGAAGTTCGGCGGCTTCGGCGTCTGCGTGGCGGCGATCACCATCGTTTACGCCCTGATCCTGCCGCTGCTGTTGCTGGTGCCAAGACGCCTGCTGGCCACCGCTGACGGCGAGACGCCAGAGGGCGGCGGGTTCGACACCGACTGAGACTGTTGACAGCGATTCGATGAAGGTGTGGGTGGGCGCAGGCTTTCACCGCCCGCGCTCTTTAACATCGTAGAATTTGCCCCGGAATCTGGAATTCAGGGGCATTTTCCGGGCGTATTCGCCCCGCCGTAACCCCGATATCTACGGGTTTGAAACGTTATCCACAGGGGGTACGGCGCAAGATCTCACCGCGCGTCAAACCGGATCGGCGTTCAATCCGAGCCAGAGCGTGCGCATGATCTCGCCGGCGAGCCGCTTGGCGTCAAATGGCGGAGAGAGCATGCCGGCGAGCTGCAGCTGGATCGCCCCGTGCAAGGCGCTCCAGAACATGTGACCGATCAGGTCGGGGTCGCCCTTGACTACGCCGTCATCGATCATCGCCAGCAGGTGCGCGGTCATGGTGGCGCGCGAGCGGGCGCCGGCCTCGACCAGCTCCGGATGGGCCGCCTCGTTCGGCTGCTTGATGTCGAACATCAGCTTGTAAGCCTCGGGATGGCCGAGGGCGAAGTCGAGATAGGCGCGGCCGACCGCGTTGGCCCGCTCGAGCGGGGTGTGGCCGTGCTCCAGCGCGAGCTCCAGCGCCTCGGCGTGGCGGTTGAAGGCGCGGGCGCGGACGGCGGCGAGGATGGCCTCCTTGTCGGCGAAATAGCGGTAGGGCGTCATCGGGCTGACGCCGAGTGCGGCGGCCAGCTGGCGCATGGTCACCGCCTCGAGCCCGTGCTGGGCGAACAGGCGCTCGGCCGCGTCGACCAGCCGCTCGCGGAACTCATCCACCGCCTCGTTGGTCAGCACCCGTGGCAACCTGAACGACTCCACCCCATTTAGAACTTGCCACCGTATCACTTACGGCATAAATTTACATTGTAAGAATTAAGTCCCTTCACTAGCCCTTCCACGGAGGACGCGGTTCATGGACGGCTCCCAGGCGATCAATCCCTATCTGGTCGGCAACTTCGCGCCGGTGCGCAGCGAGGACGACTTCGAGCTGGAGGTGACGGGGCAGATCCCGGCCGCCCTGGCCGGAACGTTCTACCGCAACGGCCCGAACCCGCAGTTCGAGCCGCGCGACGCCTACCATTGGTTCTCGGGCGACGGGATGATCCACGGCTTCTTCGTCGAGGACGGCAAGGTCCGCTACCGCAATCGCTATGTGCGGACGCCCAAGTGGGAGCTAGAGCACGGCGCCGGCCAGTCCCTGTTCGGCACCTTCGGCAACCCGATGACCACCGACCCGGCGGTGATGGGCAAGGACAGCGGCGTCGCCAACACCAACATCGTCTGGCACGCCGGCAAGCTGCTGGCGCTGGAAGAGGGCCACCGGCCGTTCGAGCTCGACCCGGCGACGCTGGAATCGCGCGGCTATCGCGAAGAATACCGCGGCAAGGTGACCGCGCACCCGAAGCTCGATCCCGAGACCGGCGAGATGGTCTGGTTCGCCTACTCGGCCGGCCCGGCGCCGCTGAACGGCACCTGCTCCTACGGCGTGACCGACAAGACCGGCGCCGTGGTGCGCCGCGACGACTTCGAGGCGCCGTTCCCCTCGATGGTGCACGACTTCCTGGTCACCAAGCGGCACGCGCTGTTCCCGATCCTGCCGCTGACCATGAGCCTGCAGCGGGCGATGACTGGGGGCCCGCCGATCGCCTGGGAGCCTGACAAGGGCTCGCACGTCGGGGTCATGCGCCGCGACGCCGGCGTCGAGACCATCCGCTGGTTCACCACCGACGCCTGCTACGTGTTCCACCCGATGAACGCCTGGGAAGAGGGCGATCTAATCTATGCAGATGTGATGGAATATCCGGTCGCGCCGCTGTTCCCGACGCTCGACGGCAAGCCGCCGAAGGACGCGTTCGCCAAGCTGGTGCGCTGGACCTTCGATCTGGCGGCGGGCAGCAACACCATCAAGCGCACGCCGGTGGACGATCTGGCCGGCGAGTTCCCCAGATTCGACGAGCGCCGCGCCGGCCTCGGCTATCGCCACGGTTGGTTCGCGGGCATCACCCGCACTGGCGCGCAGCAGATCCGCTTCGACACCATCTCGCACATCGACCTGCAGAGCGGCCGGCGCACCGATCACCTGTACGACGCGGGCGACTCGCCGGGCGAGCCGGTGTTCGTGCCGCGCTCGGCCGATGCGGCCGAGGGCGACGGCTGGCTGGTGGCGGTGGTCTTCCGCGGCGGCGAGGACCGCAGCGACTTCGTGGTCTATGACGCCCAGGACGTCGCGGCCGGGCCGATCGCGACGGCCAGGGTCCCGCGCCGCGTCCCGTTCGGCTTCCACGGCAACTGGAAGGCGGCCTAACCGGCTTCGCTGTAGCGGGCGCTAGACCAGCGCCCCGTGGCAGTGCTTGAACTTCTTGCCTGAGCCGCACGGGCACGGCGCGTTGCGGCCGGTGCGTTGCCAGCCCTCCGGCAACGAGGAGACGGGCGCCCTGGAGCGGCTCAGGGCGCCGACGTCGCCGTCGAAGCTCAGCGCCACGCGCTCGTTCTCGCCCGTCAGCGGATCGACGTGCACCTCGACCAGCTGGCGTTCCGGCGGCGGCTCGGGCGGCGCGAACTGGAACTCGACCGTCAGCAGCCAGCGGGTGACATTGGAGCGCAGCTCGCCGATCAGCTTCTCGAACAGCGAGAAGGCTTCGGTCTTGTACTCGTTGAGCGGGTCGCGCTGGCCGTAGCCGCGCAGGCCAATGACGTTCTTGAGGTGGTCGAGGTGGGTCAGGTGCTCGCGCCACTGCTCGTCGACCATGCGCAGCAGGAAGTTCTTCTCCACCTGGCGCATCTGCGCCGAGGAGAGCAGCTGCTCGCGATCGGCGGCGCGCGCGTTGGCGGCGTGCTTGACGCGCTCGAGGATCTCGTCCGCGCCGATGCCTTCCTCGGCCGCCCAGGCGGCGATCGGCAGGTCGAGGCCCAGCACATTCTGCACCTCGAAGGTCAGGGCATGGACGTCCCACTGGTCGGCGTAGGCCTTCGGCGGCATCAGCCGCATGACCATCTCGTCGATGGTGTCGCTGCGGAACTCGTCGACGATCTCCGACAGGTCTTCCGACAGCATGAACTCGGCGCGCTGCTCGAACACAGCTTTGCGCTGGTCGTTCACGACGTCGTCGTACTTGAGCAGGTTCTTGCGGATCTCGTAGTTGCGCTGCTCGACCCGGCGCTGGGCGGTGGCGATGGCGCGGTTCAGCCACTTGTGGGTGATGGCCTCGTTTTCCTGCACCCCGAAGGTGCGCATGATCGAATCGAGGCGCTCGCCGGCGAAGATGCGCAGCAGGTCGTCCTCGCAGGAGAGGAAGAACTTGGAGTGGCCGGGGTCGCCCTGGCGGCCGGTGCGTCCGCGTAGCTGGTTGTCGATCCGCCGCGCCTCATGCCGCTCGGTGCCGAGCACATAGAGCCCGCCCTCGGCCAGCGCCTTGGCCCGCTTGCTCTCGATCTCGGCGGCGAGCGTGTCGCGCTCCTCGGCCTCGGCCTCGGGAGTGATCTCGACGCCGAGCGCCTCCTGTTCCTGGCGCCACCGGGCCAGGCGCATGTCCATGTTGCCGCCCAGCTGGATGTCGGTGCCACGGCCGGCCATGTTGGTGGCGATGGTCACCGAGCCCGGCACGCCCGCCTCGGCGACGATGAAGGCTTCCTGCTCGTGGTAGCGGGCATTCAGCACGCTGTGCGGCACGCCCACCCGCTTCTTATTGTCGTGATAGAACTCGTGGGCGTTCAGCAGCTCGGAGAGCTGCTCGGACTTCTCGATCGAGACCGTGCCGACCAGGATCGGCTGGCCGCGCACGTAGCAGTCCTCGATCTGAGAGATGATCGCCCGGTTCTTCTCCTCGGCGGTGCGATAGACCTCGTCGTCGTCGTCGACCCGCATCACCGGCTTGTTGGTGGGGATCTCCGAGACGTCCATGCCGTAGATGTCGGCGAACTCCTGCGCCTCGGTCGCCGCGGTGCCGGTCATACCGGACAGCTTCTTGTAGAGGCGGAAGTAGTTCTGGATGGTGATCGAAGCGAGGGTCTGGTTCTCAGGCTGGATGTCGGCGCCTTCCTTGGCCTCGATCGCCTGGTGCAGGCCCTCCGACAGCCGCCGGCCCTGCATCATCCGGCCGGTGAACTCGTCGATCAGGATCACTTCGCCGCTGCGCACGATGTAGTCGCGGTCGCGCTGGTAGAGCACGTTGGCGCGCAGGGCCTGGTTGACGTGGTGCACCACCGAGACGTTGGCCGGATCGTAGAGGCCGGCGGAGTCGGGCGCCAGGTGGCCCTGCTCGCTCAGCATCTCCTCGATCTTCTCCGAGCCGTACTCGGTCAGCAGCGCCTGGCGCTGTTTCTCGTCGTGGTCGAAGGTCTCCGGGTCGAGGATCATCTCGCGGACCACCTTGTCGATGGTGCGGTAGAATTCGGAGCGATCCTCGGTTGGCCCCGAGATAATCAGAGGCGTGCGCGCCTCGTCGATCAGGATCGAGTCGACCTCGTCGACGATGGCGAAGTGGTGCGGGCGTTGCACCATGTCGGTGGCTTCGTAGACCAGGTTGTCGCGCAGATAGTCGAAGCCGAACTCGTTGTTGGTGCCGTAGGTGATATCGCTGTGGTAGGCGCGCTGGCGCTCTGCCTGAGAAAGGCCGTGCACGATCACCCCGACGGTCAGGCCCAGGAACCGGTAGATCCGGCCCATCCATTCGGCGTCGCGGTTGGCGAGATAGTCGTTGACGGTGACGACGTGGACGCCTTTCCCCTCGAGCGCGTTGAGATACACCGCCAGCGTCGCCACCAGGGTCTTGCCCTCGCCGGTCCGCATCTCGGCGATGCCGCCGTGGTGCAGCACCATGCCGCCGACCATCTGCACGTCGTAGTGGCGCTGGCCGAGCGTGCGCTTGGCCGCCTCCCGGACCACTGCGAAGGCTTCGTTGAGCACCGAATCCAGCGTCTTGCTGTCGGCGACCCGCGCCTTGAACTCGGCGGTCTTGGCCCGCAGCGCCTCGTCGCTCAGCGCCGCATATTGGGCCTCGAGCGCGTTGATCTTGCCGACGCGGCCCAGCATCTGCTTGACCTTGCGGTCGTTGCTGGAGCCAAAAACTTTCTTCAGGTCGAGCATGCGGGGCTGTAAGTCCGGAAAAGGGGCTTTGAACTCTTGAAGGCGGCGCGCACGGCCCCGGTCAAAGCCCTTCGCCTGCTCGAAGTTCCGCGCTTCCAGGCGCGCCCGTGACTTAAGCAGCGCCCCCCCTTAAGTCAACGCGGGGACGCTGCGCCTCACGCGGCGGATCGATCAGTCGAACGCGCCGTAAACCACTTCGACGACTTCCCCGGTGCGCTGGTCGATCAGGAGCGCGGAGTTGTCGTAGCGCACCCAGACGAAACCGTAGGGCGGCGGCGACAGATCATAGAGCCAGTAGTTCGTGAGCCAGTAGTCCTGCGCCCAGAAAATTGGCGGCAGGATGTCGCCATAGGCCCACCGGCGTTGATACCAGCCTTCGGGACGGTTGTACGCGCCGACCTGGAAGCGCCGGGAAGCCCTGAAGACGGTGCCGAACCCGCGACGGTCACCGGAATAGGCTTGGCCAGTGTGGAAGTCGTCGCCGCGATAGCCGCGGAAGACTGGCATCTGGGCTTGGGGCCCGCGAACCGCGCCGATAGCCCCAATCGGACCGCGCCCTCCGCCACCAGGCAGGCCTTGCGCCCCGCGTCCCGCTCCAACGTGACCCGGGAAGCCAGAGGGTGCGCCACCGCGCCCCTGGGCGCCGGAGGGCGCTGCGCCGCGCCCCTGGCCGCCCGCATGCTGATCTTGGCCAGGCGGAGCTGCGGACGCCGCCGCCGACAACATCGCGACACTGGCGGTAATGGCGAGAAAGGCGCCCAAGCGCGTGCCGAGCTTCATGTTGGCCTCCTCGCCCGCGCCTCGATGCGGCGCCGCTGAGGTTAAATCGTCGCACGCGGCGCGCCGCGAGGCCTTGATCCTTGTCAACTTCGATCCTGCGGCGCGGGCCGCAAGCGCCGCGCCGGGCTAAGCGCTCGCCTTCGCGCTCGGGCGCTCGGCGATGCGCGCCATCCAGGCGGTCAGGTTCTTGTTGGCCGGGTCGAGCGCCTGGCCGACCTGGGCGGCGAAGTCGAGGAACACGAACAGATGGATGTCGGCCAGGGTGAAGCGGTCGCCGACGATGAACTTGCGCCCGGCGATCAGGCCATCGAGCCAGACCAGCTTCTCGCGGGCGATGGTCTTGAGGTCATCGGCGGCCTGCGGGATGCAGCGCACCCGGTTCTGGAACAGCGCCAGACCTTCGGCGTAACGAAAGCCGTTGGTCAGCGGTTCGATGATGGCCAGGTCGATGCGGCGGGTCCACATCCGCGTCACGGCCCGCTCCTCGGCGTTGCTCCCGATCAGCGGCGGGTTCGGATGGATCTCTTCGAGGTACTCGCAGATCGGCAGGATCTCGGCGAGCACCACGCCATCGTCGAGCTCCAGAGCCGGTGTCTGCCCCGACGGGTTTCTCGCGAGGTGGGCGCCCTGGCGGTTTTCGCCGGCCATCAGGTCCACCTGGACCCGTGGGATGTCGATGCCCTTCTCGGCCATGAACATCTTCACGACCCGCGGATTGGGTCCGATGGAATTGTAGAACTTCATGGCTCGTCTCCCTGCCGCCCTTGACGCGCCTCGCCCAAGCGGGCCATGCGCGGCGGCGAAGGAATACGGCCATGCTGCGCAAAGCAAGTCTATCGTGGCGGAAAGCGCGCGTCTTCGTGACAGCGGCGGCGCTTGCCTGCATCGCCGCCTGCGCGCCGCAACCCTCGACCCCGCACCCGCCCGAGCCTGGCGACCAGGCGGTGGCGAAGGTGAACAGCCAGACGGTCTGGGCCTCCGACGTCAAGCGCGAAGCGGTGGCGGAGGGGCTGATCGGACCGGGCGACCCGCTCGACGTCTCCTCCGACCTGTTCCGCCAGGTGCTGGACGAGGTGATCGACACCAAGGTGCTGGCGGCCGAGGCGCTCTCGCGCCATCTGGACAAGGATCCGCTGGCGCAGCGCCGGCTCGCGGCGGCCAGGGAGCGGGCGCTTGAGGACCTGATGGTTGACAGCGTGGTCGGCAAGGCGGTGAACCAGCAGGCCGAGAACGCGCTCTATCAGGAGTTCCTGAAGAACCGCACGCCTGGCGAGGTGATCCACCTGCACCAGATCGTGTTGGCGAACGAGCCGGACGCCGAGGCGGTGGAGAAGCAGCTGGCGACCGGCGCCGCGCTCGAGGCGGTGGCGATGGAGCGTTCGGTCGACCCCGCGACCCGGTTCAAGGGCGGCGACCTGGGCGAGATGACCACTGACACCCTGCCGCAGCCACTGGGCGCGGCGGTGAAGGACGCCAAGCCCGGACAGATCGTCGGCCCGGTGAAGGTGGACGCCGGCTGGGCGATCCTGAAGGTCGACGACCGCCACGCTGAGACGCCACCCAGCCTCGACTCGGTGCGCCCACAGCTGATCCGCTTCATCACCTACGACCAGATCAAGGATCTGGTGCTGACGCTGCGCAGCCACGCCAAGATCCAGAACCTGCTGCCGCCGCCGCTCGATGTGCCGGGCGCACCGGCCGAACCGGCCTCGGCGCCCGCGCCGGCCCCCACCAACGCACCTGCGCCGGCGGCCAACGCCGCGCCCGCCCAGCCCACGCGGTGACCCAGATGACCAAGCCCCCTTCCAAGAGCCGGGGCGCGCCGAAACGTGCGCCCATCAAAGCCGCGCCGCCGCCGAACGCCGTCGTCAGGACCGCAACGCCGAAACCCGCGGAGATCGTCGGTCAGACGCTGGAGCGGGCGCTGGACCCGCTGCGGAGCGCCTGGAAGAGCGCGGCGCTGCGCCGCGCCGATCGCCAGGCGCGACAGTTCGAGGGCCAGCCAACTGCAGCGGCCGTCACAACCGGCAAGCCGGGACTCAAGGTGTCGCCGAACGCGGTCCCCTTCCCCAGGATCGGCGAGATCGCCGGGGTCGAGCTCGCCGTCGGGCGGGCCGGGCTCTACAAGCACGAGCGCAACGACGTGCTCCTGATGGGTTTCGCCGAGGGAACGACGTGCGCCGGCGTCTTCACCCGCCATGGCGTCGGCTCCGCCCCGGTGGACTGGTGCAAAGCGCGCCTGGAAGCCAGCGCCGGGCGCGACGTGCGGGCGCTGGTGGTCAACGCGGGCTGCGCCAACTCCTTCACCGGCCGTCCGGGCGCCGATGCGGCCCGCCGCGTGGCCTCCGCGGTCGCCAAGCGGTTCGACTGCCGCCAGGGCCAGGTGATGATGGCCTCAACCGGCGTGATCGGCGAGCTGCTGCCCGACGCCAAGATCACCGCGCGCGTGCCGGAAATCGCCAAGACCCTCCGACCCGATAGCTGGGACGCCGCCGCGCGCGCGATCATGACCACCGACACCTTCGCCAAGGGCGCGGTAGCCGAGGCGCAGATCGAGGGCCAGACGGTGCGGATCGCCGGCATCGCCAAGGGCTCCGGCATGATCGCGCCGGACATGGCCACTATGCTGGCCTTCGTCGCCACCGACGCGGCCATCGCCCCCGCGGCGCTGCAGGCGCTGGCGCGGCTCTATGTGCACACGACCTTCAACGCGGTGACGGTCGACGGCGACCGCTCCACCAACGACACCCTGCTGCTGTTCGCGACCGGCCAGGCCGCCGCGCCCCGGATCAGCCGCGCGGGTGATGCGCGGCTCGCCGACTTTCGGGCCAAGCTTGAGGGCGTGCTGCTGGACCTGGCGCAGCAGCTGGTGCGCGATGGCGAGGGCGCGACCAAGTTCGTCAAGATCAGCATCACCGGCGCGGCGTCGGCGGCCTCGGCGCGCAAGATCGCCCGCACAATCGCCGAGAGCCCGCTGGTGAAGACCGCTTTCGCGGGCGAGGACGCCAACTGGGGCCGCATCGTCATGGCCGTCGGCCGCGCCGACGAGCCGGTCAACCGCGAGCGGATGAGCGTGAGGTTCGGCGATCTGTGGGCCGCCCGCGACGGGCGCGTCTCGCCCGACTACTCGGAGGCGAAGATGAGCGCCTACATGAAGAAGAAGGAGCTGGAGGTGGCCGTTGACGTCGGCGTCGGCCGCGCTTCGGCGGTGATCTGGACCTGCGACCTCACCCACGGCTACATCGCGATCAACGGCGACTACCGCAGCTGAGCTTCGCCTTCACGGGCGGAGGGTTCAGATATCGATCACCACCTTGCCGAAGTGGCCGCCGGCCTGCATCAGCGCCAGGGCTTCGGGCAGTTGCTCCAGCGGGAAGTGGCGGTCGACAACCGGTTTCAGCTTCGCGACCTCGATGGCGCGCACCATCTGCTCCACAGTCTCGCGGCTGCCGACCGTGATGCCGTTGATATGAAGGTTGCCGCCGAATATGGCCGCGACGTTCAAGTCCTTCACGAACCCGGAGAGCACGCCGATCACCGCAATCGCGCCGCCGAGCGCACAGGCGGCGATCGATTGTTGAAAGGTGCCGGCGCCGCCCACTTCGACCACGTGATCAACGCCGCGTCCGCCGGTGAGCTCGCGCGCCGCCGCCGCCCAGTCAGGGGTCTGCCGGTAGTTGATGGTGGCGTCGGCGCCCATGGCCTTCGCCCGCTCGAGCTTCTCGTCGGAGGACGACGTAACGATCACCCGGGCGCCCGCCAACTTGGCGAACTGCAGCGCGAAGATGGAAACGCCGCCGGTGCCTTGGACCAGCACCGTCTCGCCGGCCGTCAGCCTGCCCTCGACCATCAGGCCGCGCCAGGCCGTCACCGCGGCGCACGGCAGGGTCGCCGCTTCAACGGCGTCCCAGCCCTCGGGCGCCTTGGTCACACCCTCGGCGGTGAGCGCGATGGCTTCGCACGCCACGCCATCGAGGGCGCCGCCCAGGGCGGCGAGGCGCTGCGGGGTCGGCCGACCGGCGATCCAGTGCGGGAAGAAACCCGGCATGACGAGATCGCCGCGCTTCACGCGCGTGACGCCGTCACCCACGGCCTCGACCACGCCCGCGCCGTCTGAGAGCGGGATCAGCGGCCGCGCCGGCGCCATCATCGTGACGGTCGCGAGGTCGCGGTAATTGATCGAGGCGGCGGCGATGCGCACCACCACCTCGCCTGGCCCTGGGGTAGGCCAGTCACGCTCAGCCGGTTTCAGGTGCTCGAGGCCCGCGCCGCCGTCCAGGACCATGGCCCGCATGTTTTCGCTCCCGCAGTTGTTCCGACGCAGGTTCGAGAGCTGACGCCGGGTCCGTCAAATCGGCGACAGCCGCGCGCCTGGCGTGTATGGCCTCGGAAATGACGACGAAACCGCTCCTGCTGGTCGCCGCGGCCGCATTAGTTGATAGCGAGGGCCGGATTCTCATAGCTAAGAGACCGCTTGGTAAACCGCTCGCGGGGCTCTGGGAATTTCCCGGTGGTAAGCTTGTCGCGGGCGAAACCCCTGAGGAATGCTTGATCCGCGAGCTCGCGGAAGAGTTGGGCATTAAGGTTACCCAGGCATGTCTCGCGCCGTTCGTCTTTACCAGTCATGCTTACGATTCATTTCATTTGCTTATGCCACTATACCTGTGCAGGCGCTGGGAAGGGTTCGTGTCTGCGCTCGAACACGAGGCGATCGCATGGGTGAAACCCAACCAACTTGGCGAGTATCCGATGCCGCCGGCCGATGCGCCGCTCATCGCTTGGTTGCGGGACTTCCTGTGACCTTTGGACGGCTCTTGAACGACGCCCGCGGCGCCACCGCGGTGGAGTATGGACTCATCGTCGCCTGCATTACGCTGGCGATCCTCGGCGGCATGACGTTCTTCGCCGGCAATGAGAACGCCATGTACACGCACATCAGCAACGCCATCAGCGGGGCGACGTACTAGCTGCAGTCGCGAGTCGTTCGCGCTTCGCCGCCGAGCGTGCGCCGGCTAGGTTCGGCGCATGGACGCCCCTTACGCCTTGACGCGCGACGAGACCGCAGCGCTCACGCGTCGCGTCACCGCGCTCTCGGTGGCGACGGCGACGGTGCTGACGGCGCTGAAGGCGTTCGTCTGGTTCGCCAGCGACTCGGTCTCGATCCTGGCCTCGCTGGCCGACTCCGCACTCGATCTGGTCGCCGCGCTCGGGACCTTTTTCGCCGTCCGGTACGCTGCGGCGCCGCCGGACGCCGAGCATCGCTACGGCCACGGCAAGGCGGAGGCGTTCGCCAGCCTGGTGCAGGCGGGCCTGGTGTTCGCCTCCGGCGCGCTGATCGGCCAGGAAGCGATCCGACACCTGATACGGCCCACCCCGATCGCCCAGAGCGGCTGGGCCCTCGGCGTCATGGCCATCTCGACCGTCCTGACCGCCGCCCTGATCGCCGCCCAGACCCAAGTGCTGCGTAGGGCAAAATCGGTCGCCGTCACCGGCGATCGCGCGCACTACATCGCCGACCTCGCGTCCAATGTCGTGGCCCTGGCGGCCATCGCCGCGGCGGCGCTGCTCGGCTTCAGCGGGTTCGATGCGCTTGGCGGCCTGGCGGTGGCGGGCGTGTTGCTGTGGGGCGCGATCGGCGTGTTCCGGCAGGCCTCCAACGAGCTGATGGATCACGAGCTGCCGGAGGCGGCGCGGGCGCGCATCGTCGCCCTGATGACCGCCGACCCGCGGCTGACCGACGTGCACCAGCTGCGCACCCGCGCCTCCGGTCCGGTCGTGCACATCCAGATGCACGCCGACCTCGATCCCACCCTTTCGCTCGAGGTCGCACATGCCGTGGTGGTGGCCGCCGAGCGGCGGGTGCTGGAGGCCTTCCCGGCCGCCGACATCATCATCCACCCCGACCCGCGCGGCCGCGCCGAGCCCCACGGCGGCGCCTTCGCCGAGACCCATGCGCGCGCCGAGAGTTGAGTAAACGGACCCTTAACGCCCCCGCGCCTTAGTGCCCGCCGTGGAACGCACGCTCTACCACTTCCCGCTCGACCCAGCCTCGCGGCAGGTCCGGTTGGCGCTGGGCGAGAAGCGGCTGCCGTTCGAGCCGATCGTGGTGCGCTACTGGGAGCAGCCGGCGGAATTCGGCAAGCTGAACCCGTCTGGGCTGACGCCAGTGCTGTTGGAGACGGAGCCCGGACGGCGCACGGTGGTGTGCGAGGTGCGGCCGATCCTGGAGTACCTCGAGGAGGCGCACCCGCAGCCGGCGCTGATCGGCGGCGATCTGGCCGCGCGGGCGGAAACGCGGCGGCTGATGCAGTGGTTCGACCGCAAGTTCGACGCCGAGGTAGGCAGCTATCTGCTGCACGAAAAGCTGGAGAAGCGCCTGACCAAGATGGGCGCGCCGGACCTGGGCGCCATGCGGCTCGGCCGCGAGTCGCTGCGCGTGCACCTCGCCTACATCGAGAAGCTGTTGTCGGAGCGCGACTGGCTGGCGGGCGCGCGCCTGACGCTGGCGGATTTCGCCGCGGCGGCGCACATCTCGGTGCTGGACTACTTCGGAGACATCCCCTGGCGCGAGATCCCCGCGGCCAAGACCTGGTACATGAAGCTGAAGTCGCGCCCGTGCTTCCGGCCCTTGCTCGCCGACCGCTGGCCGGGCCTGGCCCCGGCGGCGCACTATGACGACCTGGACTTCTGAGGCCGCTTCTTCCGAAGCGGCCAAGACCTTCGTCCGCGACCAGGCGACGGCGCTCGGCTTCGACGCCTGCGGCTTCGCCCGCGTCGATGCGCCCTGGCCGGCTTCGGCGCGGCTGGCCGAGTTCGTCGCCGCAGGCCGGCACGGGACCATGGACTGGATCGAGCGCACCGCCGAGCGCCGCGCCCATCCGCGCGCAATGTGGGCCGACGCGCGCTCGGCGATCGTGCTTGGCCTCAACTACGGGCCGGACCGAGATCCGCTCGAGGCGCTCAAGGAGCGATCCCGCGCGGCAATCTCGGTTTACGCCCAGGGCGATGACTACCACGACCTGATCAAGCAGCGGCTGAAGCGGCTGGCCGGCGCGCTGCAGGCGCAGCTCGGCGGGGAAGTGAAGGTGTTTGTCGACACGGCCCCCCTGATGGAAAAGCCGCTGGCGGAGGCGGCCGGGCTCGGCTGGCAGGGCAAGCACACCAACCTGGTGTCGCGCACGTTCGGCTCCTGGCTGTTTCTGGGCGCCGTCCTGACCACGCTGGAACTCGAGCCGGACGCGGCGGAGGCGGACCACTGCGGCGCGTGCCGCGCCTGCCTCGACATCTGCCCGACAAACGCCTTCCCCGCGCCCTACCAGCTCGACGCGCGCGCGTGCCTCTCGTACCTGACGATCGAGCACGCCGGTCCAATCCCGGAAACCTTCCGAACCGCGCTCGGCAACCGCATCTATGGCTGCGACGACTGCCTCGCCGTCTGCCCTTGGAACAAGTTCGCCCAGGCCAGCCACGAGGCGGCGCTGCAGGCGCGCGAGGCGCTGCGCCAGCCGCCGCTGGCTGAGCTGGCAGCGCTCGACGATACCGCCTTCCGCGCGCTCTTCGCCAAGAGCCCGGTCAAGCGCATCGGCCGCGACCGCTTCGTGCGCAACGTGCTCTACGCGATCGGCAACTCAGGCGACCCGGGGCTGGTCGAGGCGGCGCGGGCGCGGTTGGGCGATGACTGCGAGGTCGTGAGCGAAGCGGCGTCCTGGGCGCTTCAGCGCCTTTCCGCTCGAGATTGATCGGCATCAAGGCGGCGCTGCCGCCAAGACGGCAGGCTTTCAGGGCCAGGAGCCTCCTCCATGCCGCACCGCCTCGTCGTCATCGCCGTCTGTTTGCTGTTCGCCACCTCCGCTGTCGCCCAGACCGGCGGCGGGTCGGTCGAACGCGGCCACGCGCTGGTGCTGCGCAACTGCGCCATGTGCCACGCGACGGAAAACACCGGCGACAGCCCCAATCCGCTGTCGCCGCGTTTCCGCGATCTCGACAAGCGATATCCGATCGAGGACCTCGCCGAAGCGCTCGCCGAGGGCATCATGGTCGGCCACCCCCAGATGCCGCAGTTCCGCTTCGCGCCGAATGAGGTCGATGACATCATCGCCTATCTCAAGAGCATCCAGACCAAGCAGCATGCGTCGTTGAGGACCGTTCCCGCGGCCTAGCCGGCCAGCGCCTCAGCCAACCGGGTCATGAACGCCGCACCGCGTTCCATCTGGGCGATGTCGACGTATTCGTCGGGCTGATGGGCTTGGTCGATCGAGCCTGGCCCGCACAGGACGGTCGACAGGCCGGCCCCTTGGAATTGCCCGGCCTCGGAGGCGAACGAGGCGACGCGGGAGGGGCCGTTGTCGCCGGCCAGGCGCCTCACGAAGGCCTCGGCGACGCTGTTCGGTTCCGGCCGCAGTGGCGGCACGTCGGCCAGCTGCTCGACCAGCACGCCGCCCTCCGGCGCGCGCGCCTTAATCTCGCCGTCAACCTTGGCGGCCAGTGCGAGGAAGCCAGCGAGGCAGCGGCGGACGTCGAGCCCGGGCGGCGCGCGCAGGTCGAACAGGAACTCGCACTCGCGGGCCAGGATGTTGCCGGCGGTGCCGCCAGCGATCTTGCCGATGGTGAGCGTCGGGTGCTTGGGCAGGAACGGCGAGGCCGGGTCGGCGTCGCGCTCGAGCTGGCTGGCCAGCTCGGCCAGCGCCGCCATCAGCCGCACCGCGGCCATGTTGGCGGAGACGCCGAGGTGGGTCTGGGCCGAGTGGGCTTCGCGCCCCGTCACCGTCACGCGCCAGGCGGTGATGCCCTTGTGCGCCGAGACCACTTCCATGCTGGTCGGCTCGCCGACCACCACCAGCGCCGGACGCGGCAGCTCACGCGCAATCACCTCGATCATCGCCGGCGCGCCGAAGCAGCCGATCTCCTCGTCGTAGGAGAACGCGAAATGGACGGGCTTCGGCAGCCGGGCGGCCAGGAAGTCGGGCGCGGCGGCCAGCGCCAGGGCGATGAAGCCCTTCATGTCCGCCGATCCGCGGCCGAACAGGCGCCCGTCGCGCTCGGTCAACACGAACGGGTCGCTGGTCCAGGCCTGCCCCTTCACTGGCACGACGTCGGTGTGGCCGGAGAGCACGACGCCGCCATCCGCGTCTGGTCCGAGCGTGGCGAGCAGGTTGGCCTTCGCGCCATCGGCGTTGGTCACCCGCCGCGACGCAACGCCCAGGCCGGCCAGATAGGCCTCGACCCACTCGATCAGCGCCAGGTTCGAGAGGTGCGAGGTGGTGTCGAAGGCGACCAGGCGCTCCAGGATCGGCGTGGCGCGCGCCGCCAGCGCCTCGGACGCGGCCACCTCAACCGTTCCCGACCGAGGCGTCGCGCGGCAGGATGCCGATCAGCTCGATCTTGAAGATCAGCGCAGCGTTGGGCGGGATCGGCCCCGCGCCCTCTTCCCCGTAGGCGAGCCTCGGCGGTGCGTAGAGCATCCAGACATCGCCCGGCTTCATCTTCTGCAGCGCCAGCGTCCAGGCCGGGATCAGCTTGCCGACCGTGAAGGTCTCCGGGCGCCCGCGCTGGTAGGACGAGTCGAACACAGTCCCATCCAGCAGCGTGCCCTCGTAGTTGACGATGACCTGGTCGTCAGCGCGCGGCGAGGCGCCGCCGGCGGCGCCGGCCTGCACCACCTTGTACTGCAGGCCGCTCGGCAGGGTGATCACGCCCTCGGCCTTGGCGTTGGTCGCCAGGAAGGCCCGGGCTGCGGCCATGTTCTGTGCGGCGCGCGGGTCGGCGCAGGCCGAGACGGTGAAGACGAGGGTGAAGACCAGTGCGAGTCGGAACATCGCTGCGCCCTATCACACGGCGCAAACTTTCACACTGCTCTGGGCGGGTAACCCTCGGCGCGCAGCGCGTCCATGATCTCCTGCGTGTGCTGCGCATCGCGGGTCTCGATCAGAATGTCGAATTCCGCGCCCTTGGCCGGCACGTCGAGCGCCAGGCGATTGTGCGCCACCTCGATGATATTGCCGCCATGGCTGCCGATGATGGCCGACACGGTGGCCAGCAGGCCCGGCCGGTCATCGCCGATGATCCGCAACGAGACCAGCCGCTGGGCCCGCACCAGCTCGCGGGTGAGCACCGAAGCCAGCAGGCGCGGGTCGATGTTGCCGCCGGTGATGATGAGGCCGCACTTCTTGCCACGGAAGCGTTCCGGGAACGCCAGCAGGGCGGCGAGGGAGGCCGCGCCCGCGCCTTCAACGACCGTCTTCTCGACGTTGCAGTAGAGCGCGATGGCGCGTTCGAAGAACGGTTCTTCCAACAGCAGCACGTCCTCGATCAACGGGCGGGCGGTCTGGTAGGTGAGCTTGCCGACGTCCTTCACCGCGATGCCCTCGGCGATGGTCTGGCCGGAGCTCGGCGTATTGATGCCGCGCATGCGGGCGGTGAACGACGGGTACATCGCCGGCTCCACGCCGATGATGCGGATGTCCGGCTTGATCGCCTTGGCGGCCGTGGCGACGCCGCTGATCAGGCCGCCGCCGCCGATCGGCACCGGCATGATTTCGAGGTCGGGCGCGTCCTCCAGCATTTCCAGCGCGATCACGCCCTGCCCAGCCATCACGTCCTCGTCGTCGAACGGATGCACGAACACCAGGCCGAGTTCCTGCTCGAGCTTCAGCGCATGCTCGTAGGCGGCGTCATAGCCGTCGCCCTCGATCACCACCGTAGCGCCGAAATCGCGGGTCTGCTGCACCTTCACGAACGGTGTGCCGCGGGGCATGACGATGGTCACCGGCACGCCGAGCCGCTGGCCGTGATAGGCGAGGCCCTGGGCGTGGTTGCCGGCCGAGGCGGCGATCACGCCGCGCCGCTTCTCGTCCTCCGAGAGCAGCAGCAGCTTGTTGAGCGCGCCGCGCTCCTTGTACGAGGCGGAGAACTGCAGGTTCTCGAACTTCACCCACACCTGCGCGCCCGTAATCGCCGACAGCGTCATCGAGTAGCGGCAGGGCGTGCGTTCGATGTGGCCATCCAGCCGTCTGGCGGCGGCCTTGATGTCGTCGAGGGTGAGGGTCATGGCGCGGCTTTACCGGCGACGCCCCTTCACCGCAATCGAAGTCACCGCCGCAATCGAAGTCACCGCAATCCGCGCAGCACGTCGAGACGGCGCATGGCCTTGGCCGGGAACGCGGACGCGCGCCCCAGCGGCAGCGCCTCGGCCACGCGGCGCACGCCGTAGACCGTCTCGCGCACCAGACTGGCGGCCGAGGGCGCGCCGACGAAACCGTGCATCAGCGTCTGCTGCGCATTGGAGAGCTCGCGCTTGAAGCGGTAGTCGCCATAGCCGAAGTCGAGCCGGTCGTACGCCTCGCCATCCATCCAGCGCAGGATGTCCTGGAACAGCAGCAGGCCGGGCGAATAGCGCTCGAACGCCACCTCATGGCCGATCATCCAGGCGTGGATGGTGCGCTCGCCGACCAGGTGGAACTGGACCGCGGCCAGTTCGTCTCCAAAGCGCAGGGTGAACAGTTCGGCGCCAAAGCCGGGGATGTTCAGCGCGAAGAGATCCTCCACCAGCTGCAAGGTCCAGCCGGCGGCGAAGACGTCGGTCTGGCCGGTGGCGCGGTACTGCTCGCGCTTCAGCGCGATCAGCCGATCGAGATCGGCCTTCGAGGTCGAGCGGGCCGTGAAGATGGGCGCGCCCAGCTCGCGCTCCGCCTTGCGCCGCTTGCGGTCCAGTTCCTTCAGCGCCGACACGCCCGCAGCCCTGCGCTGGGCGGCGTAGGCCTGGTAGCCGTCCGGCAGGTCGACGATCCAGGAGACATCGCGGCCGCGGCTGAACCCCGCGAAGGACTTGGTGGCGTCCGGGATATGGCTGAAGTCGTAGCGGCCGACGCCCAGCGCCCTCGGCAACAGGCGCGGATCGAAGCCTGTCCCCGGATCGCCGACCAGGCCCTCGTAGTCGCACATGGCCCCGCCGGCGGCGATCGCGGTCAGCCGACCGGCGCAAAGCGCCATGAACGCCCGCGCCTCGCCACGCTCGCTGACGACCGCGACCCTCACGTCGTCATCGCCGCGCGCCAGTGCGACCGATCTGGCCCAGCACGGCGACAGGAACGGCGAGTCCCAGGCGCGATTCTGGCGTTGCAGCGTGCGCCATCTGGTCGCCAGCGCCGGGGGCAAACTCATCGGGCGCAAGACGTCGATGTCCACGTGAGCGGTCTTCCTGGCGCCCTGAAACAGGCCGAAAATGAGAACCAAGCGTTGTGGAGCCGTTGCCTGCAAGCGGCACGCCAGCGTTGATCAGGCGCTTCGCCCCATCTCGGGGCGCCTCGGCGCCCGGCTTGGTCAAATGAGGCGCATTGACAGCGCGCGCAAAGCCGCATTAAAATGACTGATCAGTCAGTTTTTAAAGCCAGGCCGTGCCCAAGATCACCGAGACCAAGCGCGAGGAACGCCGCCAGCAGATCCTGGACGCAGCGCTGCGCTGCTTCTCGCGCGACGGATTCCACGCCACCACCACCGCCGACATCGTGCGCGAATCCGGCCTGAGCCAGGGCGCGCTCTACCTCTACTTCGCCACTAAGGACGACATCGTGGTCGCCCTCGCCGACGACCGCCATCAGGGCGAGGTGTTCCTCAACGCCCTGGCCAAGAGCGAGCAGGACCCGGTGCAGGGCCTTTTGCTGCTGATCGAACTCTACGGCAGAGGGCTGACCGATCAGCGCCGCATCGAGATGCGCCGCGTCGGCATCCAGGGCTGGGCCGAGGCGCTGCGCAATCCGCGCATCCACGACAGCGTGCTCCAAGGCTTCTCCTCGGTCCGCGCGGCCATCGCCGAGCTGATCCGGCGCGGCCAGGCCACCGGCCAGATCCGACCCGACGTTGAGCCGGACGCCGCGGCCCGCACCATGATCGCGGTGTTCCAGGGCCTGGTGCTGCAACTCGCCTGGGGCGAGGACATGGACCTCGCCGCCTGCGGGACGCTGATCCGCGGCATGATCCGCAATACCTTGTTCACCGACGCCGTCCGCGCCGCCGAATCCGCCTGAAGGAGCCCGCCATGACCCTCGCCGACACGTTGAGAGACGCCCCCGCGGCCCGGACCGCCCCGCCGCCGGCCGACACGCCGCTGGTGCGCCCCCGTCGTCGCTGGGGTGTGGCGCTGAAGGCGCTCAACCGCCTGCTGAACGACAAGGAAGACACCGGCCAGGTGTTCGAGATCATGGGCGCGCTCAACGGCGATTCCACCGCGCGCAACTTCCGCCGTCTGCTGGAGACGCCGAACGGCGGGCGCCTCGCCTACGAGCACGTCGAGCTCGAGCCCAGGCTGATGGACGGCGCCTGGCTCGACAGCTTCGCACCCGGCACGGTTGGCGCCGCCTACCGCCATTTCGTGCGCAGCGAGAACCTCTCCGCCGAGGGCCTTGCCGACATCAGCCGCGAGCGTCGCGGCCGGGTCGACGAGCGCCACCCCTACGCCTGGTTCGGCCGGCGCATCCGCGACAGCCACGACATCTGGCACATCCTCTCCGGCTACCACCGCGACGCGCTGGGCGAGGCCTGCCTGGTCGCCTTTTCCTACGGCCAGACCGGCAGCCTCGGTTGGGCCGTGCTGGCGATCGGCGCGGCGCTGCGACCCAGACCCGGGGCGCGCGGTCCCTACCTGAAGGCGATCTGGCAGGGCTACCGGCGCGGCATGGCCGCCGCCTGGCTGCCCGGCGAGGACTACGAGACCCTGATGGCCGAGCCGCTCGACGACGCGCGCGCCCGCCTCGGCATCGCGCCGCCGACCTTCTACGACGCCATCCCGGCGGAACGGCGCAATCCGCCAAGCCGCATCGTCTGAAGACATGGCAGCGTTTCAGGTCGGAGATGTTTGGGCGCCGCGGCACGGTTGTCACCACAGATCGCGCTAAACAGAGGCGGCCGAATTGTGGCGCCGCTATCGCGGCCGGCTGCGCCGGCTGTCGTTCGATCCACGATGTCAAAGACCCCGCGGCGTCAAGCTCGCCGCCGCCCAAACCGAGGCTCACCGTTGTGACCGCCGTCAACCCCCTGCCGCCTCTATCGCCGGTTTTGCTGACGCTGATGCCGATAGGCGCCAGCACGACAGGACCTAGAGCGCGCCGCTGTCGACCGACCGCTCCGTCGCCGCACCTCGCGCGGCGGGCGCTCGCCCGGCGATCGTGAAGGCGGTGATTTTATCTGGCCTCGCCAGCGCACCCTCCGTTGTGGCGATCGCTGCGGCGTCGAGCGCCAGGGTCATCGTGGCCCGGGCGTCCAGCTCGGCGCCTTCGAGTGCGAAACGGGGCAGGCGCCGGCTTGAGATCTGAGCGGTCAAAGCGGAGATCAGGCGGGCGTGGACGGCGCGCTCGGTTTCCTGGCGGGTGAGGCCCAGCTCGCGGTGCGCTGCTTCGATGTGGCCATGCAGGCGCGCCGCCGTTTCGACCGCGCCAAGGCTCGCCAGCGCGAGCGCTAGGGCCTCCAGACAGACCAGGACGCCGGTGCGATCGCCGATCTCGTCGGCGATGACCAGGGCTTCGCCGGCGGTGGCCGCCGCCGCCGCCGGCTCGCCGCCGACCAGCTGATAGGCCGCCAGGTTGCCGAGGCCGATTTCGAGGTAGTAGCGGGCGCCCAGGCTCCGGAACAGGGCGACGGACGCGCCGGCGAGCGCTTCGGCGGCGCCCACATCGCCGTCGGCGAACTCGAACTCGGCCGCGTACTGCAGGCAGATCGCCGCGCCGCGCCGATCGCCCAGCGCCATCAGCCGGGTCTGGGCCAGGGCGTTGCAGCGCCGGGCCTCGGCGTAGTCGCCCGCCACCCCGCGCAGGATGCAAAGGTCGCCGAGGCACTGGCCGTGGGTGCGCGAGGGGGGTTGCTGGCTCAGGCGGTCGAGCGCGCGGTGGGTAAGCGCCTGCGCCGCCTCATAGTCGCCCAGCCGGTAGCGGGCCGCCGACAGCGCGCGAAGACAAACGCCGACGAGGGCCGGGTCGTCCTGGTCCTCGGCGAGCGCCAGGGCTTCGGCGGCCGCCTCGACCGCGGCGGCGGCGTCGAGACTGAGGTCGGCGAGTCCACGCCTGAGCTTGATCAGGGTGGCGGCGTCGGTCTCGGGCGGCGCGCGCTGCAGCGCCTGCGACAGCCACTTGCGCCCTTCGCTGAAGTGGCCGGCCTCGAACCAGAATCGCGCGCTCGCCCCGGCGAGCTGCGCGCCGAGCGCCGCATCGCCGTCGTCGCCCAGCGCCCACTCCAACGCCGCGCGCAGGTTGGCGAGTTCGGGCGTGAAGACGGCGGTCCATTCGATGTCGCCGGTGGTTTCCCAGCGCGCGTCGGCGGCCGCGGCGAAGCTGCGGAAGTACAGGGCGTGCCGGCGCGCGACGCCATCGCGTTCGCCGGCGCGTTCGAGCGCGTCCAGCGCGAAGGCGCGCATCACCTCCAGCATGCGATGACGCGGGTGGATCAGGTCGGGGCCGGTGGTCAGCATCGAGCGCTGCACCAGGTCGCTGACGCCGCGGACGACGTCGGCTTCTGCGATCCCAGCGCCGACCGCGACCTGCTGCGCCGCCTCCAGCGTGAAGCCGCCGGCGAAGATGCTCAGCCGGCGCAGGATCTCCCGGGCGCTCTCGGTCAGCAGCCCGTGGCTCCACTCGATGGTGGCTTGCAGCGTGCGGTGGCGCTGCGGGGTGTCGCGGCGGTCGTCGCCGAGCAGGGCCAGCCTTCCGGCGATGCGCTGGCGCACCGGCTCGAGGCCCAACAGCGGCACGCGCGCGGCGGCGAGCTCGATCGCCAGCGGCACGCCTTCGAGATTGCGGCAGATCTCGATGATGCCAGGCAGCATCGCCTCGGTGACGACGAAGCGCCCATCGCCGGCGCCGGCGCGCTCCGCGAACAGCCGCACCGCATCCTGGCGCAGCGCCGCCTCGGGCGCGGCGGCATCCAGCGCCTCGCCGACCTCGAACGGCGCGATCCGCAGCACGTGCTCGCCCTCGACGCCGAGCGGGGCCTGGCTGGTGAACAGGCAGCGCACGTGCGGACAATGGTGCGCCAGCTGGCTGGTGAGGTCGGCGACGGCGGCCAGCAGGTGCTCGCACCCATCGATCACCAGCAGGACTTCGCGGGGCCGCAGGTAAGCTAGCAGGTTCTGGAGCAGCGGCAGGTCCTGGACCTCTTCGATCCTCAGGCAGGCGGCCAGGGCGCTGGCCGTCAGGGCGGGATCCGCGAGCGAGCCCAGTTCAAGCAGCCATGACCCGCCGGGATATCTCCCCTCCAGGCGCCGGGCGATGGCCAGCGCCAGCTTCGACTTTCCGACGCCGCCAGGCCCCACCAGCGTCACCAGCCGCGCCCGCTCCAACAGCGCCAGCGCCGCGCCGATCTCCGCCTCGCGGCCGATCAGGTCGGTGAGCTGCAGGGGCAGGTTGCCCGGCGCCTCCCGCTGGGGCGGCAGCGGCGCCGGCGCCGCGGCCGGCGCGAACTCGACCACGTCGCCCACGAAGCGATAGCCCCGCGCCGGAATGGTCAGGATGTAGGGGTGCTCGGGACCCAGCGCGCGGCGGATGGCGGCGATCTGGACGTGGAGATTGTTCTCCTCGACGACGATGTCGCCCCAGACCCGGCGGATCAGGTCGTCCTTGCCCACCGGAGCCTGACGCGCCTCGATCAGCGTGGCGAGCACGTCGAACGCCCGGCTCGACAGGGTCACCGGCCCGGCGGCCGTCGTCAGCGTGCGATGCCGCAGCGACAGACGGAAGGGGCCGAAGCCCAGCTCGTCGGCGCCTGACATGCTCCTTCCCGACCCTCGGAGGCCCAGGCGGCTGAACGCACGGCCGCGAGACCCCCGCCTCGCGCCGACAGATACCACGGATCGCCGGGCGGTAAAACCGACGGCTGCATTCGGCTCCATTCTCTAAATTCGCGAATATCGTGCACACCGCGCGTTGTGCTGAGGTTGAATTCAGAACGATTCAGGTCCCGGATGTGCAACGACGCAGTACTATCGCTCAGATGCCGCGCAGCTGGGGGCGAGAACATGCCGGACGTGACCGTTTCGATCTTCAACGACAGCTCGCTGCTGAGCGACGTCGAGGTGCAGCGGGTGGTCAACGCGCTGCAGCGTCAGGTGAGCGAGCACTTCGCCCCCGCCTGGGGCATCGGCGCGACGCTGGCGTTCGCGCCCAAAGGCAAGCGCCCGGCGGGAGGGACCTGGTGGCTGGCGGTGCTGGACACCGCCGATCAGGCCGGCGCGCTCGGCTATCATGATGCGACCGCCGAGGGCCTGCCGATGGGCAAGGTGTTCGCCAAGACCGACCTGGACAATCACCTGAGCTGGTCGGTGACCCTCAGCCACGAGCTGCTGGAGATGCTGGCCGATCCCGATCTCAACCTGACCAGCTTCGTTCAGGACACCCCCAAGACCGGGAAGCTCTACGCCTACGAGGTGTGCGACCCGGTCGAGGACGATCAGTTCGGCTATGCGATCGACGGCGTCAGCGTCTCCAACTTCGTGCTGCCGGCCTATTTCCAAGGCCATGCCGCCGGCAAGGGGGCGCGGCTGGACTTCGGCGGCCATCTGACCAGCGCCGCGCCGGCGCTGCTCTCCGGCGGCCACATCGGCGAGTTCGACGTCGGCCGGGCGAGCGGCTGGACCCAGATCACCACCGCGACCGAGGGCCAGCCGCACCGCGGCCACCTGCGCATCCCGGTCGCCGGCGGCCGCACCGAGCGGCGCCGCCGGCCCCGCGACCAATGGACGATGTCGGGCGAGCGCCTGGTCCCGATGTAGTTCGAACGCCGCGCAACCTTCTATACATCCAATACGACGCGCTCTGCGGAAGTTCTGCAGAGCGTTTGCCGTTCGACATAATGATCGTCGAGCGTCTTCAGGTAATACCCTGGATTTGTTCCGGGACATTCAGATCTTTTCACACCAATTCAGAACGCCGTTCTTCGAGTTCGTGGGATTGTATCGGCCGCAACGCACAACCGTTGCTACGATATCTCAGAGGAAGACGGCCATGGCTCCCGCCAAACGATCACTTTCCGACTTCGTGTCGCCCGAGCGACAAAAGCTGACAGCGATGCAGACCCAGCGTCTGGCCTCGCTCGCCAACGTCGACCGCGCCGAACTCGAAGGCCTGACCATCGCCCAGGCCAGCGAGCGCCTGAAGTGGATCATCGACCCGCAGTGGTTCTGGTTTCGCGAGATCTGCGGCAAGGTGGTGAAGCGCGATCCGGTGACGGGCGGCGAGTATCCTGTCCCGTTCGCGACGGTGAACGTGCAGGACACCGAGTGTGACCTGATCAGCTATTTCCCGGTCCGCTCGCCCTGGACCTGGCACTTCCCGATCTTCTGCCGGCGCGAGACCATCGCCACGGTCAAGACCGACCAGTGCGGCAACTTCTGCGTCTGGGTGCCGCGCTTCGAGATCGAGTGGATCCTGCGCTGGCGCGAGTTGCGCCTGTGCTTCCCAGTGATCTTCAACCGGCCGATGCTGAAGGACATGATCCCGCCGTTGCAGGAGACTCCGGTCCGCGCGCCCGGCCACCCAGATCCCGGCCCGCTGCATGCCTTGACCAGCTTCAGCCCGTCGATGATCGAGGCCATCGCCGGCAAGGCGGCCGGCCAGCTGGCCGACAAGGTCACGCGGCTGCAGGCTTCGCAGAGCCTGGGCGCCCCGAACCTGCTCAGCGCCGACCTGCTCAACCGGCGGGCGTTCGACACCGAGCTGCCGCCGCCGCTGCCGCCTGAGTTCCATCACGCTCTGGGCGGACGCGCCGCCGCCGCCGAGGGCGCCTCGGCGCACGACGGCGTCCGCGCCGCAGTCGCGCTGAAGCTCGGCGTCGAGCCGTCGGCCATCGCCAACTTCAACCCGTCCCGCTTCATGGGGCCGTTCTGGCGCTGCATCGATATCTTCGTGCCCGAGTGGCTGCGCATCTTCGAAGTGCCGGACATCAGCTTCGAGGTGACCCAGGACATCAACGGCGTCCAGCAGGTGATCTACGACGACCCGTTCGGGACCGACTGGACCACCAACAACGTCACCCTGATCGCCTCGCCGATCGCCGTGGCGACCAACGCCTGCGGCGCGCCGCCGGTGGAGTGCGGCGACACGCCCGCCATCCTGTTCGCCGGCGAGATGCCGCTCGACAACGCCGCCTACTTCAATGAGGCGACTGGCTACGTCCTGCGGGTCAACCGCCCGGCCAACGGCGACGGCAGCGTCACCCCGGTCGAGAGCGATCTGACGCGGCCCCCCGCCCAGACCCCGTTCTGCGAGACGGTGCAGCTGTTCGGCTGCGTCAACGTCGAGGTGGAGGGCGTCGCCGCGCAGTACTACCGCGTGCTGCAGAGCTTCAACGGCGGCCCGTACGCGCCGATCACCGGCCTTTCCTGGAACATCTTCACCTTCCCGGGCGGGACGCCGGTCGCCATCAGCGCCGACGCCGCCGGCTGGTACCAGGTGCTGCCCAACCCGGACGACTACCATCCGGCGCGGATGGTGCTGGAGTGGCCGACGCCGTTCCTCGGCGAGTGCACGCTGAAGCTCGAGGTCGCGGACGGCCTCAAGAACCCCATCGCCCAGTCGGCGCCGGTGCCGATCCAGGTCGACAACACCGCGCCCAGCATCAACTTCACCACCCTCTCGTGGAAGTTCGTCGGCGCGCCGGACAGCAGCCTGGTCAACCTGCTGGCCGCCCCCTGCCCGATCATCCATCGCGGCGTGACGCCTCAGGACATCGAGGTGGTGTTCGCCGCGAACGTGATGGCCAACCACCTACGCGACAGCTCGATCGGCGTGTCGGGCTGCGGCGGCGGGGTGTTCGTGCTGGAGCCCATGGTTCCCGGCACGGAAACCTACCACTGGCACACGTCGCCAGGGGACAACGCGGTGCTGCTGAACGGGCGCTTCACGCTTGCCGCCTCGGCGGACGACGGCTGCTACTCGTTCAACTGCGAGGCCAACAGCCGGGCGATGAACCCGTCCGGCGCCGACGGCGGCAATCTGATCCCGCCAGATTGGTACGAGGACGTCGTCTACCTCTACGCCTACCACACGGTCAGCGTGGCGGTGATCAGCCAGAACTAGCTGCTGGCTGATCCAGGACTGTGGGGTGCGTCGCTCACAAGGCGGCGCACCCGCTTTCCCGTCCGCCCCCAAGGTGATCCATGCCCCCTGAATTGTCCCACCTCTTGCCCCCACACGATCTGACCCAGGGCCTGGCCTCGATCGGCCTCTTCGTCCTGTGCGCCCTGGCCACCTGGCGGCTGACCCACCTGGTGGTGGAAGAGGACGGCCCCTTCGACCTCATCGCCCGCGTCCGCGGCTGGCTCGGCGACAGCCAGAGCGGCCGCGCGATGGACTGCTTCTACTGCTCGAGCCTGTGGCTGGCCGCGCCGATGGCGCTGCTGGTCTCCAGCGACGTGCAGGACTGGGCGGTCTCCTGGCTCGCGCTCTCGGGCGCGGCCTGCCTGCTGCAACAGATGACCTACGCCCCAACCGAACCCAAAGGATGACGACCATGAGCTGCTGCGGACAAAAGCGCCGCGTCCTGCGCGATGCGAGCCGGATCCCCGAACGCGCGCCTGCGCCCCAGTTCCCGTCGCTGCAGAACCCGGCGCTGCTGCAGCACACCGGCGCCTCGTCGCTGATCGTGCGAGGGACGGTCACCCGCCACGCCTACCTGTTCGGCCCCCGCGGCGGCGCGGCCCTCGCCGTCGACGAACGCGACGCGCCGGGCCTGATGGCCACCGGGCTGTTCGAGGCGCAGGCGGGCTAGGGCCTCGGGCAACGCGTCGGGCGGCGTAACCCCTCACCCTCCCACGCCTTCGGCGCGGGCCCCTCCCTCTCCCTCTGGGAGAGGTGTTCTCAGCGCCACGTCGCCCAATTCACCTCTCCCGGAGGGAGAGGGAGGGGCCCGCGATGCGTCAGCATCGTGGGAAGGTGAGGGGTTACGCTCTCGCCGAACCTAGTGCGCCGGCGTCGCCTTCGGGCCGGTCCAGGTCCAGGCGGCGATCTTCCAGCCGCCGGCGTCCTTGTGCAGGGCGAAGGTCATCTGCGCCTTCAGGCCATGAACCGCCGCAGCACCGCCTCGGCGCGATCGGGCTGAGCGCGGTGGACGCCGTGGCCAGCCTCGTCGAACACCACCAGCTCGCCGACCCCCTCGGGCAGCGCCGCGTGGATCGCCTGCGAGCAGCTCACCGGCGTGATCGGGTCGAGGCTGCCGGCCAGCACCAGGGTCGGGCAGCGCACCGCCGCCAGCCCCGGCAGCAGGTTCATCGCCCGCTGCTCGCCCTCGATGAAATGGAACATCACCTCGGTGCGCAGGATGCTGCGCGCCATCGCGTCCGGGTCAGGCGGCCCCGGATTGTAGAGCGGCATGCAGACCCGAATGTATTCGCCCGCCAATTCGGGCGTCGGTCCGGTCCAGAACGCCTGCGCGACCCGCGCCGCCTCCGGCCCGCCGAGGCGCCCCATCGCCGCGTAGGTGGCCGCCAGGTCCATGCGTCCGGCGGTCGAGGAGAACACCAGCTTCGAGGGCCCCTGCGGATGCCGCGCCGCATAGGACATCGCCACCATGCCGCCGAACGACAGCCCGTAGGCCACCGGCCGCTCGATCCCCAGCGCGGCGCAGAAGCCGGCGATGTCGTCGCCCCACTGCGCCAGGTTCCAGCCGCCGCGCTCGCCGCCCGAGCGCCCGTTGCCGCGATGGTCGAGGTAGATCACCTGGTGGGTGTCGGCGAAGCGGTCGAAGTAGGGCCGCATCGCCGCGTGGTCGAACCCCGGCCCGCCGTGCAGCACCAGCAGCGTCGGCCGCTCGACCATCCGGGGCCCATCCACCGCCAGCTGCGAGCCGACCACGTCGAAGAACAGCCGCGCGCCGTTGATCTCGATGTACATGTGGGCCTCCCGATCCGCCCGCACCCTCGACCCGCCGTCGCGCGAAGACAAGCTTGGCGACCCGGCGCGCGCCCCCAACAAACGCCCGAGCCTTGTCATCCCGGAGAGCCGCGCAGCGGACTCTTCCGGGATCTACTTCTCCCCGCCGGCGCGAAGTAGATCCCGGATCTCCGCCGCTTCGCGGCTCCGGCCGGGATGACAAACCTAGGAGGTAGAGGCGACTCCAACCCGGGTTCGCATCCGCGCCGCTCGGGGCTATGGTCGCCATCGAACGACGCAATAAGGGGAAAGCCTCAATGGCCGATGGCATGGCGGACATTCTCAGCGAGAAGCGGGCGCTGCACCGCCGGCGCGCCTACGAGGCGCCCCTCGCGACCCTCAACCCGGCCTGGGCCTCGGCCTTCCGCGACGATGGGCACTGGGCCTACTTCGAGCGCCTGCGCGCCGAGGACCCGGTGCACTGGACCCCCGACAGCAACTATGGCGCGTTCTGGTCGATCACCAAGTACAACGACATCATGGCGGTCGACACCAACCACCAGGTGTTCTCCTCCGCCCTCGGCATCGGCCTGCCGGCCAAGGCCAGCGTGCTGCCGCCCGACGCCCTCGTCGGCCAGGCCGACGTCACCGGCGACGCGCGCAGCTTCATCAACATGGACCCGCCCGGCCACGACGTGCAGCGCAAGACCGTCAGCCCCGCCGTCGCCCCCACCCGCCTCGCCGAGATGGCCCCGCAGATCCGCGAGCGCGCCGGCGTGATCCTGGATTCGCTGCCGATCGGCGAGCCGTTCGACTGGGTCGACCGGGTCTCCAAAGAGCTGACCACCATGACGCTGGCCACCCTGTTCGACTTCCCGTTCGAGGAGCGCCGCAAGCTGACCTTCTGGTCGGATGCCATGACCACCGCGCCCGGCTTCGGCCCGGTCGCCAACTACGCCGAGCGCCGCGCCGCCCTGGCCGACTGCAAGAACTACTTCGTCCGGCTCTGGAACGAGCGGGTCAACGCCCCGCCCGCCGGCGACCTGATCTCCATGCTGGCCCACGGCGCCGACACCCGCGGCCTCAACCCCGACGAATACTTCTCCAACGTCACCCTGCTGATCATCGGCGGCAACGACACCACGCGGAACACCATCTCCGGCTCGATCTTCGCCCTCAACCGCAACCCCGATCAGTACGACAAGCTGCGCGCCAACCCCGAGCTGATCCCCTCGATGGTCTCCGAGACCATCCGCTGGCAGACCCCGCTCGCCCACATGGCCCGCACCGCGCTCACCGACTTCGAGTTCAAGGGCAAGCAGATCAAAAAGGGCGACCGGGTGGTCATGTGGTACGTCTCGGGCAACCGCGACGAAGAGGTGATCGAAGACCCCTACGCCTACAACATCGAGCGCGCCCACCCGCGCCAGCACCTCAGCTTCGGCTTCGGCATCCACCGCTGCGTCGGCAACCGCCTGGCCGAGCTGCAGCTGACCATCATCTGGGAAGAGATCCTCAAGCGCTTCCCCGACATCCGCCTGCTGGAAGAACCCCGCCGCAGCTACTCGATCTTCATCAAGGGCTACGAGCAGATGCAGGTCGTCATCCCGACCCGCAACTGACGCTCCTCCTCTCCTCCATCGCGAGGCCAACGGCCGAAGCGGGGGAGGTGGCAGCCGGCGAAGCCGGCTGACGGAGGGGGCGGGGGCCGTGCGCCAACGCGGCCCAATCGTTTCGAACCCGCAAATCTTACCGCAAAATCACCGATCACTACGGCGCCCAAATTGTGGCGCCGTCTCCGGCCGGCCACGACATTACCGTACGTAATGTTTCACGTGAAACATCCCGCACGACTCATTCCCCCACCGCTAACACCCGATAATATCGGTCTCCCGTCCGATACGCGCCACAAGGGGCCGGCGCGCTGACCCGCTTTCCGTCCGATCCACAATGTCAAAGACCACGACGCACG